>ENA-UONW01004319-UONW01004319.1-human-gut-metagenome-genome-assembly--contig:-CS52-NODE-4319-length-10490-cov-5.616962_pt1 | contig 10490 bp, 6 predicted proteins | sample MGYA00242463_ERZ724010 | MGnify/ENA metagenome assembly ERZ724010 | reverse complement strand
GTTTATTTCCGGATCACTTTCTCCAGGCGGTATCGTCCTCCGTGTAGCGGGAGGCGCTGCGGCGGCGGAAGTAGAAGTACAGACCCGCGCCGAGTGCCAGGACGGCCACGATGATGCCCGTGATGAGAAGGATGCGGCCGAGACCGCCGGACGCCGCGGTGTCCTTGGTGTCGTCGTTTTTCTTCACGTCGCCGATGGCTTCCTTCACGGTGAGCGTCGCGGCGTTGCTCTCAACGGAACCGGCAGCGTTTTTGATCACGCAGCGGTACTTCCAGCCGTTCTGCTCGGCGGTGACTTTTTCGACGGTGTAGCTCGCGTTCACCGCGCCGGAGATGTCCGTCCAGCCGCTGCCGTCGTTTTTGTCCACCTGCCACTGGCAGAGCAGCGGTGTGGTGCCGCTCGCCGTCACGGTGAACGTGGCGGAGCTGTCCGCGTTGACGGACGCGCTCGCGGGCTGGGAGGATACGGTCGGGGCGACGGTCTTATCCTTCGCCTTGATGGTGAACTTGGCCTTCGCGCTGCCGTCGCCGTAGACAAGCGTTACGGTGTGGGAGCCCGCGGCGAGCGTGTCGAGATATTCCGGCTTGAGCGTGACGGTGGAGCCGTCCGCGGAGGCAGTGTATTTCCCGGCGGCGACCGCGGCGCCGTCCACCTTCACGGTGAAGGTTCCCTTGCCGCTGCCGGAGAATTCGATGCCCTTGTCTCCGCCCTGCGTCCATTCGCTGTTCGCGCCTTTGGTGACGGTGTACTCACTGCCGGCGACGACGAGCGTCATCTGCCGCGTGGAGAAGCCGGTGGAGTTCGTCGCCTTCACGGCGAAGCGGAAGGAGCCTTCCTGCGTGGGCGTGCCGGAGAGAATACCGGTGTTGGCCGCGAGCGTCATGCCGTCGGGCAGCGTGCCGCTGTAGGACCAGGTGATCGGCGTGCCGCCGGTGGCGGTGATCTGCTGGCGGTATTCCTTGCCCATCGTGGCCGCGGCGAGCGTCGTGGTGGTGATGGCGGGCGCGGCGGGCAGCGTGCCGCCGCCGGTGTTCTGGCTCTTCACAATGCCGGACACGCTGACGGTCTGGTTGGCGTTGATGTTGCTGATGGTGTAAACGCCGTTGTTGCCTGTGAGCGTCGTGCCGTTGGCCTTTACGGAAAAGCCGTTGCCGCGGGTGTAGCCGTTGCTGGGCGTCACGGTGAAGGAGAAGCTGCCGCCGGCGTTTACGGGGCTCTTGGAGCCGCCGGTCGCGGCAATGGTATAGCCGGTGCCGCCCTGGAGCGTCACGGTGTAGGTCTTGGGAGCGCTCGTCGGCGTCGCGGTCGGGGCCGGCGTCGGGGTGGGCGTCGGCTGCGCGCTGTAGGCGGGAACGGTGATCGTGAACACGTCGCTCAGATTGCCGCTCTTATCGCGCACAACGACATAGACCTTGCGGGCGTTCGTATCGGCGATATCGCTGAGCTTAATGGTAGTGCGGGCGTTGGTGCAGCCGCCGTGCGGGTTCTTGTCGTCGGCGATCTGCTCCGCGGTCGGAACACCGCCGTTCACGCTGCCAACCATGTAGTAATACGTTCCATCTTCAGAGGAGGTGAAGTAGAACTCCGCGGTCTTCGCGTCGATGCGCTTGGAGGGCTCGCCCTTGATGGTGGGCTTCTGGGTGTCGCGCTTATAGCTCGTGGCGGAAGCGTCCGACCACTCGCTCTGCGTTCCGGCGGCGGCCGCCTGCACGCGGAAGGTGTAAACGCCGTCGTCGTTCATGTGGGGCGCAAGGTCCGAGGTCGTAACGGAGCCGCCGTTGACGACGATCACGTTGCCGTAATCGCTGCCGTCGCGGAGAAGCTGGATGTTATAGGCTTCCGCGCCGGACACGGCATTCCACATGGCGGTCGCGGTGTTGTTGACCCAGGTGATCGTGGTGGGCTTTGCGAGATACACGGGAACTTTCACGGTCTTAATGTCGCTCCTGTTCCCGGCGGCGTCCACGACCATAAGATACACGTTCGTTGCTTCGGCGCCGAGACCGGAGAGATCGATCTTCGTTTCGCCGGAGGCGATGTCCTTCACGTTTGCCGAGGCAAGAAGAGCATCCTGCGTAGGCTTCTCGCCGCCGACGATGTAGTAGGCCTTGCCGGCCTCGTCGGAGGTGAAGGTCACGGAGCCGTTGGAAGCGTCCGTGCGGCTTGCGCTCTCGCCGGAGACGGCGGGCGCGGTCTTATCGATGGCGAGAGCGCCGCTCGCTTCCGACCACGCGCTCAGAATATCGCCGTTGACGGCCTGCACCTTGAAGGTGTAGGAGCCGGACTCTTCCAGCGTGAAGGTGTAGCTGGTCGTATCCGCGGTGACGGCAGGCGTGACCTCCGCGCCGTCCTTATAAAGCTGCACGCAGTAGGACGCAGCGCCGGGGACTTCCGACCACATCGCGGTGGAGGTGCCGTTCACCCAGGTGAGCGTGGCAGGGGTCGCGAGATAGAGCGGCACGGTCACGGTCTGCACTTCGCCGCGGTTTCCGAGACCGTCCTCGGCGGCGTAGCGGACGACGACGGCGGCGCTGTCGGCAAGGCCGGTGAGCGTGAGCGTGTTGCCCTCGCCCTTCGTGAGCGCCATGGTGCTGCCGGAGGCGAATACATCGGCGGTATCGTCGTTGAGAACATAGTAGAGCTTGCCGTCCTCGCTGGAGACGAAGGCGACGGTGGCGGTGTCCTGCGCCGTGCGCTTGACGCCGTCGGCCGGCACCGTGAGGATGGGGGCGGCGGTGTCGCGCACCGTTTCGGCGCTGCGCTCAGACCACGCGCCGACGGTGTTCGCGCCGACGGAACGCACGGCGAACGTGTAAACGCCGTCGTCCTTCATCACGTCGGAGAGATCATCCGTAGCGGACGCACCATTCACGGGGATGGGATCGCCGTAGGCGTCGGAGCCCAGATAGAGCTGCACGGTGTAATCATTCACACCCTCCACGCCGGTCCACGCGGCCTTCTTGCCGTCCCAGACGGGGGCGGTCGGCGCGGCGAGCACCGCGGGGATCGCTGCGGTCAGAAGCTCGGTCGTATGGCCGAAGGCGTCCTTCGCGGCAATGTAGACGGTGTGGGCGTTGGCGTCGAGATCCTTGAGAGAGATCGTATTCGCGCCGCGGACGAGCTCGGCCTTCGCCTCGTCCTTCATGATGTCCGCCGCGGAAGCGGGTTCGCCGTCGAGCTGGTAGTAGTATGTACCGGCTTTCGAGGCAGTGAAGGTGACGCTGCCCTCGGTCTCCGAGGTGCGCACGGCGGAGGAAATAGTCAGCGCGGGGGCTTTGCCGTCGTCAAAAACAAGCTCCTTCATTTCGGCAGTGGGAGCGGCGGCGAGCTGCTCCTCCGTGGCGGCCGTGCCGCCGATGTAGAGCGTGGAGCCGTCGAGCATCTTGCCGAGCGTGAGCGCGTTGTCCTTATCGGGGGCAATGGCGCAGACGCTGCCCTTGACCGTGCCGGAGGCGATCTTGATCTCGCCGGAAGCGCCGGACAGGTTGATGCCGTTTGCCGACTCGATCTTGCCGAGCGTATTCACGCGGATCTTCACGCCGGAAGCGCCGACAACGGCCTTCACGCCGGAAGCGCCGCCGGAGATGCCGACCTCGCCCGAGATGGTCACGGCGGCGTCCTTCGCGACAACGACGCCGGAGGCGTTATCCGGCACCTTGACCGTGCCGGAGCCCTTGAGCGTCAGACTGCCGCTCTCCACATGGAAAACGGAAGCGTCGGCATAGCTCTCGCCGTCGGCGAGCTTGAGCGTGACCGTCTGACCGGTCAGCTCAAGCGTCACGTCCTTGTCGAGCGTAAGCGGCGCGGAGAGGACGATATCCTTGACGGATTTATCGACAACATAGGATCCTCCCGCGGAAATGCCCGAAAGGTCCGTGATGACTTGGGCGTCGCCTGCCATCGCCGGCATGGGCAGCAGCGATACTGCCATCAGCACGGCGAGCAGAAGAGCCATCAGTTTCTTTGTCATAACAAAGTTACCTCCTTGAAAACGGCGCGGCGCGAAGCCCTGCCGCTTGCTTTCTGACTATAAGACGCGCGGCGGGGTCAAAAGGTTTCCTCCGCACTCGGAATTTTTGTTATTTTTCGTTGCCAGTTTTTACCGGATGCCCTCCGCGATCACATCGGCGAGCGCTTCGATCTCGGCGAGCTGCCCTTCGGTGAGCGAGGAGCGGATCGCGACGCTCTGCTCGAGCACCGTCATGTTCTTGAGCGGAGCGAGGATCGCCGCCATCTGCCGCGCGCTGACGGGCGCCCACGTGCCGTTTTCCATAAAAGCGACGGTGCGCTTCTGGAGATTGTGCGCGGCAATATCGCGCAGCAGCTCGTCCATCGTGACGAAAATGCCGCCGTTGTACGTCGCCGAGGCAAACACCAGATGGCTCCACCGGAAGCACTCGGCAATGATGTCCGAGGCCGGGGTGACGGACACGTCGTACATCGCGGTGCGCACACCGCGCTCGCGCAGCTTCGAGGCGAGGATCTCGGCGGCGTTTTCCGTGTTGCCGTAGATCGAGGCGTACGCGATCATCACGCCCTTGTCCTCCGGCGTATAGGTGCTCCAGAGGTTGTACTTTTCCAGAATATATCCGAGATCACGCCGCCAGACGAAGCCGTGCAGCGGGCAGAGCATCTGAATGTCCAGACCCGCGATCTTCTTGAAGAGATTCTGCACCTGCACACCGTATTTGCCGACGATGTTCGTATAGTACCGGCGCGCCTCCTTGAGATAGTCGCGGTCAAAATCCACCTCGTCGGCGAAGATCGCGCCGTTGAGCGCGCCGAAAACGCCGAAGGCGTCCGCGGTGAAGAGCGTGTGCGCGCTCTTGTCGTAGGTCATCATGACCTCCGGCCAGTGGATCATCGGGGCAAGATAGAACGTGAACTCGTGCGCGCCCGCGGAGAGCACGTCGCCCTCCTTGACGAGATGCATGTTCTTCACGGCGTCCTTGCCGAAAAACTGCGCGATCATCACGGCGGTCTTGTCGTTGCAGACGACCGTGGTTTCCGGGTGGCGCAGCAGCAGCTCCGAGAGCGTGGCGGAGTGGTCCGGCTCCATGTGGTGTACGATCACATAGTCGAGCGGCCGCCCGCCGAGCTCGTGCTCCAGATTTTCAAAGAAGGTGCGGCTCACGGCCTTATCGACCGTGTCGAAGAGGACGGTCTTCTCGTCCGTGAGAAGATAGGAGTTATAGGAAACGCCCGCCGGAACGGAATATACGCCCTCAAACATGGCGAGACGGCGGTCGTTCGCGCCGACCCAGACAAGATCCGACGCAATTTTTTTTGTGCAGTACATATACTACCTCCGTATTGAATTGGGTTACATAATTTAAATACAGATACAGTTTACCCGCTGAGGCGCGGAAACGCAAGTACCTTTCTGCCGAAAAAGACAATAGCGCGGATATGTTCGTTGACAAAATCTTTATACTGTGATATCACATAGTAGTATGCCAAAGTATATAAATTTCTTTATGTATCTGCGAAAGGATCGCATTCATGCAGACTTTTTTGAAAACCGTTCTTCCGTATGTGTTCTGCATTCTCGCGGGCTATCTGGCCGGAGCGGTGAATTTTGCGTGGCTGCTGGCGAAGAAGCGAGGCTTTGATATCCGCACGAAGGGCTCCGGCAACGCCGGGACGACGAACGCCGGGCGGACGATGGGCTCGGGCGTCGCGGCGGTCGTGTTTCTGTGCGACGCGCTCAAATCGGCGCTCATGGTATGGCTGGCGGGATTCCTGTTCCACAGCTCGCCCTCCATCCAGACCGTGACGATGGCGGCGTGCGTGGCGGGGCATCTCTATCCGTTCTATCTGGAATTCCAGGGCGGCAAGGGCATCGCGGTGCTGCTCGGCAGCGCGCTCGCGCTCGACTGGCGGCTGTTTCTCATCCTTGTGGCGGGCGTCGCGGTCATCACGTTCATCACGGACTATATGTTCATCGGCACGCTCTCGGCGAGCGTGGGGTATCTCGTCTGGTGCATCCTCACGGGACGGAGCGGCTGGGACATTGCGATCATGGCCGCCACGGTCGCGCTCATCTTCTGGAAGCACCGGAAGAACTTCGCCCGCCTCGTCAAGGGCAAGGAGCTCGGTATCCGCGCGAGCATCTTCAAGAAAAAATACCGCGTCGATAAAAAAGACTCCTGAGAAAATCGACCGCCGCGTTTCCGAAACACCGGAAACGCGGCGGTCATTTTTTATTCTTCTTCCGGCTGCGGCGGCCGCGGTCTGCACACGACCGTGGCGAAGAGGAGCGCGAGCACGCACACCTGCACGAAGTAGACGTACCGGAAGCTCTGGTGGTAAACATACAGCACGGAGATGATGAGATTGCCGAGGAACGGCACGGCTGCGGAGCGGAAACGCTGCATACCGTTTTTCCGCCAGAAGAGCAGCAGCACCCAGAACGCGATCAGATACGCGCCCGTGCGCCATAGCAGAATGTCCACCACGCTGTTTCGGGGCGTTCCGGTCAGCCGGAGATAGGCTTTGGTGAAGAAGTTCTGCCGGTAATCGCGGAGCACGCCGTCGTCCGCATCGTAGTAATCGGCCATATCGACGTACTGCGCCATCCAGTCCCGGTCATACACAAGACAGAAGGACTTCGCGTTGAAGCTGTCCTCCGGTTCCGCGACATCCCAGAGAATGTCGCACCCATCGATGCGGTCCTTTAGTATCACATCCGGATACTTGCATAGCGCTTCGCCGTAGACCCGGAGGATATCCGGCGTCGTTACCTCCGTCGGCGTATAGGGAACGCTCCCCTCCGGACGGCCCCAGTAATAGAAATCATGGCCGTAATAGCGGGCGTAATAATCGTGCCAGTCCTCGAGCGGGAGCGCCTTTTCCAAAATTGCGTCCGCTTCCTCGGAGAGCGGCAGATCCTTATTTACGCACGAGCCGACGGCGCAGAAAAGCGTCGTGAACGGCGAGAGCGACACCGGCGCAACATTGAGTGCCGTCATGACCGGCCCCTTGAATACGCCGAACGACACCGCGGCAAGTACCGCCGCCGTAAGCGCGCGGAGCTTCACCTGCTCATAGCGCCGGACGGTGAGCACGATGCAGAGCAGGACTATTGCCGCCGCGGGCGCGGCGCCGTTGTGCCGCAGGAGGGACACGAGAAAGATGTCCAACGTAAGACAGGCGTAAAACGGCCATTTCCGGCTGCGCGGCGTATCGAGCGCAAGCTGCAAAAGGAGACATGTACCCCACAGCAGCGCGAGCGTGAACGGAAAATCCTTTAGTACGTTTGTCCAGCTGAGCACCTGATTCGGCATCAGCTCGAAGAAGCATTCGAGAAAGGCGAGCAGCGGCAGCGGCACACCGCGGTCGTACCCCATCATGAGGAATGCGCACAGCACGAGCGAGAAGAGCAGCAGCTGCACCGCCGTGAGCGCGGCGGGATGCGGAAAGACCGTCAGAACAGCACGCATGAGCAGCGTATCCAGCACCGGATGATCGTCGCTCAGCGGGAGCTCACCCATGGCCTGACGGTATTGATAAACGGCGTCGAGCGGAAATCCGCCCGGCCATTCGACCCAGAGCACAAAGACCTGACAGAGAAGCAGTGCAATAAGAAGAACGCACAGCGCCTTCTTCCGGCTTCCCGGCTTCGGCAGCGTGCGGGGGCGGGAGGAGAGCCATTCCAGCGCGAACAGCAGCAGCCGGATAACGGGGATGAACCAGAGAATGCCGCTTAGCACATAGAAAAGCCCCGGCAGCGAAAAGTGCATCCTTGTGTTGCCGTCCAGAAAAAACCGCTGCGCGAAGCTCGCGAGCGAGGCGTAAACGGCGATTATCCCAATGGCGGCACGGGAGCCCTTTGTGCGGTACTTTTCCATACAGCCGCTCTTCCGGTTGAAGCACCAGACGGAAGCGACCGTCAGCAGCAGGAGAAAGCCCTGCGTCAGATGCGTCGGCTGGATCCTGTCGCTCGTGAAAAAGAGAAAGGCATAGTTTGTGGCGAAGAGGGCGGCCCGGAGGACATTATTCCGCTTTTTCATTGTCGGTCGTCTGTACGGCGTAGTATATGCCGGAGAGGATCGTCATCTGCAGCTCAAAATTCTGCCGGTGCATCTTGCCCTGTGTATCGAGGATCAGACCGCATATGAAGCTCTGCAGAGAGAACAGCGCCATAAAGCACGCCGCCACGAACGTCGGGAGCCGCGGTACTAGCCCGGTGTGCAGGTACTCCGTCAGCACCGGGTACAGAAAGAGCAGCGCCGCGACCATCAGTATCCCGGCGATGATGCTGAAAAACGGCAGGGGCCGGTAGTCCTTATAAAGCCGCGCAATCGTCCGCAAAACCTTGAAGCCGTCCGAAAAAGTGTTCAGCTTGGACTCACTCCCCGCCGGGCGGTCCCGGTATCCGACCGGGATCGACGTGAGCGCCAAGTTTTTGTCCAGCGCGTGGATCGTCATTTCTGTTTCGATCTCAAAGCCTTTGGAAAGGATCGGGAAGCTCTTGACGAACAGAGGACTGAACGCGCGGTATCCAGTCATGATATCCGTCACATGACCGCCGAAAAAGCGGTTGACCAGCTTTCAAACGAGGACGTTCCCACTGTTGTGGAACGGGCGCTTGTTCTCCGTGAAATATGTGGAGGAAAGGCGGTCGCCGATCACCATGTCGTAGCCGTTGCGCAGTACGCCATCCGCCATGGCACGGGCGTCCTCCGCCGGGTAAGTGTCGTCTCCGTCGATCATCAGATAGCACTCCGCATCGATCTCGCGGAACATCGTCCGGATCACGTTGCCCTTGCCCTGTCGCCGCTCGTAGCGCACGACGGCGCCGGCGGCGCGGGCGATCTCGTCCGTTCCGTCGGTGGAGTTGTTGTCGTAAACATAGATCGCGGCTTCCGGCAGCGCCGCGCGGTAGTCCTTTACCACCTTGGCGATGGTGGCACTTTCGTTGTAGCACGGTATCAGAACGGCGATTTTATCCATGTTCGTCCTCCTTTTCCGGCGTTATGTCCGGGATCTCGTTTGCGGGACGGCTTTGCGGCGCATCGTTCCAATGCGGTTTTACCGCGGCGGTGATATAGAGCAGCGCCAGCACGCTCACCTGCACAAAGTAAACGTACCGGAAGCTCTGGTGATAGAGCACCAGCATGGAGCCTGCGGCGTTTGCCAGCATGGGCAGCGCCGCCCACCAGAGACGGCCCATGCGGTTTTTGCTCCAGAAGAGCAGCAGCACCCAGAATGCGATCAGGTAAGCGCCGGTGCGCCAGAGCAGCATATCCGCCGCGCTGTTGATCGGAGTATTTGCCGCGGAATAGTACGCTTTCGCTGGCACAGCGGTTTTTATATACGAACCGTCGTCCAGCCGATCCAGACGGCTCGTATCCAGCGGGAGCGTGTTTTCGGAAAATGTGTAAACAAAGTTGAAGGATCTTGCGTTGAAGCTGTCGGGCGGCTGAACGACGTCCCAAAGAATGTCCGTGCCGTCCAGACGGTCCTTGATGACTACGTCCGGGTATTTCCGCAGTGCCTCCAGATAGACCGTAAAGGCGTCGCGGGCGGTGATATCAGAGATCTTATACGGCTCGGAGCCTGCCGGACGGTCCCAGTAATAGGGATCATGTCCCACAAAGCGAGAGTAATATTCGCCCCAGTCCTCCAGCGGCAGCGCCTTTTCCATGATCTGCTCGCTCTCCTCCGAGAGCGGGAGCTCCTTGTTGATGCAGGAGCCTGCGGCGCACATCATGGTCGTATATGGGGACATGCCGTTCGGCGCAACGCCAAGCGCCGTGAACACCGGCCCCTTATACACCGCGAGAAGCACCACGGCGGTCAGCGCCGAGACGGCGGGTCTCCATTTTAGAGCGGCATGGTTTTTCAGCGTCAGAACGATGCACAGCACCGCAACGGCCAGACCCGGCACAACGCCGTTGTGCCGCAGCGTGCAGATGAGAAAAATATCTACAGTCAGACACACATAAAACCCGAACTTCCTGCTCTTCGGCTTTTTCATCGCCAGCAGCGCAAGCAGATAAAGCCCCCATAAAAGCGCGAGAGTGAACGGGAAATCCTTGAGTACGTTCGACGCCGAGAGCGCCTGATTCGGCAGAAGCTCGATCACCGCGCCGAGAAATGTCAGCCGCCGGAGGGGAATGCCGCTGTCATACCCGATCATCAAAATGGCTGTCAGCAGCCATGTGAAAAGGAGCATCTGCACGGCAGTGATCGCACCGGCCTGCGGAATGACGGTCAAAATGAGCTTTTCCAGCAGCGTGTGCATCACCGGATGCCAGTCGTTGATGCCGTAAAGCCCCGTCGCCTGCGAAAGCTGGTCGATGGCGTCCGCCGGGAAGCCGCCCGGCCACAGGATCCACAAAACGGCCAGCTGACACACGGCCAGTACGGCAAAGAGCGTCCACCACGCGCGGCGGCGGCTTCCCGGCTTCGGCAGCGTCCGGGGGCGGGCGGAGAGCCATTCCAGCGCGAACAGCATCAGCCGGATAACGGGGATAAACCAGAGA
>ENA-UONW01004314-UONW01004314.1-human-gut-metagenome-genome-assembly--contig:-CS52-NODE-4314-length-10501-cov-3.934233_pt1 | contig 10501 bp, 9 predicted proteins | sample MGYA00242463_ERZ724010 | MGnify/ENA metagenome assembly ERZ724010 | reverse complement strand
AGAATGCAGCTCCTGCACCTTTTGCAGCAGCACTGCGATACCGGGTCCGAAGCATTTTTCATCCGCGAAAATCCGAATGGTCAGGACGGGTCTGAATTGCTGTTCCATGCCGTTATTCTAACACGCCGGAAACGCTTCGTCAATGCCGCTGCGCCCCGCAGAGGCGATCTGCGGGGCGCAGGAGATTCCGGAAACCGGTATTTTACCAGACGGTAACGCGGCTTTGCGGGTCTGTCCACATGCCGTCGCCAGGCTGAATGTCGTAGGTCTCATAGAACTCGGCAATCGTCTGCAGAACGCGGTTGCAGCGAAGCTTGTCGGGCGCATGAACGTCCATGGTTGCCAGATACTCGCGCATCTGCCGCGTGGTGGTCGATGCCCAGGTGTTTGCCACGGCACGGAAGAGCTTGTCGAGGTTCGGATTCGATTTCTGCTTTGCCGCGGTGAGGATGCACTGCATCGCGCCGAGGTCCGCGACGTTTTCCGAAATCGTCAGCACGCCGCTGCACGAGACGCCGGGGCAGACCTCCTGCCCGTCGTACCAGTTCGCAACCTGCAGGCACTTCTGCTGGAACGCGGCGTAATCCTGCTCGGTCCACCAGTTGGCAGCGTTGCCGTTTTCATCGAACTTTGCACCGTTGTTGTCAAAGGCGTGCGTGATCTCATGGGCAATGATGTAGCCGATGCCGCCGAGGTTTTCCTCTCTCGAGGCGTTCACATCATAAAGCGGCTTCTGCAGAATTGCCGCCGGGAAGGTGATGTCGTTGGATGTTGCGCTGTAGCAGGCATTGACCGTAAACGGCTCCATGAGCCAGTCGGTCTTGTCAACCGGCGTGTTCTGCTCGGCAAGTGTTTTTTCTTTTGCAGACGCCTGAATGGAGATGACGTTCGAGAAGAACGTGCCGCCCTCAGACGGGCTCTTGATGTCGGCATGATCGAGATAGGTCTCCCAGCTGTCGGGGTAGCCGACCTTGATCTTCATCGTGTCGAGTTTGCAGATTGCCTTCTGCTTTGTCGCGTCCGACATCCAGTCGAGCGCTTCGATGCGCGTCTTGTAGATCTCGAGGAATTCGTGAATCATTTCCTCGACGTCCTGCTTTGCCTTTTCCGAGAAGTGCGCTTCAACATACGCGCGTCCCAGATAATCAGCCAGCAGTCCCTGCACCTGCTGGGCAGCAATCTGCTCGGTGGTCTGGGTCATATCGATGCCGTAATATGCCTTTGTGAACTCGACGCTTGCCTCGATGAAGCCCTGATTCAGGCACCCGCCGACGCTCATCAGAATTGCCGTCCGGGAAAGTGCCCTCAAGGTTGCCAGATCGGCATCGTTAAAATAGCTCGCTGCCGCCCGCATTGCGCCGGGGTCCGTCACCAGAATCCGGTCGCTGGGGGCAAGACCGGACGCCTCGTAGACCTTGGCAAGGCTGATTTTCGAGAACTGCCGCTGGATGTCGCTGAGCTTGTAGATGTTGTTAATTTTATCTACATCCCCGTATTCCTGCGGGTCATAGGATGCTTTGGCAACCTTTGCCTCCGCCGCATAGACGAGCTTTGCCCGCTCCGTCGCCGCCTGCTCGGAAAGACCAGAAAGCGTCAGCAGTTTTGTGAGATAGGCAAGATAAGCGTCCTTCTGCTCCTGTGTTCCGTTTTCATAGAAATCCTTCGTCATCGATGCGCCGAAGGACGAGAACGCGACGACCTTGCGGTTTGAATCTTCAAAATCCGACGTCAATCCGAAGCCCAGAATCGTCGACAGACCCAGCTCCTTCTGAAGCCGGCACTCGACGTCGATCAGCTCGGAGAGCGTCTTTGCAGTTTCGATTGCGTCCAGATACTCTTGAATCGGAGCGACGCCCGCCGCTTCTCTTGCCTCGACGTCCATGACAGTGTCATAGAGCGCCTTGATTTTTGCCTCCGGCGTGCCGGGGGTCTGCGGCTTTGCCGCGATGTCGGAAATCAGCTTTGCAACCTGCTCCGTAACCGTCAGGCTCAAGCCGTAGAACGGACCGTTGACGGAAAGCCCGGCAGGAATGTCGGAGCTGTCCAGCCACGTTTTGTTGACCGTCTCATAAAAATCGTCCTTGCAGTTCGTGCCTTCGAGGGCGTAGACGCGCGAAAGGAGCGTCTGCAAATTCTCGCGGGTCACAGGCGCATCGGGGTGCAGCAGTCCGTCCGCTTCGCCTGCGACGATACCGGAAGAAAGCACGCGCGAAAGCTCCTCGCCGCCCCACACGGGCGCGTCGGAAAAGCCCTGCATGCCTGCCGCCGTGCGGGCATGATCGCCGACCGGCGCGGGCAGTCCTCCGAACGCGCGGTCCAGCATCACGAGCGCCTGCGCGCGGGTGAGCGTGCCGCGCAGGTCCAGATTGCCGTCCGGATAACCCTTTAGAATATCCTCTGTTTTCACACCACAGTGATAGTCGTCCGCCGCCTGCACAAGCATCTCGGCAGCCTCCTGCCGTGTGAGCGCGGTATCGCCCGCAAAACAGCTTGCCGCCAGCGAGAAAGCCAGCGCCACGGCAAGCAGCAGCGATGTGATTCGTTTTGCTGTCTTCATGGAAACTCCTCCAATTCCCTATTGTTCTTATTCTGCCTCTTAGACGCAGGGTCCATCCGGTTTGTTCCGCCGGATGTGAAAAATTTCCAAAATAAAAAGGCGGCTGCGTCAGCCGCCTAGTTTGTCAGTTCTGCCTGATAGATCGAAGCGCTTTCCGCCGCCGTAGTCACGAGCTGCACGCTTTCCGCTTCCGGCGCGAGAAGCCGGAAGCCGTCTTCCGTGAGGCAAGATTCATACCACACGCCGTCCACGCAGGCAAACACCGCAGCGTCCGTATCCGGCGGTTCCGGAAAGCGCCCTTCATAGCAGAAAAGCCCCTCAAATCCGCTTTCCGACACGGATACGGAAAGCTTCTGCTGCGCTTCCCTCTCCCAGACAGGTGCCTGCCTCTGCGGTGCGGGAAGCAGCGGCGGGCGCTGCGCAAGCCAGCGAAGGTTCCGCTGCGCAATCTCGGCAATCAGCACCTCCGGCATTTCTTCCGCCTGCGACAGATCATACGGCATGCTCCGGGAAAATACCGCCTGTGAAAACTGCCCGGCAAGGTCCGCATGCAGCGCGTTTCCGAACGAATCGCGGAACATGAAAAGCGTCCCCTCCGCGCCCGACTGCGTCCGGATCAGCTGATCATCCGCCCCGCGCACATCGCCGAGATAGGAAAACGTGCGCAGCTGCGCCGGGGCAGGCGCATCCTCCTTCCGGTCGGACGCCGGATAGAGCATCCCGTAAAGATCGCCCGCGTGCTGCTGCATGGATAGCGAAACGTCTTCGGTGTCCGCTTCTTTCCCGAGCGCCTGCAGGATTTGCCTGCCGGCAAGATACGAGCCGTAGCCGTTCCAGTGGCTGTCCGTCCGATAATAGGTCAGGCTTTCGCGCCCCGAGAGCGCTTCGCGCAGGTCGCAGAACGAGACGCCCTGCTGCGTCAGCGCCTGCTCCAGCCGGTCCAGATCGGAAACCTGCTCCGTTTTCCGGTACTGCCCGGGCATGTATTCGGGGTAACTTGTGTTTTTGTTCGGCGCGCAGACGAACAGGAAGCTTGTTCCCTGCTGCGCGCAAAATTCCTGCAGCAGCGCGAGATTGCGCGCGGCGCAGAAAAGCGCCCGCCCGGTCATGGGGTTCGTCCCCTGAAAATCCTCCAGCGTGTCCGCGTAAAAAAGCCAGCCGCCGTCTCCCAGCACCACGTCCTCAGACGCGGATTCCCGGAAGACTGCCGCCTGCACGGTGCTGTTTGCCGTGAGGAGCGCCGGGCGCAGGTAAAAATGCCCCGCAAAATAATCTGCCGTCTCCGATAAGAAATCCGGATTCAGCTTTCCCGCGCGCATCAGGCGCGGCTTTGCCGCAAGGCGCTCGTTGGAAACCGCGTCAGACGGTCCAGCCAGCAGCATGCCTGCAAGCGGAATCAGCAGCAGCGCCAGACAAAGCGCACAAAGAAGTCTTCCCTGTTTTTGTTTCTTCATCGCGCACCTCAGAAGCTCGCATAGATAAACGGCTGGAACGAATGTGACGCCAGCTGCATCAGGCACAAAAGAAGCCCTACGATTGTCAGCGCGTCAAGTGCCGGAGAAAACCACCGGCTGCCATCAAAGCGCGCCTTCGCATGCTCCCACAAAGGAAGACAGGCAAGCACGCCCGCCAGGCACCAGAAAACCGTCCCCGCCGTCAGGAGATTTCGCAGTGCAAGACGGCAGGCATCCACGGGCGTGAAGCCAGAGAGCATCGTGCGCAGCAGCATAAGCGCCTGCGGAAGACTTTCCGCGCGGAACAGAACGAAGCCGAATATCACGACCAGCAGCGTATACATATGCCCGTACCAGTGCGTTTTGAGCGTTTTATTTCGGTCCAGCAGCGTCTCTGCGCCGCAGAACACGCCATGCCACAGCCCCCAGAGAACAAACGTCCAGCCGGTTCCGTGCCAGAGTCCCGTCGCAAGAAACACGAGGAGTTTATTGAAAACCGTCCGCGCACGCCCGTTCCGGCTGCCGCCGAGCGGGATATAGACATAGTCCCGGAACCAGCCGGAGAGCGTCATGTGCCAGCGCCGCCAGAACTCCGTTACCGAGCCTGCGCAGTAGGGATGCCGGAAATTTTCCGGCAGCTGCACGCCGAACCGCAGCCCCAGCCCCAGCGCCATATCGCGGTAGCCGGAAAAAGCAAAATACCGCTGCAGACAGTAGCCGAGCGCGCCGGTCCACGCGCCGAGCGCGTCGATGGAGGCAAGAGAAAACATCGCGTCCGCCAGCTTTGCCGCAGCGGTTGACAGCAGCACTTTTTTGCACAGCCCGCACACAAAGCGCCGCACGCCCTGCGCGTTTTTCTCCCAGGTTGTCTCACGCCTGTCCAGATACGGGCGCAGCGCAGAGAATTTCAGAAACGGTCCTGCCGTCAGCTGCGGGAAAAACGTCAGATACTGCAGCGTCTCGCGCAAATTCTTCGTGCCGTCTGCGGGGTTTTTGTACGTGTCGGCAACATAGCTGATTGCCTGAAACGTGTAAAATGAGATACCGAGCGGCAGTGCGCCGCGCACCTTATAAAATGCCAGCACCGCAAGGTCCAGCGCCACGCAAGACAGCAGCACAGCTCTGCGCGCCTTCTTTTGCGCCATCAGATACCGCCCCGCGCCATAGTGCAGCAGGCACGAGCCGAGCAGCAGCGGCAGATGCCGCAGGTCGCCGAACGCATAGAACAAAAGCCCCGCCGCAATCCAGACGGCGTTTTTGAGCTTTGTGCTGCGCGCCAGCTGATAGACAATCACTGTCAGCGGCAGAAACGCAAACAAAAAAACGGGCGAAGTAAAGCTCATTGCCTCTCCTTACTCTTCGGGGAAATAATACCGGAAGCCGCGATACAGACCGTCCTGCTCTTCGGCGCCAAACATGTCGACCGGCTCACGGTGAAACATATAAAGATACGCATACTCGAGCTGCGTGTCATACAAAAGCGCCCTGCCGTCCTGGTCGATCATGGTCCAGGCGTGGTCGTTTGTGGGATTGCTCTCCCAGCCCGCGACCACATACGCCTGATAGCCGAGCCGCCTTGCGCAGTACATGAAAAGCCCTGCAAAGCAGTAGCAGTTTCCCTTGCCGGTTTCCAGAAACGACAGCGCCGCTTCTTCTGCCCAGTCGGTCGTCCCCGCGTCGTAGTGCTGCATGGAAAGATAGCGGTAATTGTCGCGGATGTAATCATACGCCTGCCTGAGTTTTTCTTCGCGCGGGGAAACTTCTTTGCACGCCGCGCCGAGCAGCGCCTGCACGCCCTCGTCAAGCGTTTCATTTCCGCTGTTGTATCTGCCGTCGGGTCCAAAGTAGAGATACCCGTCGGACGCATCCTGCAGGACGCTGCCGTCTGCCGTTACCTCGTAAAGCGCGCCGTCCAGCTCCAGAACGCCCGGCTCATGCGGGGTAAATGTGAAGCCTCCGTCTCCGGCATGGATGTAAACGGTTCCCTCGCAGTCGTTGGGTCCCGGCACAAATTCGTGCAGCGTAGAATCGCTGTTCAGGTAATACTGCGCGCCACCCAGCGTCTGCATGCCGGTTTTCTCGACGCGGTTTCCATCCTGCCCATAATAATAAAACGAGCTGCCATCGTTTACCACGCCGGTTTTCACCGGAACGGCTTCCATCGAAACCGTCTGCTGCGGCTGCACTTCGGTCTTTGCCGTCTCGGTCTGCGCCGCGGAAGGCGCCTGCTGCGCGAGCGTTTTTGCGCTGCACGCGCACAAATGCATCAGCAAAAGCGCTGCCAGCGCCAAAAAAACATGCTTTTTCACGGCGTTTCCTCCGTCAGATGCTTTCCGCCCAGCGGCTCGACGGACGAAAATGCCGCAAAGACCGCCGCACCGTCCTCATCCTCCGGGCAGATGGCGCTGACGCACCAGCTCTTTCCGTTCGCTTTCCAAAGCGCAACGCGCGCGCTGACGGGCGCTTCGGTGTCATAGGCAGGGGCATTCACCGTTGCCGTGAAGCAGTCCCCGTTCCATCCGGCATCCGTCACCGTAAAATTCTTCGTCTCCGGTGCCAGATAATAATACGCCTGCACCACGCCGATGCAGATGCGCTCCAGCTCCGACTGCTTGAATAAGGACACATCCGCTTGGAGCTTCTGCACATCAAGCCGCGTTTTCTGCGCGCCCGCCGCGTCAGTGAGGGAAATCAGGTCTTCCGACTCTTCCCACGAAAGCGCGGCATCGTCGAAGGTTATGACAAGCCCGCTGTCTGCAAGCAGTGCGGTCCTCCCGGAAAAGGGCGGAACATAGGCGCTCTCATCCACAGGCTCCTGCTCGCTTGCCGTCTCGCCGGATGCATCGCTTGACGGCTCTTCCAGCGTAGGCTGCTGCACCGTCTCGGAAGCGCTCTGGGAGGGCTCTTCCTGCTTTGCAGGCGACAGCCGCTTCACCTGCCCGACCACGGCAATCACTGCGCCCACGACAAGCAGCAGCACGCACACGATGAGGATGTACAGCCCGTTGCGCTTGATATAGCGCATGGCAGGGCTTCTTTTTCTTCTGTCCGCCATGGCTCAGCTCCTTTCCGGCGCCAGGGCTTCCGCGCGCTGCGTCCGGCAATAAAGCGGAAATTCGTTCCGGTCCTGCGAGAAGAGAATGATTGCCTTCATGTCGCGGTACAGAACGTCCGGCGTCGCGTAGATCAGCCCGTCGTTTCCGGTGTCCGTCTTGCGCAGCTGGTCCCAGTCCTTATACCGGCTTTGCAGCACATAGGGGTCTGCCACCAGAAAATACGGCTGACCGTCGATGACCTCGTAGCCGCAGAGCACCATGTAATGCTCATGGCTTGTGAACGCACCCTTGACGACGTGGATGATTGCCAGGTAGCCCTGATTTTCAATCTGGTCGGCAAGCGTCTGCATGTTCACTTCTTTTTTCTTATAGATCGCAGGGGCGTTGAGCTTCGTGCCGTAGCGCGCATACTCAAGATTTTCATAGTAGCGCGCGATGCCCTCAAAATACTCGTTGGGAAGCCCGTAGCTCACGGGGTAATTGTCCTGCAGGGCATAGGTCCGCATCCAGCGGGGCGTGATTTCAACCTTGTGATACGTCGAAAACACCATCGCCGCACACGCGCAGCCGCAGCCACGGTCCTTGAGCGTCGCACCGTTTCCCTCAAACTCAAAAATCTCGCCCGCCCAGTCGGGGTCGGTCTGCGCGAAATAATAGAGGTTGTCGAGCTGCCCGGAGCGCGCAACCGTGCCGTAGGTGCCGGTCTTCGTCAGCTCGTATTTGTAGCTTGCCTCAATATCGTGGCGCATGTCGGGTCCCAGATTGGGAAGGTTCGAGAGCAGATAGTCGGTCAGTTCATCGATGCAGGCAGTTTTTCCCTCGAGCCCGCAGAAGCGGTAAATGGTCTCCAGCAGCGCCGCGAGGTGCGCATCAAAATACGTTTCGACCGGCTCGCCCTCGCGCACCTGCGTGTAGGTTACAAATTCATTGTCGGGGTAGGTGTCGTTGGAGTAAAGCGCCAGCTTCACAGCTTTGACACGCTCGTCCGACTGTCCGGGCAGAATTTCGTAGCTTGAGGTCTCATAGCGCTCTAACACATAGCGCGGAATCGTCACGCGGTGAAAGTCCACGCCCTCCCAGCTGAAGGTCTCAGAGCCGAGGACCTTCGGAAGCGAAATGCCCTCGAGCGCCTGATCGGTGAAAGCAGTTTCCGCCGCCCCCGCCTGCAAAGAGAGCGCGCAAAGCGCCAGCATGCCAAAAAGCACGCCGAGCGCCAGTCTTCGAAGCTTCTGTTTCATGCGAGGTTCCTTTCTATTTCTGCTCGATCACATCGTAGACCGTCTCCGCGCCATCGGGCGCGCGATAGGTGTAGACCGTAAAGCCGTCGTAGGAAAGCTCGCCATCCTCGCCGTCTCCGAGGCAGGACGAGGCGTAGCTCTCACTGTTCGGTTCGCCGATTTCGTCCGTCAGCGCCGTCAGATTTTCTCCGATCATCTGCTGCGCCGTTTCAAATGCATTCTTTTTTTCGCCGCACGCGCACAGCAGCAGGCTGAGCGCAAGCGCAAGCGCCATAAGTTTTCCGTTTTTTTTCATAGTTTCCTCCGCTAAAACTCGCTGTAAACAAAACTGACGCCCTGCGCGTCCATCAAAAGCCATGCAGCAAAGACGAGTGCTGCCGTCAGCGCGCAGAAAAGCGCCGTCCAATACCACTTAGAAAGAATCGCGGTTTTCATCCGCGTTCCAAAATTCAACCATCGCCCGGTCAACGGCAAGCCACCCCTTCCAGCCCAGATGCATCGTATCGCACAGGAAATACGGCGTGTATTCCTCCTGCGTCAGATCCAGCATTGTCACATTGTCATACTGCGCGGCAATCTCCCGCACTGTCTCATAATAGGTCTGCCGCGTGCTCTGCGAAAGCCCCGTGTAGTCGCTCCACTTGCCGTTCACCGGCACATGAACAAACAGCGCCTGAATGTTTTTTGCTTTGCAGATTTCAAACAGGCACCGCAAATCGTCGTACTCGGGCGAAACATCGTAGGAAATGCCTGCGTCGCGCCCTGCCATCTGCGAAAGCCTATGCCCGACGTAGGTCTGATAGTAGCTGTCGAGCATGGAATAGTCGTTGTTCGTCGCCTGCGACAACGCAGCCTCCTGCGCAAGCGTTTCCTCCTGCGCCCAGTCGATCTCCCCGGGCTTTGCCTCGTTTGCCGAAAAATCACCCCGGCGGATCAGCCGCGCGGAAACCGCCAGATCCTTTGTATCGAGCAGCCACTGGGAAATGCCCGCATAGGGCGCAAGCAGCGCTTTGGAAATCGTGCTGTCCGCTGCCCATGCTTTTGATAAAAGTCCTGCCGCCGTGTGCGTCTGCAAATTCGTCCCGTTCTGTGCGTTATACTGCGCAATCAGACTCTGCACGCGAGATGCGACATACTGCCGCGTACTCTCCGGAAGCTCCTCGTCGCCCAACAGCGCCAGCAGCTGCTGCTCGGAAAAATTCGCCAGAAACAGGTCCGGTGCAATGCCTTCTTCGACATACGACTGCGGCGCAGTAATCAGAACAATCTTTTTCCCCTTGAGGCTGTCTTTTGACGCGCCGATTGCCATCGCGTGGACCAGCGACTGGCACGAGCCGCGCCCGACGAGGTTGACCTGAAAGCCCGCGCGCTTGCCTGCAAAGAAGTTTGCCGGGTGCGTGGGAATTTCAAAGGTCTTGAGCTCGCTCGAACCGAAAATGGTCAGCGTGTCCGGAAGCTCCGCGGCTTCCTTCACGAGACAGGTCCCCGTGATTTTCTCCACATCCAGCGTATTGCCCAGCGCCTCGGGGTAGGAAGGCTCTGTCTTTTCGACCGCCAGCCGCACCAGAAACAGCCCCAGAACCGCCGCCGCCAGACACAAAAGTGCCTTGCATCCCTTCCGCATCGCGTTTACTCCAGAAGCGCCGCAATTTTTGCGGGTGTGGAAATTTCCTCGCGCGTGAGGGTCGCGACATCCAGCTTGCGCCCGAGGCTTTCCAGCTGCACCACCAGCTCCACCAGCCCGAACGAGTCGAGAATGCCCTCTTCAAAAAGCTCCGTGTCGGGCGCAATCTCGCCCTCGTCCGCGCCGGCAATTTCGCAAATTGCAGTCAGTACCTGATCGATCATCCTAATTACCTCCTAAAACAGTCTTCCGGAGAAGATCAGCAGTCCGAAGCTGAACAAATGCAGCGTCAAAAGCCGCAGCCACCAGCCGGCGCGCGGGTCTTTTTTGAGCGCCTTGAATTTTTTGCAGCGCGTATCGAGAATATCGTTGGCGCACATGAGAAGCCCATGATACGCGCCGTAGATCAGATACGCGCCGGTCAGTCCGTGCCAGAGTCCCATGACAAGCATCGTCAGAACGTACCCGAGATAGGAGCACGTTCTTCGTTCCTTGAACCATTTGCCGCGCAGCGCTGCCATGCAGAAGCGGGTGTAGACATAGTCGCGCAGAAACGTGGAGAGCGAAATGTG
>ENA-UONW01004312-UONW01004312.1-human-gut-metagenome-genome-assembly--contig:-CS52-NODE-4312-length-10507-cov-12.407769_pt1 | contig 10507 bp, 8 predicted proteins | sample MGYA00242463_ERZ724010 | MGnify/ENA metagenome assembly ERZ724010 | reverse complement strand
AGGAACTCCCTTGTGGGGTCAAGGGGCAAAGCCCCTTGCGGAGTCCAGAGGCAGAACCTCTGGCGTTCCCCATCAGAATATCAAGTCCATGCTCCGCAGTTTTTCGCGAAGCCAGCTTTCGGATAGGCCGGATTTCTGCGACATTTCGCGAATCGTTAAACCCGATAGGTATGCGTCAGACAGTACCTCCGGGTCGCTCAGGTTGTCCCAGTCGATGTCCGGGATGACCGGCGCGGGCGGGGGCGTGTAGACGGGCTTGGGCGGCATCGGCTTGGGGGCGGTGCGCACCGGGTTGCGGAACGCGGCGGACTGCGCCCGCTCTGCCAGCAGCTTCACGTTCGCTTTCATCTTCCGCTCCTGCGCCACATACGGGCGAATTACCTGAAGGAAGGCTTCGCCGTAGCGCGCGGTCTTGATTTCCCCCATGCCGCTGACGCTCCGCATTCCTTCGAGTGTTTCCGGCTTGCGCCGCGCCATCTCTGTCAGCGTCGCGTCGTTGCAGATGATGTAGGGCGGGACGTGGTGCAGCTTTGCCAGCGCCATCCGCACCTGCCGCAGCTGCTCGAACAAATCGCCGCCTGCCGGGGCTTCGATTTTCCCGATGCTGCCGACCTTCTCCGCCGTCGCCTGCTGCCCCAGATGTGCGCCGTCCGCTCCTCGCCGCCGCTGCCGGGCGATTTCCTCCGCCTCGCCGTAGCGCGCGCCGCAGCAGGCGCTGCAATGCCCGCAATCCTGCGCGGTATTCTCCCCGAAGTACCGCAGGATAAACGCCCGCAGGCAGCCGGGCTTCGTGCAGTAATCCACCATTCGGTTCAGGCGGTTCATGTCCTGATAGCGCACCGCCGACTGCTCCGCCGCCGTCATGTTCTCGTTCGGCTCTGTGTGCTCAATCATCCACTTCGCGGTGAAAATGTCCGACCCGTTGTACAGCAGGATGCACTCCGCCGCCTCGCCGTCGCGTCCGGCGCGCCCCGCCTCCTGATAGTACGCCTCCATCGAGCGCGGCATTTGGTAGTGAATGACAAACCGCACGTTGGATTTGTCGATGCCCATGCCGAACGCGTTCGTCGCGACCATCACTGGGCAGGTGTCGTACTGAAATTTCTCCTGATTCTCCTTGCGCTCCTCGTCGCTCAATCCCGCGTGATAGCGCGTCGCGTCGATACCCGCGCGAATCAGCTTGTCGCAGACCTGCTCGACCGCCTTGCGCGTTGCGCAGTAGACGATGCCGCTTTCGCCGCGTTTCCGGCGGAGAATATCCATGAGGGCAGCATCACGGTTCTTTGGGCGGATGACCTCGAAGTAGAGGTTCGGACGGTCAAAGCCGGTCGTGACCGTCTCCGGGTTTTGCAGGCGCAATAGGCGGATGATATCTTGCCGGACGCGCTCGGTTGCGGTCGCGGTGAATGCGCCCATGACCGGGCGGGTGGGCAGCGAATCGACGAAATCCGCGATGCGCAGATACACCGGGCGGAAATCCTGCCCCCACTGGGAGACACAGTGCGCCTCGTCCACGGCAAGCAGAGAAATCGGCATGGATTGCGCCATCGTCTGAAACGAGGGCGTTTCGAGGCGCTCTGGGGCGACGTAGATGATTTTGTACGCGCCCTGCCGCGCGCGCTGCATGGCGAGATCCATCTGGCGGGGCGTCAGTGAGCTGTTGAGGTACGCAGCTGGAACGCCCGCGCTTTTGAGCGCCGCCACCTGATCCGCCATCAGCGAAATCAGCGGCGAAATGACAATCGAGACCCCCGGCAGCATCAGCGCCGGCACTTGATAGCACATGGATTTCCCCGCGCCCGTGGGCATCACGCCGAGTGCATCCCGGTGGTGCGTCAGCGCATTCACCATGACTTCCTGCCCCGGTCGGAACGCCTCATGCCCAAAGTACTTCCGCAGGGTTTCCTGTGCTTGCATCCGTTTTTTTCCTTTCTTATGGGAGGACGTGGGGAGGCGCCAGAGACTCTGCCTCTGGACTCCGGCAGGGCTCTGCCCTGCACCCGCGAAGGGTCTTCGACCCTCTCGACACCCTTTTCGCGATTGAGTTGGTGACACTCTCATACTGGTTCCGCGTGTTTATTGGGGGGACGCAAGGGGTGCTGCCCCTTGACTCCGCCAAAGGGTCTTCGACCCTCTGGACTCCCTTTCGCGCGATTCAGTTGGTGACAACTGCATACAGTGTCCGCGTGTTTATTGGGGTGAACCTGCGGCTTAGAGGTACTTCACCTTCACCGTCGCCGGCAGCAGCTCCGGCACGTCCTGCCCTTGCGCCAAGACAAGCACCTCAATGCGGTACAGGCGCATCAGCTCCGGCAGCGTCAGCTTCTCCGTCTCCAATTCCAATACGCGGTCAACGCACCGCAGCGCCAGCAGCGAAATTTTCCGCACATCCTGCGCACATCCGGTCAGCGCGACCGTCAGGTGTCCGCCCTCGTCTTTCGCGCGGGTCAGGAACGCAATCGCCTCGTGCGACAAATCCGCAAATTCCCCGATGACCATCACGCGCCGCATGATGCCGCCGGAAATGTGGCGCATGAGGGCGCTCTCGAAGCGAACCGCCAATTCGCTCTGACGCACTTCGCTCGTCTTGTCGCGCGTCATGAGCGCCAGCGCCATGTCCTTCGCGCTGATTTCGCCCTTCACGACCGCGTTCACCGCCTTGGCAATCGGCATTTCCACCTGATAGCGCTCCATCAGCTGCATCGCGGCGGGCAGCGCGTTGATGCCCTCCACCGTGCCGACCTGCCGAACGGCTTCCTGCGGCGGAACACCCTGCCCGATGAGGATGCCGCAGCGGTTGTTGCGGCTGTGCATGGACGTCGCCGTCACGATGAGGTCGCCGATGCCCGCCAGTCCGCCGAACGTGTACTCCGCGCAGCCCATTTTCAGCCCCAGACGGCTGATTTCGGCAATGCCGCGCGTGATGAGGGCGGCGCGGGCGTTGTCGCCGTTGCCCAGCCCGCTGGAAATGCCGACGGCGAGCGCCTCGATGTTCTTCATCGCGCCGCACAGCTCTACGCCAAGCACGTCCGTGTTCGTATAGGTGCGCATACAGGTGTTCATGAACACATCCTGCACCGTTTCCGCCACCTGCATGTCCGTGCAGGCGGATACGATGGAAGTCGGCATGTCAAGCGCGACTTCCTCCGCATGGGTCGGGCCGGACAGCGCGACAAGCTTCACATGGTCATGCTGACCGTCCTTGCTCAATTCGTCGCGGATGACCTCGGTCATGGTCATGAGTGTGTCCGGCTCAATGCCCTTGGCAACATCCACGATAATCTGTCCGTCCGGGATGAACGGGCGCGCGCTTTCCGCCGTCTGCCGAATGGCGATAGACGGCACGGCAAAAAGCAGAATATCCTTGCCGCTTGCCACTGTCTGCAAATCGCAGGTGAAATGCACCGTTTCCGGAATCACCAGCCCTGGCAGCGCGGGATGCGTGCGCGTAGCAGACAGATTTTCGATTTCCTTCGGGAATTTTGACCACACGGTCACATCGTGCCCGTTGCGGTGCAGCAGCCGCGCCAGCGCAATGCCCCATGTGCCGGAACCAAGAATGCCAATTGTCGTCTGGTTATTCATGCGATGTTTCTCCTTCTGCTGGATGATGGACGTTCAGCTCGCGCATCAGCATTTCGTAAAACTCCTTCTGATCGCGCTGCAGCCGAATGAAATGCCCTTCGGGATTCAAGAAGCAGTGTTCGGACGAGCCGGTGAACACACGCGTTCCGTCCTGCTTCGTCATGTCGTAGCCAATCGTCAGCACGACGCCGTTGAACGCCTCCACGCGCACATCCACCGTGATGCGGTCGTCGAACGTCGTCGTCGCCAGATACTTGCAGTTCACCGCCGTCACGGGCGAAATCACCCCGCGGCGCTCCAGTTCCGCATACGGGAAGCCGAGCTGCTCCAGATACGCCACGCGCGCTTCCTCCATGAAGCGGATATAATTCGAGTGGTGCGTCACGCCCATGCGGTCGGTTTCATAATACTGCACCCGATGTGTTAGTGTTTGCATTGCTTACCAATTCAGGCGGCATCCGTCCGCGGAGCAGCCCGTTTCCTCCTGATTTTCTTCCGCCGGAATCACGCCGCGCAGCACGTCCGTCATTTCCGGCAGCGTGTACGCCCGCAAGCGGATGCGCTGCCCATTGACGAACAGAATCGGCACGCCGCGCGGATGATAGGTGTCCAGCGTGTGCTGGATGGCGGTCTTCACGTCGTCCGCGTAGGCGCGGTTTTCGAGCGCCTGACGCATTTCGTCCGCATTCAGTCCGATGTCCGCCGCCAGCACGCACAGCACGTCAATTTGCCCGATGTCGCGCCCATCGACCCAATACGCGCGGTAAACTCGGTCGCTCCACGCTTCGTGCTTGCCCGATTTTTCCGCCAGCACCGCCCCTTCAAACGCGAGATACGTCATCGGGCGCGGACGGATTTCCGGCGGCAGCTGCATATGCAGCCCGACCGTCTCCGCGGGTTCTTTCAGCCGCGCGAAATACGCCCGGTGCTCCTCGTCGCAGATGTCGGTCGCCTCGCCGCCTTCGGGGGTCAGCGCATACGGATGCTCGATGATTTCCGCCTCTTGGTGCAGCGTTTTCAGCGCCGCGCGGAGGTTTTCCTTCGTCACAAGGCAGAACGGACACACATAGTCTGTCAGAAAATCAATGGTCAGCATGGGGGTCTTCTCCTTTCGGGGGATCATCAGCCGTCGTCGTCGCGCCAGCATTCGTTTTTCGCGCTGCCGTCGCGGTACGTCGGTTCATAGGGCGACATGTCCTCGTCGTCCTCATCGGGGGATACGCGGTCGCTGTCGTCAGGAATTTTGCGGATGCGCTCCATCTTCGCCGCCTCCTTGCGTTCTGCCTTCTATCATACCACTTTCGCGGGAGGACTGCAAGGGGGAGAAAAAACGCCTTGCCCCGGTGAAGGTCGGGACAAGGCGGAAAGAGATTTTGTTGTAGGTTAGTTGTTGAGCCAGTCGTTGGCGTCGGGGTAGGTGTAGTAGATGTCGTTGCTTTTTGCGTATTCAGCTGCGTAGGAGTTGCGGGGGACGGTGAGGGTGAGGTTGGAACAGTCACCGAACGCGTAGTCGCCAATGGCGGTAACGGAATTGGGGATGGAGACGGAGGTCAGGGAGTCGCAGTAGTAGAACGCGCGGTCGCCAATGGCGGTAACGGAATTGGGGATGGAGACGGAGGTCAGGGAGTCGCAGTAGTAGAACGCGCGGTCGCCAATGGCGGTAACGGAATCGGGGATGGAGACGGAGGTCAGGGAGTCGCAGGAGTAGAACGCGCTGTCGCCAATGGAGGTAACGGAATCGGGGATGTTGACGGAGGTCAGAGAAGAGCAGGAGGAGAACGCCTCGTCGCCAATGGAGGTAACGGAATCGGGGATGGTGATGCTCGTCAGGGATTTGCACCATGAGAATGCGTAGTCCCCAATGGAAGTAACGGAATGGGGGATGCTAATGCTCGTCAGGGACTCGCAGCTGAAGAATGCGTAGTCCCCAATGGAGATAACGGAATCGGGGATGGTGATGCTCTTCAGGGAAGAGTTGTCGAAGAACGCGCCGTCCCCAATGGAGATAATTCCCTGCGGAATGGTATAAGTTGAAGAAGCCTTTCCCTCAGGGTAGGAAATCAAGGTTTTATCGGCTTTTCGGAACAAAACGTCATCAATGACGGCAAAATACGGATGGTCGGGGGAAACGAAAATACTTTTCAGGGAGGAGCAGAATACAAAGGGATTCACACCAATTTGTGTCACGAAATCGGGGATGGTGATGCTCGTCAGGGAATCGCAGTCGGAGAACGCGCTGTCACCGATGGAGGTAACGGAATCGGGGATGGAGACGGAGGTCAGGGAAGAGCAGCCGGCGAACGCGCGGTCGCCAATGGCGGTAACCGTCTTTCCATCAAGCGTAGCAGGAATGGCAAGGTGGTCTGCGCTCCCGTTGTACTTTGTAATTTCTATCGTACCATCATCCAGCAGCGCATACTGGTAGTCACCGGACGTGAACGTCTTCCGTTCCTCGTCCGCCACTGCCCCCGTCCAGCAGGCACACACCATCACAACAACCATCAGCAATGCCACAAACCACTTCTTTCCCATTAGAACAACCTCCTTTATGCCGTTATCATACACAACAAGCCTTCATTTGTCAATGCGATTCCATAAAAATCCCCCAGCATATCCACGATACGAAAATATTTGTTCGTGTTCGCCTTGCATGTGCCGGACAAAATGTGCTATACTGTGTTCCTAAGCCAAGGAGGATTGCAACGATGAACGACCAAATCATCATTCGCGGCGCAAGAGAACATAACCTGCGCAATGTCAGCCTGACCGTCCCGCGCGACAAGCTCGTTGTGTTTACGGGGCTGTCCGGGTCGGGCAAAAGCTCGCTGGCGTTCGATACCATTTATGCCGAGGGACAGCGGCGCTATGTGGAAAGCCTGTCCAGCTATGCGCGGCAGTTTCTGGGGCAGATGGAGAAGCCCGATGTTGACCAGATTGACGGCCTGTCCCCCGCTATCTCCATTGACCAGAAAACCACCAGCCGCAATCCGCGCTCGACCGTCGGCACGGTGACGGAAATCCACGATTATCTGCGCCTGCTTTATGCGCGCGTGGGGCATCCGCATTGCCCGAAGTGCGGCAAGGAAATCCGCCAGCAGACCGTTGACCAGATGGTGGACGCAATCGTCGCCTACCCCGAAGGCACGAAGCTGATGGTGCTGTCGCCCGTCATCCGCGGCAAAAAGGGCGAACATGTCAAAGTGTTCGAGGAGGCGCGCAAGAGCGGTTTCGCGCGCGTGCGGGTGGACGGCGAGCTGTACCGGCTGGAGGAAGTGCCGGCGCTGGACAAAAAGAAGAAGCACTCGATTGAAATCGTCGTTGACCGCCTGATTGTCCGCCCCGGCAAGGAGTTCCAGAGCCGTCTGGCGGATTCCATCGAGACGGCGACGAAGCGCTCCGGCGGCTTGGTCATCATGGACATGATGGACAAGGGCGAACTGCTCTTCTCCATGAATTACGCCTGCCCGGACTGCGGCATCTCCATCGAGGAACTCAGCCCGCGCATGTTCTCCTTCAACAGCCCCTATGGCGCGTGTCCGGCGTGCAGCGGGCTGGGCTACCGCATGGTGGTAAGTACAGATATTCTGTTCCCGGATAAGTCGCTGTCTCTGCGGCAGGGCGGGCTGAACGCCATGGGCTTCGGTTCGGCGGATGGCGACGGCGTGACGGCGCAGTATTTCCAAGCCTTATGCGACAAGTACGGCTTCACGATGGATACGCCGATTCAGGAGATTCCCGAAGCGGGCATCCATGCCCTGCTCTACGGCACGGGCAGCGAGAAGCTGACCATGACCTATGACACGCCCAGCGGCAGGGGAACGTATTCCACGACGTTCGAGGGCGTGATTCCGTCCTTGGAGCGCCGCTATGAGGAAACAGGCAGTGAGGCCATGAAAGCCGCCTATGAAGAATACATGGCGGAAGAACCTTGCCCGGTCTGCCACGGCAAGCGCCTGAAGCCGGAAGCGCTGGCGGTCACAGTCGGCGGCAAGAATTTGTATGAGGTGTCCAGCCTGTCCATCACGGACGCGCGGGCGTTCTTTCAGTCGCTGGAACTGACGGAGAAGGAAAGCATGATTGCCGCACAGATTTTGAAGGAAATCAACGCGCGCATGGGCTTTCTGGAGGACGTCGGGCTGGGGTACCTGACATTGGCGCGCGCGGCAGGGTCGCTGTCCGGCGGCGAGGCGCAGCGAATCCGGCTGGCGACGCAGATTGGCTCAGCGCTCATGGGCGTATTGTACATTCTGGATGAACCGTCGATTGGCCTGCATCAGCGCGACAACATGAAGCTCATCAACACCTTGAAAAAAATGCGCGACTTGGGCAACACGCTGATTGTCGTCGAGCATGACGAGGACACGATGTACGCGGCGGACTGGATTGTGGACGTCGGGCCGGGCGCGGGCATCCACGGCGGCAACATCGTCGCGGAAGGCACGGTGGAGGATATCAAGCGCAATCCGAACAGCATCACCGGGCAGTACCTGTCGGGCAAAAAACGCATCGAGATTCCCGACGTGCGCCGTCAGCCGAAAGGCTTCCTGACCATTCGCGGCGCGAAGGAGCATAATCTCAAGAACATTGACGTGAAAGTGCCGCTTGGCTGCCTTTGCTGCGTGACGGGCGTGTCGGGGTCGGGCAAATCCAGCTTGGTGAACGAAATCCTCTACAAGCACTTGGCGAAGGTGCTGAACCGCGCGAAAACCCGTCCCGGCGCGTTTGGCAGCATGGAGGGCGTGGAGCAGCTGGACAAAATCATCTGCATTGACCAAAGCCCCATCGGGCGCACGCCCCGGTCGAATCCGGCGACGTACACCGGGCTGTTTGACCAGATTCGCAAGATCTTTGCCGCCTCCCCCGAAGCGAAGGCGCGCGGCTACAAGGAAAACCGCTTCTCCTTCAACGTCAAGGGCGGGCGGTGCGAAAACTGCTGCGGCGACGGGATGCTGAAAATCGAAATGCACTTCCTGCCGGATATTTTCGTGCCGTGCGACGTGTGCAAGGGCAAGCGCTACAACCGCGAGACGCTGGAAGTGACCTACAAGGGTAAGAATATCTCCGACGTGCTGGACATGAACATCGAGGAAGCCATCACCTTCTTCGAGAATCACGAGAGCATCCGCCGCAAGCTCGAAACGCTCTACGACGTCGGATTGGGGTACATGAAGCTGGGGCAGGCATCGACGACCCTTTCCGGCGGCGAAGCGCAGCGCGTGAAGCTGGCGACGGAGCTCAGCCGCCGCGCGACGGGCAAGACGCTCTATGTCTTGGACGAGCCGACGACCGGGCTGCACATGGCAGACGTGGACAAGCTCATCGGCGTCTTGCAGCGCCTGACCGAAACGGGCAACAGCGTGCTGGTGATCGAGCACAATCTGGATGTCATCAAGGTGGCGGACTACCTGATTGACCTCGGCCCGGAAGGCGGCGACAAAGGCGGCGAAATCGTCTGCGAAGGCACGCCGGAGGAAGTCGCCGCGTGCGAAAAGTCGTACACGGGGCAGTTCCTCAAGAAGATGCTGGGGAAACGCTGATTTCTGCCGCGCAATGCGGATGCCGTCAGCGCGAATCCGATTCCGAAGCGAATCACCATTTGAGAAATTGACAAGGCGGGTGTGCCTGCCATCAGCGGAGCGCACCCGCTTCCTGCTGCGCGAAAATGCAACATTCCCGGAAATATGTTGAAATTCATCGAAAAACGCGATATAATGGAACAAGTTAATCTGCCGGAAAGGGGTGAGCGGCTTGAAGAAACATGGAATCCGCGGCCTGCTGATACTGGCGCTGATTTGGGCGCTTATTGGCGCGGCATGGGCGGAGGAAATGCTGCCCGCCTCCATCCGCGAGGCGCAGTCCGCTGAAGAGGCAAACGCGCTGCTCATCCAGTCTGATACCGGCGAACGCTTGAATGTTGTGAGCGGGCAAGTCCGCCTGATTGTCCAGACGCGGCGCGACGACATGTTCTGCGCTGATTACTGGCGTTCGGGCGAGGAAAAAGGCGAATTTGACCTGACTGCGAAGGAAAACCGCTACGGCGCGCCTTATGCCTACTACATCGGCACCATGTGCACGCGTGCGGTGTACTCGATGGCGCTGTCCTACCTTGGCGTGGATATGACCCCGGTGGATATGAGCGTCCTTGTCCAGCGGCGCACGCTGAATGAGCCGTACGACGAAATCACGGCGCTGGTGGATGGTTTGGCGCGGCGTGGATTGACCGAAGCGACATTTGATGAAATGATGGCGCAGTATCTCAACGATGAGCGATATTCGCCGCTATATATATATATGAAGCGGACGAACGGTGTGGGCCATGCGCTGCTGATTGTGGGGTATAATGCGGAGCGGAAGCGGTTTGTGGCGGTTGATCCGTCGCCGCGCGGATTTCAGGGGGATACGGTGCGGACGTATGAATTGTCGTTTGCGCAGAATCGCCAGCGGGTGATGCGCTGCCCGTACGCGAAGGACTTGGAAGGCGCAAAGGTCTTGCAGGTGTATCAGTGGTATTGGATAGGGGAAGAAACAGAAAAAGAATAGGCGCGGCACAAAGGGGCTAAACACGCGGAAAAAGGATGGAGAAGAAGCCGTCTCCATCGCGCAGAGGGGTCAAAAGGGAAACTTCGCACGTCCGCAGACGCGCCCCCTAAGCCGCGCTATTACACCCTCGTCTGTCCTAAACACAGCCATGTAACCTTTTCTTCATGTTCCGCAACGTTCAAAGTAACCTCTTTCGCAAATTGTATTCAAATTGTACACACCTGTACTTCAACTGTTTTTTTTGCATTTTCCAGCCGAAAACAGCCTGTTTTTTACATTCAGCACTTTTCTTTTTCTCGTATCCGTGATAGAATAGAAGTGTGAATACTTCTTATTGTGCAGTCGGACGTCAGGCAGTAGCAATTTGAAAGTTCCGTTTCTC
>ENA-UONW01004309-UONW01004309.1-human-gut-metagenome-genome-assembly--contig:-CS52-NODE-4309-length-10513-cov-6.602410_pt1 | contig 10513 bp, 9 predicted proteins | sample MGYA00242463_ERZ724010 | MGnify/ENA metagenome assembly ERZ724010 | reverse complement strand
CGCTCATGAACCTGACGGCAAGCCACGCCGTGGCGCGCACGCGCTCGGCGCTGGCGCTGAACTTTGACCCCCGCAGCCGCACGCGCGCGGAGCTCGCGGAGCTCGAGATCACGGACGCCATGGCCGCGCGCGGCGCGCGGCTGCAGGTTCTGGCGGCGGCCGTGCAGTTCTGGCTGCCGGGCATCCCGTCGATCTACTACGGCGACGAGGCCGGTATGCAGGGCCTGTGCGACCCGTTCAACCGCGCGCCGCTGCAAATGTGCGACACGCAGATGCTGCAGTGGTATGCGCAGCTGACCGCCCTGCGCCATGCGCACCCGGCGCTCACGCGCGGCGAGGTCGCCGTGTTCGCACCGGCGGGCGGCGTGCTGTGCATCCTGCGCGTCATCGCGGACGGGCGGGACGCCTTCGGCGAGGATGCGGAAGACGAGGCGCTGCTGCTGATCGTCAACCGCGCAGCACACCCGGTGCGCTGCCACGTGGAGCTCACCCGCCCCGGCGCCGGCCTGCGCGAAGAGACACGGCTCGCCTTCGTGCGCAGCGAGTATGACTGCGCCGTTGACTGCTTTGACGATACCCACATTGCCCTGCATGACGGCGTGGGCGCATTTGACCTGCCGCCCTGTGCCGCAAGAATCTACAGATTGGAGAACCGACATGGAACTGAAACTGGATCGTAACAAAACCTATGGTCTGGCGCTCGAGGGCGGCGGCGCGAAGGGCGCCTACCAGATCGGCGCGTGGAAAGCCCTGCGCGAGGCGGGCATCCGCTTTTCCGCCGTGTCCGGCACGTCCGTCGGCGCGCTCAACGGCGCCATGATCGTCATGGACGACCTTGAAAAGGCTGAAAACGTCTGGAACAACATTCACTTTTCCCAGGTCATGGACGTGGACGACGAGGAAATGCGCCGCCTCATGAACCGCGACATCCCGCTCTCCGAGCTCAAGAGCACGCTGCGCAGCGTGGCCGACATCGTGCGCAACCGCGGCTTTGACGTGACGCCGCTGCGCAAATGGGTCGCCGAGGTCGTGGACGCGGACAAAGTCTGTCACTCGGACACGGACTTCTTCATCGTCACCTACTCCCTGTCCGACCATCAGGAGTTGGAGCTCAAAGCCTCCGATCTTGACAAGGACGAATTGTGCGACATGCTGCTCGCGAGCGCATACCTGCCGGCGTTCCGGCTGGAAAAGCTCGGCGGCAAGTATTATGCCGACGGCGGCGTGCAGGACGTGGTGCCCATCCACGCGCTGGTGGAAAACGGCTGCAAGGACATCATCGCCCTGCGTATCTTCGGCTTCGGCATTGAAAAGCGTTTCCGCATCCCGGACGACGTGCACGTGACGACGATCGGTCCGACGGTCGATCTCGGCAACATTCTGAACTTCGACGCCGAACAGAGCCGCCAGAACATGCGTCTCGGCTACTTTGACGCCCAGCGCGTGCTCTATGGGCTCTACGGCAGCACATATTATATCGACCGCACCATGTCCGAGGACGCGGCGCGCCAGCAGCTGCTCGAATACCTCGGGCCGGATGAGGGCTCGCTGCGCACGTTCCACGAAAAGACGCTGCCGCAGATCGCCAAGGCGCTCAAGTGCGAGGGCGATTACTACGACCTGCTCATCGCCGTGCTCGAGCACGACGCAAAGGAGCTCGGCATCGCATCCGAGCGCATCATGACGGACATGGAGCTGCTGCAGGCGATCCTCAGCCAGCCGGAGCCGCCGGAGGCCATCGTGCCAGCGCAGGAGCCGGGCGCCCCGGCAAAACCGGAGCCGGAGCCGGAATCGTCCATGCAGGCCGCTGCGCCCAAAGCCGCCGATGAAGTCGCGGCCAAGGCAGCCGAGCTGTCGCAGGACATTGAAAAGCACATCAACCGTCTGCTCGGCAAGATGCGGCCGCGCCGCAACCGGCCAGGCACGGCGGAAAACGCTGCGCCGGAAGCCGACGCAGACGGGCCGGAAAAAGAATGAACGCACCGGGGCGGCCGCACGGCCGCCCCATTTTTGAGCTGCGGAGCGCCCGAAACCGGTTGGAAATCATGGATTTTCACAGGCCGCGGGTTTCCGCTTGCAAATGTTGATGTTCTCTGGTATGATGCTTATTGGTTAGATCTATCTAACTTGTGAAAACAACCTGATCCATAGCAAAAAGGAAGCTGTCTTATGCAAACATTTTGGGGGATCCTGATCCCGTTTCTCGGCACCGCGCTGGGCGCGGCATGCGTGTTCTTTATGAAGAAAGCGCTCAGTGACGCCGTGCAGCGCTCGCTGACCGGTTTCGCCGCCGGTGTGATGGTGGCGGCTTCGGTCTGGAGCTTGCTGATCCCGGCGATCGAGCAGTCGGCAGGTATGGGGAAGCTCTCGTTCCTCCCCGCCTTTCTGGGCTTCTGGCTCGGCATCCTGTTTCTGCTCGCGCTGGATCACATCATCCCGCACCTGCACGCGAACAGCGCCCAGGCCGAAGGGCCGAAGAGCCGCCTGCAGCGCACGACGATGATGGTGCTGGCCGTGACGCTGCACAACATCCCGGAGGGCATGGCCGTCGGCGTGGTATACGCCGGGTATCGCTCCGGCAGCACGCAGATCACGGCGGCCGGTGCGCTGGCCCTGTCGCTGGGCATCGCCATTCAGAACTTCCCGGAAGGGGCGATCATCTCCATGCCGCTGCGGGCGGAGGGCATGAAAAAAGACAGAGCCTTCTGCGGCGGCGTGCTTTCCGGCGTGGTAGAGCCCATCGGCGCCGTGCTGACGATTCTGGCGGCACAGCTCGTTGTCCCTGCGCTGCCGTATCTGCTCAGTTTTGCTGCCGGAGCCATGCTCTATGTCGTGGTGGAAGAGCTGATCCCGGAGATGTCGCAGGGCGATCACTCCAATATCGGCACGGTGTTTTTCGCCGTGGGCTTCAGCATCATGATGATGCTGGACGTGGCGCTCGGATAAACAACAAAAACCACATCCGCCGGTCCGAATGGACCGGCGGATGTGGTTTTTTCTTTCGGTATCTCTTACTTCGATTCCGACAGGTTTTCCGTCGCAAAGAGCGTGATCACGTTCTTCAGCGTCTCCTGATCGTAATCCTCGGCGATCGCAGATGCGTTCCAGTAAGCATAATCGCCCTCGAACCAGCTCTGCAGGTCATCGAGATCCTCCGCATAGCGGAACTCCAGGTGATAGGTGGTCGCCATCGTGTCCGGAGAGAAGGCAAAGTAGGTGAATTCGCCGGAGTTTTCGTCCTCGCTCTGATAGAAAATGAAGCCGTTTTCATTTTCCTTGTCCAGCTTTCGATAAGTGTGGGAGAAAACTTTCTTGCCCTGCGTGTCCAGACCGGTGATCTTGTGGCCGTCCATCACGAACTTCGAAACCCCGCCCAGGAAATAGCAGTCGAAGGCCATGCTATCCGGATCGGCCGCATATTTTTCGGCAGCGTCTGCGCCGTAGATCTTTGCCGTACACATCCCGAGCAGCTTGTCCGTGGCGGCGTCCGCATTGTCCTCGCCCACCAGCGGCGCGGTGGCATCATGCCAGATGCTCCGGTAATCCGCCTTCGACAGCTCCGGGAACAGCTCCACATACGTCCCGCTGATGGTCGTCAGGTAGTCATCCGTGACCGTCTGCTGATTGGCCGCCGAGGGGGTGTTCGTGTCCGCTTTGGTCTGTCCGCAGCCGACGACCGACAGCAGGCAGATCACGCACATCAAAAATGCAGCAATTCTCTGTTTCATTGTATACCTCCTGTTATTAGTTAGCCTCGTCTAACCAGCAGGAAGTCTACCATATTGCGCCGCCCCGGGCTACTCCGTTTTGGTTTCACTGCTCCGTTTTGACGCATATCTTCCCCGTGGTCACCATTTTCCTCGCAAAGTCGCGCCGTATGTCCGCAACGCTCGTGGGAGCTATCGGCGGCATTTTCACCCCCGGCTCGTTCCTCGCGCTTCACCTCTTCGGCTCGGCAACGGGACTGTGGGGCGTTTGGAACTTCTCGTATTTTGAGCTGATGAAGGGCGTTACCTATCAGGGCAATTTCTATCAGGGCAATTTCTATCAGGGCGTTGACTGGATAAGCTAGGTGCTGCTGCTGCATATGCTGCCGTGCTGCATCCCCTGCGCGGTCATCGGCTTTAAGCACTGGGCACGCCTTAAAAAGGAAGCCAAGCGTGGATAAGCAGAGCGTTGTGCTCGGCTGCGGCTGCGAGGTGTTCGGAGACGAGGCGCAGGAGCTCAAGCAGCGCTTCAAGCTGCTTCGTCTGCTCATTGCCTCGACCGCGCTGAGTATGCCGATGCTTTGGAACCTGCCGCCGATGGTGCAGCTCGTGTTTGCTACGGCGCTGCAGCTTTACCCGGGGATGTATTTTGTGCGCAATGCCCTGCGGGGGCTGAGAAGCCTGACGATGGGCATGGATCTGCTCGTGGCGCTGTCCACGACGGCAATTTATGCTTACAGTACGGTCGTCGTGTTCACTGTGACGGAGGATATAAAGCTCTATTATCTGTGCGACGGCGTTCTCATTTCGCTTTTGCTGTTCGGGCGCTATCTCGAATCGGTCGCGATCTATCAGAGCGGTGAGGCTGTGCGCAGCTTAATGCGCTTGCAGCCCAAGACGGCGATCGTCCTGCGCGACGGTACGGAGCGGGAGATAGACGCTCAGGAGATCGTTTCCGGCGACACCGTCGTGCTGCGCCCGGGCGAGCGCGTACCCGCCAACGGCGTGATAATTGAGGGCGGCTGCCTTGTGGACGAATCGCTTCTGACCGGCGAGAGCGAGCCCGTTTCAAAGTGCGCGGGAGACCGCGTGACGGGCGGAACACTCAACCGCGAGGGCAGGGCGGTATATACCGCAACCGCCGTGGGTGAAAGCTCGACCCTTCGGCAGATGGCCGATTTCGTGCGCCGCGCACAGAGCGAGAAGGCTCCGGTGCAGCGCTTTGCCGATAAAATAGCTTCCGTGTTCGTTCCGTCCGTCATCGGTCTGGCGGCGTTGGTGTTCGTGCTGTGGTTTTTCGTGTTCGCGCCCCATGACTGGGGCAAGGCGGTCTCGACCGTGTGCGGCGTGCTCGTGATCGCCTGTCCCTGTGCGCTAGGGCTTGCTACTCCCGCGGCGCTCATGACCGCGTCCGGACGCGGCGCGGAGCTGGGCATTTTGTTCAAGGGCGCCTCGGCGATAGAAAAGGCGTGGGGTGTGGATACGGTCGTGTTTGACAAGACCGGCACCCTCACTCAGAGGCGCGATGTATGCCGCGTGGCTGTGCGCCATGTCGAGCGGGAGCGCAGGCTCGGGCGCTGCGGTGATGCTGGCGTTTGCTCTCGGAACGGTGCCGCTGCTGCTGGCATTCGCAATGCTCGGAGCACTGATGCCGCGGGCGTGGACGAAGTATCTGCGCAAGCTCGGCGCGGTGCTCGTAACGGCGATGGGACTGAAAATGCTCCTCGGCGGGCTGCTGCTTTTGAGGTGATATAATAAAAACCGGAGTGCGGAATCTTGTCTGCACTCCGGTTTTTACGTTTGTTTTATTTCGCCGCGACGCCGTCGATATACGGCTTGCCGCGCTGCGCCTCGCGGCGGATATCCGGATGCTCAACGTCTCCCGAGACGAAGGCGATGTCGCAGCTTTGGCACCGTTAGTTTTGCTCTCGGTTTCGGGTGGCTAACAGCCCCAAGACGGCTCCGAAAGCGGCGGTCAAAGTCAAAATGAGCAGCACGCTCTGCGCGGAAAGCCGATCCAGCATTATGCCGCCGGCAAGGGTTGCCGCTATGGTGCCCAAAGAAGCCGCCGCGGCAGTCATGGTTTGCCCTTTGGCCGAATCCGCAGCCGGCACGGTGCGTTCGACATAGTCCACTATCGCAGGGGTATACAGGCCAAACGAAAGGCCGTGGAAAAGGTATGCCGCAAACAGCGCGGGCACACTGCCTGCCAAGCTGATAGCCAATAGCTTGATCGGAAAGAACAGCAGGCTCAGCCTTAGACAGCGCTTGCGCATTTTTGTGCTTACCCGACTGTAAGCCAGCATGGCGGGAAACTCAATGACGGCCGAGAAGAAGCTGAGTCGTCCGAGATCTGCATAATTACCTCGCAGATTTTGCACCACGTTGATCAAGAAATTGTTTACCGTGTTATTTGCCGCAAAAATGACCGCAATACCTAACAGCAAAAGACAAAAGCGCGGCATGGCGCGCATGAAGGAGAGCAGGGAAGCCTTGCCCTCTTCCTTTTTTTCGCCCAAGTCAACATGGGCGCAGACCCGATGCAGGGACAGGAGAACGGGCAGCTGTATTACCGCAGTGCAGACAATGGCAATAGGAATAATTGACGTTGAAAGCATCTGCACCAGCGCACCCATCGCCAATGCCGTCAGTGCGAAAGCCAAAGAGCCGACGCCTCTGGAAAGACCGAAGCTAAGGTCGGAATCAGCCTTTTGTATCAGCCCGGCAATCTTAATATATAACGGGTTTAACGACAGGCTGCACGCAAAACAAATGATCAGGAAGAGTCCCGTAAACAGATCTCTGCCGGAGTGAAGCACAAGGGAACAGGCTGCGGCAATCAGTAAGCCGAGTGCTGCCGTTGCTGCTGAAAACAGACGCAAGCGTCCGCGGTCTATTTCTGCACCGAGAAGGATAGAGCCCGAAAAACCCAGCAGATTTCCAAGCGCCGCGACCAATCCGACCTGCGCGTTGGAAAAGCCCAGCGCCCGCATAAAACTGACGGCAAAGCAGAACAGGGAGGCTGCACTGCACCAGTAGAGTGCTTGCAGCAGAGTGTATTTTCTTCTGTTCACGGCACATCTCCCTTTAAAATGCAGGAACGGATCTTGTCACGAGTCATATCCGGACATAAGCTCCGTTTCTGTTTTGCCTGACTCGGTCAGAGCTTCAGCTCCAACTCTGCCTCCGGCTCTCTGGACCTGATGAGCCGGCTGTTTAACTGCCGGAGCGCACTGGCCAAGGCAGATATCTGTTCGTCGCTGAAAGACTCCAGCTCGTCGAAAAATGCCTCGAAAGTGTTCCAATTCAAGCTGGCGGAGTAATTTCGGTATACTTCCAGCCCCTTCTCCGAGGGCCTCAGCAGAATGTTCTTTCGGTTGCGTGTAGTCTGATACTTGTTCACCAGCCCATACGCACACAGCGCCTTAACGATTTTTGAGAAGGTGCTTTGAGCAATGCCCAGCCGCTCGGATATCATGTTCATATTCATATAAGCATCGTCATCCGAGTGCTCCAGAATATATTCAAACACCTGCCACTCCTGAGAGTTAAGGCAAATATCATCTGCCACGGAAAAACGTGTTGCAGACAATCTTTGTGTAATATTCGAGTGGCGAACGAGCTCTGCCACCAGCGGCCGATAACGGCCCATCCATCCGGTTTCCATTAGCATCTTCCTTTTCTCGGCCTAAATAAACTGTGTCCGAACCTATGCTTATTATGCCATTTTTTCGTTGTTTGTCAAGTTCCACAAAATAGCTATCCATATTTTGTGCAGTAAAAATACTTGACGGCCGTGCCGTCGACGATATATTATATGTGTAGCAAATACATTCTATAGAATATTTTAGTGCTGCAATAATTTATTTAGGAGGAACAAGAGATGAAACGAAGAAGTATCATTCTGGCGATCGCGCTGGTGATTATTCTGCTTGGCGGCATTCTTTCAGTGGCGGTCGACAATGACTTCGGAAGAATGCACACCCAAAGACTATACCTTGTAAACGACAACGGCTACACGGTTACGGCCAATTTGTTTATTCCGAATGCGGCGACGGCTGAGGCACCGGCTCCGGCATTTATCGTTGTGCCCGGCGGTGACTGCCCGTCTGACATCGGAAGCCCGTGGGCAACGGAGCTGGCTCGCCGCGGCTTTGTGGTGGCCCTGGTAGACTATTCCGGATGCGGCGATACCGAGGCAGACCCGAGCTCTCAGTATTGGACCAATCCCGACGGCGCGATGGAACTGGACACCGTATATGATTTCGTGGAGTCCTTGGATTTCGTTGACTCTGACAACATAGGCGTCGGCGGTCACTCGATGGGCTCCCTCTACAGCTACCGCCTTTCGTTAGTGCGCCCGGTGAGCATGGTCGTGTCGGATGTTCGCTTCAACGATGCCCCCGCTGAGTATGATTTCAATTTCGTCCAGATATCCGCCACGCACGACGAAGGTCTTCTGGCCCGACTCAGCACATTCGACGAAATGTATACCGATCCTTTCCTCTGCGGCATATTCGGAACGGAGCAGATCGTTCCCAACCAGCTTTATGGCTCGTGGGAAAACCGTACCGGACGCATCTTCATTCCCCTGAACCAAACTCATCAGGATGATATGATTTCCGGTCAGTTCCTGAAGGCTCTGACGGAATCGGTTTCCACCGCCATGGGTGCACCGAATCCTCTGCCCGGCGATGACCTGGTCTATGGCTGGAAGGTCGTTGCCCATATTTTGATGATTATCGGCCTTGTGGGCGCTCTCTTTGCACTGGGCGGTCTGCTGGTAGACTCTCGCCTTTTTGAGAGCCTGAAGCTCAAGGCTCCCGAACACTCCGGCGGACTGAAGGCCGGCACCAAGGGCTTTTGGATCGCGGCCGTCATTCTCACGCTGATTCCCGTTGCACTCTTTTTCCCGGGGACGGCAGTGGGCAACGCAATGGCCTCCAATGCCCTATTCCAACTGGGCACTACCCCCAACGGATATGTGGTATGGATGCTGTTCTCGGCTTGTGCGCTGCTTGTATATCTGCTGGTCTATCACTTTGCCGTGGGCAAAAAGCTTGGCGCTACCGCGAAGTCCTACGGCCTTGCTACCTCGGACGGAGAGGGGTTCCGCTTCGGCCATATCCTGAAATCCGCCATCCTGGCTTTGGCGCTGTTCCTCTTTGCTTATGGGGTGCTCCTCATGATTTTCCGCCACGCCAACACGGATATCCATGTCTGGACCAACAGCCTGCGTCCCTTCAACGCGGCGCGTTCTCAGACCATGCCTTGGTACTTCCTGGCGATTCTGCCCTACTTCGCGCTGTTCCAGCTCTGCGGCAGTGTTTTGGACTTCGGTGATGATCGCAAGGGCAAGGTGAAGAGCATCGTTCTGGGCACTTTGATCTGCCTGGCGGGCATGATCCTTTTGCTGGCCTTCCATGAGATAACGCTCCGAACCAATCGGCCTTTCTATACCGGCCACTTTGCGCACTTCTACTTAGACCTGCTCACCAACCTGCTGCCGCAGTTCGCCATCGCATCCGCATTGGCATCTTATCTGCGCAAAAAGACGAACAGCGTTTATGTCGGTGTGTTCCTCGGAACTGCCATGCTGGCCTTCGGAATGGTGTGCACAAACAGCCTTGCCATGATCATCTCCTGACGAATATGGTGAAAAGAATTCGTTTTGGGATTATGGATTTATAATTAATTGATTTGAGGACCGAGAGCAACTGCTCTCGGTCCTCTTTGACGGAGTGAGCCTTGTTGCGGTCCTTCAAGGAAGACCGCCGGACGGACGAGGAAATACCGGATTTTATGAAATCGTTCGGCTGGGCGAGGCGGACAAAAAATCAATAGCAGACCGCGGGTACACCGTTGTGGACTTAAATGACGCCACAGCGGAGCCCGCGGTTTTTGCGTTTATTTTATTTTGCCGCGACGCCGTCGATATATGGCTTGCCGCGCTGCGCCTCGCGGATGAGCTCCTTCATGGGCTTTGTCAGATACGTGTCCTTGCGGCATATGAGCGACCACTCCATGCGGGTGTACGGCTCGGGCAGCTCGTAGGAATAGACGGGGAAACGCGTTTTGTAAAAGCTGATGCAGCTTTTCGGGAAGCAGGCGACGCCCATTCCCGCAACGACGTTTGAAAAAATCGTGCTGAGACTCGACGATTCGAGCACCTGCTTGGACTTCACTCCTATATGCTCGGCAAAGCGGTCGTACAGGATGCGGCACACGCAGCCGGTCGGAAACGACAGAATTTGATTTTGCAGGAGCTTTTTGAAATCGACGGTCTCGCCGCAGTCCTTATTCGTGACGATGACGACGTGGTCCTCGCCGATGACCCATTTGCGGATATCCGGATGCTCGACGTCTCCCGATACGAAGGCGAGGTCACAGCTGTGACCCAGCACCCTTTCCACCAGCCCGTTGGGACCGAAGGTGGGACCGTTTTCAATCTGAACCGAGACCTTGGGGTGCTTGTCGCTGTAGCCTGTGAGTATTTCGGGGAGGATGGAGACCGCGATAGACTCAAGCGTTCCGATGTTTATGCAGCAGCCCGAGGCGTGGTTTTCCATCGCCTTGGTCATCTCGCCCGACATATGCAGCATTTTGACGGCATGGCAAAGCGCCTCTCACGCGCGATAGTGCCGCAAGAGTTGCTAATTATTTTAAGGATATAAATGCTGCATGGCTAATGGGCGAAAGTAAGTTTAAAACAAAATTTGAGCAAGCGTATTATGATGAATGCCCGACACAGGAAGAATGTGCCTGGACGTAAGACTGACATGAAGGATGCCCAGTGGATCGCCACA
>ENA-UONW01004307-UONW01004307.1-human-gut-metagenome-genome-assembly--contig:-CS52-NODE-4307-length-10516-cov-5.409521_pt1 | contig 10516 bp, 10 predicted proteins | sample MGYA00242463_ERZ724010 | MGnify/ENA metagenome assembly ERZ724010 | reverse complement strand
CGAGCGTGTGCCCGCGGCTGTCGCCGTGCTGCACAATGCCGGAGAGGATGTGCCCGTGTCCCAGAAAGCGCACGGCAGTTTCCATCTCGCCCGCCTTCAGAAGCGTTCGCAGATACGTCGAGCTGACGGTGACACCGTCCAGCTTCACTTCTCCAATGACATCGCAGCCGAGTCCGAGCGCGCGGCATTTTTCTGCCAGCTTCTGCGCGTCTCCGATGCCGCGCGCGCCGAAGCGGTAGTCGTGCCCGCAGACCAGATGGCAGGCGTGAAGCTCTTTTACCAGATAGTCCTCGACAAACGCCTGCCAGGGCATATTCATCATGTCCCGGTCAAAGTGGCAGAAGATCACGTCCTCGATGCCGTAGAGCGACTGCATCAGCTGCTTTCGCTCGTCCATCGTGTTCAGAAGCTCTGCCGGTGTTCCGAACACCAGCGTGTCCGGATGCGTATCGAAGCTCATTGCCGACGGCACCGCGTCCAGCTCGCGCGCGCGTTCGTATGTTTTTTTCAGAAGCGCGCCGTGCCCGATGTGAACGCCATCGAAAAAGCCCAGCGCAATGACACGTCGTTTGTTCAAGTCTTGTTCCCTCAAACCTCAAAAAAGCTCTTGATCGTGGTCAGAATGGTGTTCTCCACCTTGCCCAGAAGCAGAAATTCTCCCGTGATGCTGTAGACCCGGTAGGTGCCGGGCGCAAAGTGCCAGTCCTTGATTTGCGCGCCGTGGCGCAGCTTTTCTGCCTGCCCGAGCTCGACAATGAGCGGCGGGTACTGCGAAAACAGCGCGTCGACCGGCATCAAAAGCTCCTGCGGGTCGTTTTCCTTCGCGAATTCCAGAATCTGCGGCAGGGTGATTGCCTGCGAAAGCGTAAACATGCCTGCCTTCGTCCGGCGAAGCGACGACATGCACGCGCCGCAGCCGAGCAGTCTCCCCAAATCATGGCAGAGCGTGCGCACATAGGTGCCTTTTGAGCATCGTACACGAAACGTGTAGTCGCAACCGGCGCCGCCCATCAGCTCCAGCTCGAAAATCGTAATCTGCCGGGGCTGCCGTTCAACCTCGACGCCTCTGCGCGCCAGTTCATACAGCTTTTGCCCGCCAATCTTGATGGCGGAATACATGGGAGGCATCTGCTCGATGTCTCCCGTGCATTTTTGAAGCGCAGCAAGCACGTCCTCGCGCGTGACCGAGACGGGGTTCGTCTCCAGAATTTCGCCCGTGATGTCCTGGGTGTTCGTGACCGTGCCGAGCCGGATTCCGGCGATGTATTCTTTTTCCGCGGACTCGAAAAATTCGACCCCGCGCGTGGCGCGCCCGATGAAAATGGGCAGCACGCCGGTTGCCATCGGGTCGAGCGTCCCGCCGTGCCCGATGCGCTTTTCATGGAACACGCCCCGCAGCTTCGCTGCCACATCCTGGCTGGTCCAGCCGTCGGGCTTGTCCACAATTAAAATTCCGTTTGCCATATCAGCGCTCCCGGATAATCCCGCGCTGCGCCAGCAGCGACAAAATGGCATGCCGCGCGCCTGTGATTCCACCCGGAACCGTCGCGCCTGCCGCTGCCGCATGCCCGCCGCCGCCCAGAGCCTTACAAAGCTCGGAGGCGTTGTAGTGTTCTGACGTGCGGAGCGAGATTTTCCCGCCGCCGTCTTCGACCTCGCGGATCATGATGCCGATTTCCACACCTTCGATCGAGCGGGCAAAGCCTGAGATGGAGTCGACGTCGTCCTCGGAAATGTGGAGCTCGTCGAGAAGCGACTTCGGCATCGTACACAGCCCGACGATTCCGCCGCCGTAAAGCTCGATGGAATCGGTCAGCCGCGCCTCCAGCTTCAGCCGCGCAAAGCTCTTCGTGTCGAAAAACGCCTTGTTGATGGGGTAGACCTCCGCGCCTGCGGCAATCAGCGTTGCCGCTGCGGCATGGGTGTGCGCGGTGGTATTGGAATATTTGAAGCAGCCGGTGTCGGTCGAGATGGCAAGATACAACGCCTCCGCCATCTGCCGCGTCAGCGTCACGCCGAGCAGATCCAGCAGCTCCAGAATGATCTCGCCGCAGGCGGCGCTGTCCGGTTCGACGAGCTTCGGGAGCGATAAGTCGTTGCTCCCGTGGTGGTCGATGGCAAAGCAGAGACGCTCTTCCAGATGAAGCGCCTCTGCGTCAAAGCTGAAAAGCCCCAGCGACGCAATGTCCACCGATATGACCGTCGCGTCCTCCGGGCAGGTATCCGTCAGAAGCCCTTCGGTAAACGGCGCGAGCTTCGGCGTCAGCTGCCGGTTTTTGAGCACCCAAGCCGACTTTCCGAGCGCGCGCAGACCCAAGCACAGCCCCGCAGCGCATCCGGTGGTGTCTCCGTCCGGGCGGCGATGGGTCAGGATGATGAAGTTGTCGTGCTCGCGCAGCATCTGCGCCGTTTCAAGCCTCGTCATTGCCTGTCTCTCCCGCTTTTTCCTTCTGCTCCGCCTCGAGCTTCGACAGAAGATCGAACATGTGCGCGCCGTATTTGAGCGAGTCGTCCAGCTCGAACACCAGCTCGGGCGTATAGCGCAGCTGCAGGCTGCTGCCGAGCTCGCGCCGGAGCCAGCCGCCCGCGGATTTGAGCCCGCGCAGGGCGTCTTTCTGCTTTTCCTCGTCGAGGACGCTGATATAAATTTTGCTGTAGCGCAGATCCGGCGTGGTGTCGACGCGGGTGATGGAAAGCAGCGTCTGTACGCGCGGGTCCTTGAGCGAGCGGATCAGATCGGAAAGCTCGCGCTGGATCTCTTCATTGATCCGTCCAATTCGATTGGAAGCCATAGTACCTCCTTTTGCATGATTCAGCCTCGCAGAGTTTCGCCATCCGCAGATGGCGAAATAAAGTGTGAGTTTATTTTATCCGGCGGCTCTGCCGACCGGACTGGACAGCCGTTAGCGGCTTTGCCGCTTACGGATGTCGCGTACTCCTTGCGGGTAAACATACCTATCGCCTCGCAAGTGTGGAATTTGTGCGGCTTTGCCGCACAAATTCTGCGCGCAGTCGAGGCGCCTTCCTTTTGGCAAAAAGCCCCTGCTTTTTGCCAGAATGTTACTCTTTAATTTGTTCCATCACGAAGCACTCGAAGATGTCGCCTTCCTTGATGTCGTTGTACTTTTCAATCGACATGCCGCACTCATAGCCTGCGGCGACCTCCTTGACGGAGTCCTTGAAGCGCTGCAGAGAGCCGAGCTTTCCTTCGTGAATGACAATGTTGTCGCGCAGGACGCGGACCGATGCGTCGCGCGTGATCTTGCCGTCTTTGACATAGCAGCCCGCGATCGTGCCGATGGCAGAGACCTTGTAGGTCTGGCGGACCTCGGCGTGACCGATGATCGCCTCGCGGAACTTGGGCGCGAGCATGCCCTTCATGGCGTCGGAGATTTCGTTGATGGCGTCGTAGATGACGCGGTACATCCGCATGTCGACCTTGTCGCGCTTCGCGGCGGCCTGCGCCAGCTCGTTCGGGCGGACGTTGAAGCCGATGACGATGGCGTTGGACGTGGAGGCCAGCAGAATATCGGACTCGTTGATCGCGCCGACGCCCGCGTGGATGACGCGCACGCGCACCTCGTCGTTCGACAGCTTTTCGAGCGAAGCCTTGACGGCCTCGGCCGAGCCCTGCACGTCTGCCTTGACGATGAGGTTCAGCTCCTTCATTTCGCCCTCCTGCAGCTTGGAGAAGAGGCTTTCGAGCGTGACCTTCTGGTTGAGCTTGTTGGCGTCGTCCTTGATCTTCTGCTTGCGCTGCTCGACCAGCTGGCGCGCCATGCGCTCGTCTGCAACGGCGTTAAATTCATCGCCCGGCGCGGGAACCTCGGTCAGACCCGTGATCTCGACCGGGATCGACGGACCTGCGTCTTTGACCTGTAAGCCCTTGTCGTTCGTCATGACACGGACTCTACCCACAGCGGTGCCTGCGATGATGAGGTCGCCCTGATGGAGCGTACCGTTCTGAACCAGAAGCGTTGCGATCGGACCTCTGGTCTTGTCGAGCCGCGCTTCGAGCACGCAGCCCTTGCCGGCGCGGTTCGGGTTTGCCTTGAGCTCCAGCATTTCTGCGGTCAGAAGGACGGTCTCGAGCAGATCGTCGATGCCCTCGCCGGTCTTTGCGGAGATCTTGCAGACCTCGGTCTCGCCGCCCCAGTCGGCAGGCGTCAGACCGTGCTCGGTCAGTTGGGTGAGAATGCGGTCAGGGTTTGCCCCGTGCTTATCCATCTTGTTGACGGCAACGATGATGGGGATGTTCGCCGCCTTCGCGTGGTTGATTGCTTCGATCGTCTGCGGCATGATGCCGTCGTCGGCGGCGACCACGAGAATGGCAATGTCGGTGCACATCGCGCCGCGCGCGCGCATTTCAGTGAACGCCGCGTGACCCGGGGTGTCGAGGAAGGTGATGGGCTGGTCGCCGACCTTCACGGTGTAAGCGCCGATGTGCTGGGTGATGCCGCCTGCTTCGCCGGCTGCGACCTTTGCATGGCGGATATAGTCAAGAAGCGAGGTCTTGCCGTGGTCGACGTGACCCATGACGACGATGACCGGGGGACGGGAGACCAGCTCGTCTGCTGTGTCCTCATGATCGTCGAAGAGCTTTTCTTCAATCGTGACGACGACCTCGCGCTCAACCTTGCAGCCCAGCTCCACGGCGACAAACTCTGCGGTGTCGTAGTCGATGGTCTGGTTGACGGACGCCATCACGCCGTTTTTCAGCAGGCACTTGATGACCTCTGCGGCGGTTTTCTTCATGCGCGAAGCAAGCTCGCCGACGGTAATCTCGTCCGGAATCTTGACGACCAGCGGCGCCTTTTTGGCGATTTCGAGCTGAAGCCGGCGCATCTTCTCCTGCTCCTCGGAGCGGTTCTTGGTGCCGAACTTCTTTGCCTGCTGCTTTTTGTTCTTGTTGCCGATCTTCTGCTTGCCGCTCGAGTAGTTCTGCACGCGCTCGGAGACCAGAGAATCGACGCGGGCGTCGTAGCGGTCGGCGTTGACGGTGACGGCGCGGGTATCAATGACGCGGCGCTCACGCTTGCGCTCGGGCTGCGGCTGCTTTGCCGGCTGCTGTGCATTGTTCTGCGCATTCTGGCTCTGGGGCGCCTGCTGCTGCGGCTGGGACTGCTGCGGACGCGGCTGCTGATTCTGCGGCTGCGGGCGCTGGTTAAACTGCGGGCGCTGATTTTGCTGCTGCGCCGGGCGGTTATTATTGTTGTTGAAGCTTCCCTGCGGACGGGGCTGATTCTGCTGCGGACGCGGCGCGGGCTGCTGGCTCTGGACCGGCTGGCTCTGCTGCGGTGCGGGTGCGGGTGCAGCGGGCTTCGGCTCGTCCTTCGGCTTTGCTGCGGCGAAGACCTCGGCAATCGAGCCGATCTGGTTCTGCGCGGTGATATAGTCAAAAATTACGTTCAGCTGCTCTTCCGTCAGGTTCTGCGAGCTGCTCTTGGGCTTATCATAAAACTTTCCGACAATTTCGATGAGGTTCTTGGCGGGCATCCCAAAATCGTCTGCTACCTCTTTGATTTTCTGCTTGATCTCAATACTCATACAGCCACCTCCATTACTTTTTACCAAATCTCACGTTTTTCCGGTGTGCCTTTTCTTCCTGGCGGCGTTTCTGCACGCGCGCGGTCTGCCGCGTCAGCTCCTGTAAAATCTCCTCATGCTGCTGCGCCAGCTCCGGCAGGTCCTCCAGAAACGCCTTTGCAAACGGCGCGTCCAGAATTGCGCACAGCGCGCAGGCGTTGCAGCCCAGTGCGTCCCCCAGCTCGTCCTTCGTGAACGGCACGCACAGGTACGGGGGCTTTCCCGCCCGGCAATAGGATCTTGCGCGGCGGAATGTGTGGTCGCCCGCGTCGTGCGCGATGAGAAGCAGCTTTGCTTTTCCGCTGCGGCAGGCAATGCCGCAGGGCTCCTCTCCGATCTCGAGCTTGCGCGCCTTGCGCGCCAGACCCAAAAGCAAAAGCGCCTTGCGCTGCGTTTCATTCATCGCGCTGTTCCTCCATGGTTCTGACCAGTTCGTCCAGAATTTCCTGCGGAATCCGGGTGTCGAAGGCACGTTCCAGCGCCTTGGCGCGGATCGCTTTTTTCAGGCACTCGCTGTTCGGGCAGAGGTACGCGCCGCGCCCCGGGGCTTTCCCCCGAAAATCCAGACTGATGACGCCCTCCGGGCTCTTGACCACGCGCACCAGCTCTTTCTTTTGCCGCATCTCGCGGCAGCCGACGCACTGGCGCATGGGAATCTTCTTTTGCATCCGGCTTTGTACCTCCTTCCGTATGAAAAACGGTTATTCTGCTTCTTCCGCTTCGGAAGCGGCTTCCGGTGCGGCAGGCTCCTGCGCCTGCTCAAACTCGGCTGCCTGCGAGGCGGGCTTGATGTCGATCTTATAGCCGGTCAGTCTTGCGGCAAGACGCGCGTTCTGACCTTCCTTGCCGATGGCAAGCGACAGCTGATCGTCCGGGACGATGACTCTGCATGCTTTCTGCGCGCCGGGCAGCACCGTCACGGAAATGACGTCTGCCGGGCTCAGGGCTGCTGCAACGAACTTTGCCGGGTCCTCAGACCAGACGATGATATCCATTTTTTCACCGTGCAGCTCGTCGACCACGGCACCGACTCTGGCGCCTCTGGTGCCGACGCACGCGCCGACGGGGTCGATGTTCTCCTGCGTGGCGCAGACGGCAAGCTTCGTGCGCGAGCCTGCCTCGCGGGCAATGGACTTGACCTCGACGAGACCCGACGCAATCTCGGGCACCTCGAGCTCAAAGAGCCGCTTGACAAGACCCGGATGCGTTCTCGATACGATGACCTGGGGCCCTCTTGTCGACCGGCGGACCTCCACGACGTAGACACGGATGATGTCGCCCTCGCGGTAGCTTTCGCCCTTGACCTGCTCGGAAGCGGCTAGCATCGCATCGGTGCGGTCGCTGCTGTTGCCGCCGAGGCGGATGGTCATATCGCCGGTGTCGGGGGCGACGCGAAGGACGGTGCCGGTGAGAATCTCATGCTCTTTCGACGAGAATGTGTCGAAGATCATGCCGCGCTCTGCCTCGCGGATGCCCTGGATGATGACCTGCTTGGCGGTCTGGGCAGCGATGCGCCCGAAGTTCTGGGTGCGCACGTCGACGTTTACCAGGTCTCCCAGCTCGGCGTGCTTGTTGATCTTGCGCGCGGCGTCAAGAGAAATTTCGGTGGCAGGCGTGAGCACGTCGTCGACGACTTCTTTCTGCACATACATCTTGAGGTCTCCGTCTTCGACCTCGACGAATACGTTATCGGTATAGCCTTCCTTGTCTTTTTTATACGCCGCGACCAGCGCCTGCGTGATCTTGTCGATCATGTACTGCTGCGGGATGCCGCGCTCTTTTTCCAGCTGCGCCAGCGCCGCAAAAATTTCAGCGTTCATGTTTTCTGTACTCCTCCTTAAAACTCCACATACAGCCGCACCAGCGCGACTTCCTTCTTTTCAAAGCGGACCGTCTCGCTGCCGAGGCTGATCGTCACTGCGCCGTCGTCGTAGCCTGCGAGCGTTCCTACGATTTCCTTTTTGCCGTCCTTCGGCTGATAGAGCCGCACGAGGACCATGGACCCCATGAACTGCTCAAAATCGCCCGGGCGCTTCAAAACGCGCTCGAGTCCTGCCGAGCAGACCTCAAAGCTGTAGCTGTCGGGAATCGGGTCCTTTTCGTCGAGAATCGGGTCGACCGCGCGAGAGATTGCCTCGCAGTCATTGATGTCCACGCCGCCGGGCTTGTCGATGTACAGCCGCAAAAACCAGTCGGCGCCTTCGCGGACATACTCCACATCCCACAGCGAGCATCCGTGCGCCTGCACCACAGGCTCGGCAAACTGCCGGACGGTTTCCGTGATCTTCATGCAAAACTCCCTTTCTCAGCAAGAAAGAGTGGGGAAACATTCCCCACTCTCCAGTAAAATTACTATCAAGATATTTGAATTATACCATCGGCAGGCGGAAAATGCAAGAGAAATCTCTCGCGTTTTGGGAAAAATTGCGGCGTTTTTCCGCATTTTTTCGTTCGCCGGAGCGGCTCCGGCGCTGTTTTCAAAAAATTCACACCTTTTTGTCTGTAAAACGCCCTGCCGATATGCTATACTATAAATATGAGAAAGCAAGGGAAGGGACGTTCGGTATGGCGCGGAGAATCGGTTTTTCAAAGGTGCCCTGGCTCGGCGTGCTGGCGGGGCTGCTGGGCTATTTTTTTCATGCGACGATGCTGTCCGGCGGAAGCGCGATTCCGCTGATTGCGTTCAGCGTGCTGATGGCGCTTTTGTTCTGGCTGTCGGCGGCGACGCTGGAAAAGCGCGCGCGCTATGACGAGGTGTTCCATCCGATGCGCGCAGATGCACTTTTGAGTCTGCTCGGCGCGCTCGCGCTCGGCGCGGGCTGCGTGCTGCGCTTTTCCTCCGACGGTACGGCGGTGAAGCTGATCTGCACGCTGGGGGTAGTCGGCGCACTGGCGCTTCTGGCAAGCGGCGTGCTGCGGCTGAAACAGGATGCACCGCCTGCCATGCTGTATGTTCCGGCGATTTTGTACTACGTGTGCACGCTCTTTTTCGACTTCCGCCGCTGGATGCACGATCCGGCAATTCTGGATTATTGCTTCTGTCTGTTCGCGCTGATCTGCTTCATGATCGCAACCTATCACGCGGCAAGCTTCTCGTTTGACCATGGCGCAAGAAGAAGGCTCTGCTTCTACAGCCTCTGCGGCGTATTCTTCGGCGCCAGCGCGATGGCAGGGCAGGAGCTTTCGTCCATGCTGATCTACGCCGGCGGCGCGTGCTTCTGCCTGACCTACTCCATGCAGGCGCTCGGCACCGGAAAATGAATTGGCAAAAAAGCTATGCTTTTTTGCCAAAGGGGATTGCGCCTCGACTGCGCGCATAATTTTGCGCCGGAGGCGCAAAATTCCACACTGGCTCGGTGAGCGGTATGTTTACCCGCAAGGAGTACGCGACATCCGTAAGCGGTAAAACCGCTAACGGCTGTCCTGTCCGGTCGGCAGAGCCGCCGGATAACATGAATTTCTATTTGATTTCGCCATCTGCGGATGGCGAAACTCTACGAGGTTTTGCAAATAAAGGACCATCCCGTTGGGATGGTCCTTTTGCGTTATGGGAAAACTCAGATGGTGATACCGGCGAGGTCGAGGATGGCGGGGACGTTCTTCTCCGCGCCGATTGCCATGATGTGGACGCCGTCGCACAGATGCTCGTCCTTGATCTTTGCGATCATTTCCGCTGCCATCTCCATGCCGAGCTTCATCGGAAGACCCTTGACGCCCTTTGCCTTGCCCTCTTCGGCAGCGGCAGCCAGGCGGTCGATCATCTCCTGCGGCACGGCAATGCCGGGGACGTTTTCGTTCATGTAGCGCGCCATGCCAGCAGACTTGAGCGGAATGATGCCCGCCATGACGTGGGTCTTGATGCCTGCCGCGTCGACCTGCTCCAAAAAGCGCTTGAACGCATCGAGATCAAAAATGCCCTGCGTCTGGACGAAGCTGGCGCCCGCCTCCACCTTCTGGCGGAGCTTGTTGATCTGCAGGAACACCGGCTCATAGACCGGCGTGACGGATGCGCCCTTGTAGAGCTTCGGCGCGCCGCCGGCGATTTCGTTGCCGCCGCAGTCGCAGTTCGTCTGCTCCATTTTGCTCAGCATGTTCAGAATGCCGACGGAATCGAGATCATATACAGGCTTTGCGTCCTTGCAGTCGCCCACGACCGGATGGTCGCCGGTGAGCGCGAGAACCGAGTCGATGCCGAAGCTCGCCGCAGACAGAACGTCAGCCATAATTGCCATGCGGTTGCGGTCGCGGCCGGTCATCTGCAAAATGGGCTCGACGCCCGCGTTTTTGAGCGCAATGCAGAGTCCGAGGCTGGACGCCTTCAGCGACGCGGACTGCATGTCCGTGACGTTCACGGCGTGGACCTTGGGGGCAAGCAGCTTGCCGGCTTCCAGCTGCTCGGTAAAATCATAGCCCTTCGGGGGCGCCATCTCGGCGGTCACACCGAATTTGCCGGTTTCCAGCGCTTGTTTTAATCTGCTCATGCCTTCTTCCCCCTCTGGTTGATCGTTCTCGGATACGCGACCTTTTCATAGCCCTTGTCGGGGCGCGTCATGGTGAGCTTGTCGAGCTGACCGAGCTGCTCAAGGCGCTTGTAGATCTGAATCCATGCGCAGTCGTTTTCGGGGTTGACCTCGCACTTGCCGTTCTTCTGTCCGCCGCACGGTCCGTTGACCAGACTCTTGGCGCACTGGGTGATGGGACAGATGCCGCCGGTTGTGCCGAGCACGCAGTCGCCGCACATCTTGCACGCTTCTTCCCAGATGCCCACGCGCGCGACCTCGCCGAGGAACATGGTGTTGTTGGCGGGGTAGACGGGGATGCCGGTGCAGTTTTTGGCAATGGTCTGCACGCCGTCGCCGCAGGACATGCAAACGATGCAGTCGGGCGCGGCAGTCGAGATTGCCTTACATTTGGCGCGCACGCCGAGCTT
>ENA-UONW01004303-UONW01004303.1-human-gut-metagenome-genome-assembly--contig:-CS52-NODE-4303-length-10519-cov-13.256212_pt1 | contig 10519 bp, 7 predicted proteins | sample MGYA00242463_ERZ724010 | MGnify/ENA metagenome assembly ERZ724010 | reverse complement strand
TATCAACAATAACATACCCCAGATTAATAGATGTTCTTAGACTGTTGTTTTTGTTAATATTTTGCTTATTATTAAAACTACAGTTTCTTATATTGTTATTTTTGCTGAAAAATAAGGAATTAAATATTTTTATTAATATTTTATTGCGAGAATTCATATCCATTTGTATATTATCAAATAGAAAGATTGTTATACATATAGAATATATCATTTTAGCAACAAACATATATATATCATTATCAAATATATTCATGTTTGTTCTTGAATCCGGACTAATTTGTTGGTAAATATAAGGAATAATATTATTTATATTACTTACCATATTTTTAACATTGATCTTAATCTTATTAGATTGCATGTAATTTAATACAAGTGTATATGCAGCTACTAAAACAATATACTTATATTGACTACACTTTAAATGTAAATCGGCTGCTATACTAGCTATTGTGTTCAACAATGATGAATCCTTTTTAAAAAATAATAGATCAAGATGACACATAAGATCATAATCATCATTAAATAACACTGCCATCATCGTAAAAAACACGGTTAATAATTGTATATAGAACATTCTATAATTCGAGTTATTGTCCTTATATTTAGGTTGATAAATAATGTATCCTGTAGTATGATGAGTATATGTTATAACATCATTAATAGTTCCTAATGAATCAACATCAATCAATTTAAATACACTTTCATTTCCATTTTGAACAACTCCTATATTAGCAGGTTTTATATCCAGATAATAATAGCCATTATTATACATTAAAAAGGAAAGAATCAATAATTTGGTGAGCAAACAATTTAGCATGGTAGTATTAAAATGTTGATAATGCGATAATTTTGTACACATATTTTCTAATGTAGTATCTGCTTTTTCCATAATGAGCAGATCAAAGTCTTCCCATTCTTTGCCAAATAACACAAATGGTTTATCTAATATAATATTTTCATGAAAATACAGAACTTTGACAAAATAATCTGAGTATTTATTGATAAAATCAATCTTTTTGTCATCAAGCTCAATAGTTCCTCCAGGTGCTAGCTTCAAACAGTATTTATCTTTATAAAAAGTATCATTCATAAATAGATTAATATTATATACAATTGCATTTGATGCTCCTAAAATGTCAAGAACATCTATGTACATTTTTTGATTATTATCGGTAATAGTAATTGACTTATTATTAAATACAATATCATTATTTGATGTTGATTGACTACTTACCATTTACTTTGTTTTAACAAAAAAAAGTAAATTAATTATTGCTGACATATTTTAAAAACTTAACTGAGTCATAATAATCATTATCATAACTATCATAATAATTAATCATATATTTATACAACTTATCAATAATTACATATCCCAAATTAAATGATGTTCGAATAGTTGGATCATTTATTATATAAGATTGACTATTATATACAATATCAGATGTATCAATGTATTGATTATTGTTAACCAGATACAACTTAATCAATAAATCTTGAATTAAAATTGTATTACTGTGTTTCATATTTTTTGAGTCTTGTATATTATTAATGTTAGAATCATATACCAAAATTATTAGTAATATAGAATACATCAATTTAGCAATAAATATAGAATAATTGTTTGGATTACCATCTGACAAATAATTAGATATATCATTGGTTATATCATCATAATTCTGTATATAAAGTTGAACTCGTTGATTAGAATCCATCGAATCAGATATATATTTATATGAAAATACATAAGTACTAAGTAGAATAATATATTTATATTGACTACATTTCAAAGGTATGTCATTTATAATGATATTCTTTTCTATAGAAGTCAATAGATCATTTAATGCATTTTCATTAATACCAATGTTATAGAATTCTGGATTACACATCAAATAGTGCTTATTATTAAACAGGATTGCAAAAACTGTGAAAAAGATTGACAACAATTGCACACGATATATATTATCTATTGATTTTTTACTAATATAACCAGTGATATATGGTGTATACTTAACATTCTTAAACATTTGTTTATTAGGTATCCTCAATATTGACTCGATATCAAGTAATTTAAATGTACTTTGGTTTTCATGATTAAAAATTCCTATATTACTAGGTTTGAAATCTTCATAATAATATCCATTATCAATCAACAAATTTGAAATTATTAAGAGCTTTTTTATCAAACAATCAATCATAGTAAGATTAACATATTGATAATGTTTCAAGCTATTACAAACAGTTTCCAAAGTAATATTAGCTTTTTCAACAATAAGCATATCAAAGTCGTCCCATTCTTTGTCAAACAACACAAATGGTTCGTACAATTTAATTTTTGGATGGAAGTACAAAACTTTGACAAAACAATCAGAATTTGAATTAATAATATCAATTTTATAATCATCAAGTTTTAAACTTCCTGCAGGTGCTAACTTCAAACAATATTGTATATAGTTGTAATGGATGATCCTATAATATCAAGAATTTTTATATCATATTCAACATCATTATGTGTCAATGATATAGTTTTTTCTTCACTGTCAAAATCAAGTGTATCTTTATCACTATTGAGAATATTTTCGATTACAGACGAAGAAGATTCTTTAGAAGTTGATGATTTCATTTATTAATAATAAATAAAATGAGCTTAGATAATTTAGGCCCTATTATTGCGAATACAACATATATTCCAACATATACAACAAAAACATATAATATTGTATATTATCTTCCAACAGATGCCGAAACTACATGCATAGAAAATACAACACCAACCAATAAGTCGACAAGTTCAGCAAGACATTATATATATGATTATGGAACAACTATCAAGAATAATCCAGATAATCCTATGGATATTACTTGCACACATACTACAAAAACATTTGGGGGTTGGACGAATGTTGAAGGAGGAACATATTCACCTCAACTCATTGCATCTAGTGATACATTTTTGTATCCTGTTTTTGTTGATAAAATACCTATTCGTGTTTATTTATATGATATCCTTTTAGGGCAAATTTTGGTGGATAATAATGATTATCTTAAATATGAAAATGATGAATTACAATCAATGATTGAAAATGCGATTGCTAAAGATAATATTACAGATAATTTTAAGCTGGAAAATACAACTACACCTTTTACTTTATACACAGATGCATCATGTACAACGCGTTTTACAAGTCAAAATATAACAGAAAGTATAAAACTTTATATAAAAGGAGATCCGTATGTTACTTTTAAAGTTGAAACTCCAAATGCAAAAATTATAAATGAATCTTCTTCTGAAGTCAAAATACCATTATCAAATCTTAGTAATGGCACAAAGAAAACACCTATTGCGACTACCAATGAAACACATATGCAATTTACATACTGGAAGCTTATATCAGAAAATAAAGGTGATGCTAAATATCCGTTAACACTTGGTGGTGATTCATCTCAATTAGCAGGTTATTCACGAACATATCCTGCAATATATTTGGCTGAATTTACTAAAAAGGTTTACACAGTTACATTTAAAGATGAAGAAGGAAAATGTTCTCCAAAAGATGTTGTTCTTTCTGTAAATGCTGAATCAATTGTTACTAAAGCAGACTATCCTAATTTCAAGTCATTAACATGTAATAAAGATGGGTATACATGGGATGGATGGACTAAAGAAAGTTTTAATGTAAATAGAGGTTCGTATTGTTCGATCATAAACTTAATATTATATCTTTGTATAATAATTGTAATTGTATGGATTATTAAATACTTTACAGATGGTAGAAGTCAATATCAATTCTCATCCAGTGTATTACGTAATTCTGTCTTACTGTGATTGTAAGAATGACATAATCCTTAAAAACAGCTTAATTGAATTTGTACATTTGTCAGCATTTTTGAAAATTGTTGATGAGATGGCTAAAAGTGATATATATGTGAATGCTGTATATTATAATATGCAACTAAACATGTTTGTTCGTGAAGCTTATGCTAATTTACAATTTGAATTTGGTAATATATTTAATATTAAATATTACGAAGAATTAGAAAGTAAATTAGAAGAATATATTACAGTTATTGAAGATGATTGTGAAACAATATGCGAACCAGCATTTTCAGGTTATTGCAAAATGATGGGTATTATTTCTAATTTGTTAGATCAACTTATGTTTACTGGATTTGAATTTGATGAAGAGAAAATATACTTAGCCAGTACTGTCCAAGAACTTAAACATGTGAACAGATGTTTAATCACTCATATTTTATATTAAATTTACTTAATCATTTTTACTTTGATTATGCATTTGTATATTATTAAGAATTTTACCTGCATTTCCATAACAAAGACACCCCATACTTGTACTATATTCACTTGGACAACATGCAGGTGATGAAATTGTTGTACTTAAAGGAACAGATTCAATTGCATCCATTGGACTTCGAGCATACCAAATTTCTTGTCCAATTGGATTTTGATGTCCCAAAAAAGGTGTAACACCTTCAGGATTATATCCTACAAAATTTATATTTTCTTCAGATAATCTTACTGCTTCTTCCGGATATTTCCATGCACTGACTGCGTTTGCTGGTGCAAAATTTTCTTTATTACAAAATGATAGTCCTATAATAAGAAGAGCTATACATGTAATAATAACAATAAATACCATTTTACTTTGACCAAAGTAAAATCAAAGTAAAATAGTATTTGTTGTTGAATGTTATTACAATAATTAATCATCCCAATTATTATCTTCATCTTCTGTTTGTTCTTCATCAGTAACATCTTCGTCTGAAAATTCGCATGCATTATTGCTTACTGGTCGTTCAACAACTAGAATCTGCAAAGGATTTTTCTTAATTGTAAATTTTCGTGCTCGTGCTTCTCCATACATGCAAATAGAATTAATTCTAAATACAATACGGATTTGTGAGTAAGCAGGAATAACATCTGAAATGTAATTTAATTCATCAGAATTATCATTATATGAAATATTTTCAATCAGAGTTTTTGTACTATCGAAAATTTTGGTATTTCGTTGATCAAATTCAGATGTTAAATCAAAAATAATGGTATCATCAAATTTGGTATCTTCTTTATGTGGCTTAATTATATCAAATGCAGTACTTAGAATATCAAATTCACCTTCACTTAATTTTTGTTTTGTTGATGCTTTATTAAAACTCTTAATATTTTCACAAATATATGTTTTAAGTGCTTTCTGAAATACAGTCAAAAATTTATGAAGATTATTTTCAGGAAGATTAACAGTCAACTGTGTCTTACCAAATTGGTTTTTATTTACTCCAAATGGAGTCGTTAAAACGGGAGTTTTGATCTTAATTTGACATGCAGCTCCATCATCATTCTTGTACTTGAGGTTAAAATAACTAACCTTATACGTCCCAATATCTTTCTTACCTTCCTCAATTACCAATCTTGAAGCATCAAAACTATCAAATGTATTTTCGTCAAAAATATAATAAGCCATAATTACTTAATGTTTGAAGATATAAGTCCTATTAAGTCAATCATCTTTTAGTTGGTAATACAACAAATTTTTTGATAATTAAATGAACAAGTTTGTCAGCATATATCAACCTGTGACATCACCAAGCTTTTATTCAGCGATTAATCAAAACAAAAATCTAGAAATGTACAAAATTACTGACAAATACATGCAAAAATATGCAAAAACAGCATGTAAATCACACGAATGGGATTCTCTTCCTTTTCAAGAGTTTGTTAAAGTATTTATGGGTGAAAATACCCCATATAATTCCATATTGATTACGTGGGGTACAGGTGTAGGAAAAACATGTGGTGCTGTCCAAATTACAGAATCATTAAGAAATGCTGTACAAATGTTTAACAAATTTATATATATTATTGCTCCAGCAAATCTTCAACAAAATTATAAAGAAACACTTCTTAGTGAATGTAGTGGAATGCGTATTCCTCCAAATGTTGAATCTAGGGAATCATATATTAGTAAAACATATAAATTTTACAGTTATATAAAATTTGGAAAGTTGGTTGAAACAATATATGATCAAGGAGGTATTGAAGCACTTCTTAAAAAATTCAGTAACTGTGTTTTTGTAATTGATGAAGCACATAATCTCAATAATCTCAAAGAAGATGAAGATACAGTAAAAGAATTACAAGAACAAAATCAGCAAGAACAAAGTAATCAAAGTGAAGATGAAGCTCAACGTAAATTATTAAATACTCTTAATCTACTTTTTGGATCGATTAAAAATAGTAAATTGATTTTATTAACTGCAACACCTATTCGAAATAAAATTCAAGAAATTATTTCTCTTATTAATCTTCTTAGACTTAATAATAATGAAGAAATAATTGATGAATCCATTGCATTTAATAATAATACCATTAATGTTCAATATCTTCAACAAATGTTTAAAGGATATATATCATATGTTCGTGGAAACAGTCAAATATCATTTCCTATTATTGAAGATATGGGAAATATTATAGACCCATACCCATCACGTTCACCAACTGGCATGAATCTTGAATATACAATGAAATATACAAAAGTAATTTCATGTCCTATGTTATGGTATCAACTTGCTTTTTATCTTTATTATACTATCACACAGCCTGAAGCAGATATGTTTAACAATAATTTATCAATTATCAGTGATGTCTCTATTCCCATGCTTACAGAAACTAACATTATTAATCCACGACTTGTAACCAGTAAAAAAAGTCTAGAACAGTTTGTTTCCTATAACAAAAAAACTGGTAAATACACATTACATCCAACTGGCCAGTTAAGTGAATTACCTATAGAACAATCCTTCTTTTTGTGTAAAGAATATTTACCCTATTTTTCAACAAAATTGAACATACTTCTTGATAATATTTTACAGGAAGGCGTGCACTATGTATATAGCCGATATGTTCAATTTGGAACTACACTTATTTCAATTGCATGTCAATTGTTTGGATGGACAACGCTTCATGTTAATGCAGATGGAAATATTCAATATAAATACACAATTACTCCAAGTAATAATATTCAAAAACGATGTTGGTGTGGACAATTAGAAAATGTACATGCTGGAGATCATCCATTTGATCAAGGTCATATTATTGTTTATACAGGTGATTTAAATACTAATCAAAAAGTGCTTAAAAATTTATTAGCAATTGTTAATTCAGAAGATAACAAACGAGGACAATTGTGCAAAGTTTTTATTGGAAGTAGAGTTAGCGGTGAAGGAGTGAATTACAGACGATTACGTTATGTACATATCTTTGAACCCTGGTGGAACAATACTGTTTTACAACAAGTTATTGGAAGAGCTGCGCGTAATTGTTCTCATTTTGATTTGCCGAAAGAACAACAAAATGTTATGGTGTATAGATATGTATCTACATATCCTAATTCTTTAGAAACAATACAAGATATTTTCCCTCAATTTTCAATTTATCAAAACAGGTTGGAGCAGATTATAAATTCTAGAGAGACTGTTGATATGAGTATGTATCGATTATCCGAATACAAAGATCTTCAGATTGCGTTTTTAACACGACTGTTAAAAACAACTGCAGTGGATTGTGAAAATAATTATCTATGGAACAGAGTTTGGACTCAAAGTGAAATCGACCAATTACAACAAACTCACCAATTTACGAAAAATAACAAAACATATCATATAGACCCAAGTACTATTAAATTGCTAAATCGTGGTAAAAATGGTAGTCCTGAATGTGAATATATGAATTGTGATTATGACTGTGTAACAGACCAACCTATTGAAAATGTTACAGATGATACTCTTCTTTATAGCTACATTAATGTGAATAAACAAAAAATTATTGTAAAAATTAATCAAATTATTGAGTTTATTCAATCATTACATACTCCAATGTTTAATCTTGCACAATTATTAGAATATTTTGGAGTTAATCCACATCAATCAACAGGTTATACAAAGTTTGATTATTATAACATATTTGATGCAATTACAGAAATGCTTACTAATCAAGATATTGTATTTGATTGGAATGGCATGACTGGACGACTTGTTTTAATTAATTCACCAGCAGGAATTATTTACAGTTTTGATGCATTTGCTAAATATATTAATGATCCAATGCTCATTCCAGAATTTTTCAAGTATAATAATGTTTTTACAAATGGATCAAATGTTCTAATCACTATGCAAAAAGTTTCAAATCAAATTAATACAAATACAATTAATGATTATTCGAATGATATAATGAATTATATAAATGAAGCATTTGGTATAATCAATTCTAACAATGATCCTATTATCATATTTGCATACATGATGGAACTTTTTGATAATCTTAATGATAAACTCTATCCAAATATCTTTCTTACACCATTTAATCTTTTTGTTGAAGAACTTGATAGATTAAATGACCCTATTTACAATACTCTTAAAGAGTATGTCAAATACTATCTGATCAACAATTACAGAACAACTGAATATGCTATTAATACATTTTATATTTCATGGACAAATATTGTTGGAACAAATGCGGATAAATCTATAGATGAGTCTACAGGAGAAATCAAAAATATATATGATTGGACTATTGAATTTTATTGTAGATACAAAGTAAACGGGTTTTGGGAATATTACAAAATTATATACACTACAAAAAGTACTGAACCTTTTGAATATATTAATTTTTCAAATATTAATTATTATTATATTGTACAACAAAAAGGACTATCATCCACAAATTATTATACAATTGAAGATGATTATATTCGTGAATATATTGGAAATATTCTTGCAAATGTTATTAATATGTATAAGCAATATGGTCAAAGAAATGCACCTGAACAAGCAGCAACTGTATATGAGTATTTTGCACCCAATCTGTTTGAAGAACTATACAATGTAAGAATTGTAAATCAAAGTAGAGGAAATTATAAACGAGACAATAAAATTGATAAACGTTCAATATCAACTGGTCAAGTATGTATCACAGCTACAAAACCATCATTAACACGATCTTTACAAACAATTAAAGGAGTTCCAGAAATTAACCAAATTATTATGAATATTAACAATAATAATAAAAATAATAAAGTTTATCTTAATAATCAAGAACGATGTAAATCAATAGAATTATTATTTAGATCACTTGATCTCCAAAGACGTGATGGTAAACGATGGTTTTATATGTATGGTGACTATGATTTCGGAAACAGTAGAATTATTAATTAACTTTTTATTACTAAAATAAAATGAATAATATTATTGATCCAACAGTTCTTTATGAACCTTTTAATTCACTTGCATTGGATGATTTAAAAGATCAGGTTGATAATATACTTTATAATGGAATTACTATTCAATGTTGTGAAAACACAAATAATAATATTCTCCTACAGGCAGAATCATGTATTAAACGTGGAGAATATAAAAGCATATATTTACTAAAACAAGTTGTTATATCAAATACTGTATATGATTCCCAAAATTATATTCTTAAAGTTCGATTTACACAAAACAATCCAGAATATTGGGAAAATGAAAAGCAAGTCTTCCCTAATCAAGGAATTATCCCGTTAAATATGTCTGAAGGAAAACGTTATAATTTAATTGATGGTGAAATTAAAAAGTATTTTGCAACAATTTTACCTACAAAAATATATACATTGCTAATCACAGAAAAATATATTGTTGACTTTATAATTCAAGAAAAAATGATGATGTCTTTAGACACTCTTCGGAAAAACACAAAAATTTCTCTTGACACAGGACTTGCTATTATGCATAAAATGCTTATCATTGCAAATACATTTATTCAGAAAGGTTATACATTCACAAATTTTTCACCTTCTTCTGTTATGATGAAACTTGTTGATAACAAAGTTATTTTGAAGCTGGTTAATACATCTTTTCTGCAACGTGAAGAAATGATATCTGTTAAAAATAACATGAAATTGCTTTCAACTGCATCTGTTGCTCAACTTCGTGGAGAAAATATTGCAAGTAATATTAATATGTTATGGAATATTCTTTTTACAACACTAGATATATTCCATAGTAATAGTTTTATTGATGATATTAAACAATGTTGTAATGAAGATGATTTTTATTGTATTCGTGATAAATTAATTACTAATAGAATGCAAGAAATTCAATATTATTCTACACATACTGATGAAATTTTTGGAGATTTTATTGTTGAAATACTTGATGCTGGCAATATAAATAAAATAATTGAAATGATAAAAATTACAGATGAATCAGAACAAAATTTGAGAGATGCATTTATTCAAGTTATTACTAAAAAAGTTACTTTTAATAAATCAGATATGTCATATAAATCTGAAATTGCTAAATTTATACCATCATGTACAGACATACAAGATTTTATGGATGATGGTTTAAACCCGTTTAGCAAGTCTAAATCAAGTGTTAGATCATCTGTAACCATGCCTTCAGGATTTATGGATGATGGTTTAAGCCCGTTTAGCAAGTCTAAATCAAGTGTTAGATCATCTGTAAC
>ENA-UONW01004301-UONW01004301.1-human-gut-metagenome-genome-assembly--contig:-CS52-NODE-4301-length-10525-cov-5.951480_pt1 | contig 10525 bp, 9 predicted proteins | sample MGYA00242463_ERZ724010 | MGnify/ENA metagenome assembly ERZ724010 | reverse complement strand
AGCCTGATCTTTTTACTCCATTCTCATGCTGATTTTTTTACCGGACAGTAGTGACGGCAAATCCAGAAACATTGAAAAAGCTCCCGGAAAATACTATAACACAGATCATGATCATTTCAAGAATCCGGTGGCCATCTCCCACTTCCCCGTGCCGTAGACGGCGCTCCGCGGAGGGACAGCCCGTTGATTGTTCCGCACCCGCCTTGTGCCGCGTGATCCTGTCACAGAAAGCCGCACCTTTCGCAACCTTCCTCAGCCGCTTTTTTTTCTGATAATTTCACTCCCGCTCTTGACAAAGCGGGAAAAATGGGTATAATTAATAACGTCATACGTATGACACAATAAAAATCGCCCAAAGGAGTTTTTGCGAATATGGCGATAACGATGACGGAGCTGGCGAAGCGGCTGAATCTCTCACAGTCCACGGTTTCGCTGGTGCTGAACAACCGGGACAAGGGGCGGGTTCGCCCGGAACTGGCGGAGCGGATCCGGCAGGAGGCGTCCGCGACCGGATTCCGGCTGAACCGGGCGGCCTCGGACCTGCGCCGGCGGCGCTCGAACACGATCGGTGTGGCGCTGCCCTCTCCGCAGAACGGTTATCACGCCACTCTGATTTTTGAACTTCATCAAGAGATCATACAGCGGGGATATTGCCCGGTGTTTGCCTTTTTCGAGACGGAAGAGGAACAGAAAAATTCCACGCAGCTTCTCTTGAACAGCAATGTGGAAGCCATCATTACCGGAGAACCGCGCTGGCTGCCGGACACACTGGAACTTCCCGTAGTCAGCTTCTACAGCCCGGACTGCCGGTTTGATTCTGTGGAACTCGGGAATGAGGCTGCTCTGCACCTTGCACTCAAATATCTTCACCGCCTCGGGCATCGAAGCGTTGGATGGCTCGGCAGCGATTCGGAATGGCGTGCACAGCATCTGCCGGAAATCGCAGCAGTTTATGGAATGAGCGTCCGACTGAGCGCCGAGAAACTGCCCGCCAAAACACTGGTCTGTGCCGACGGGATGGCACTGGTCGATCAATATCGAAAGAGAAACGGTTCGCTACCCTCCGCGTTTCTGGCTCACAACGACATGGTGGCCATGGGAGCAATCCGGCAGCTTCATGAACTGGGGGTCCGCGTTCCGAACGAAGTCAGCATGATCGGGCAGGATGATCTGGCTGACACGCGATACATGATCCCCGCCCTGACAACAATCGCGTATGAAACTCCGGCGTACATTGCCCAGGCTCTTCTGGATCATATTTTTCGACGTATGAATGAGCCTGCGGGGGAACCCAGGAGAACAATCATTCCGCCGCGTCTGGTCATTCGGGAGAGCTGTGCTGCAGCCTCTCCGGCATCTGCAATTTAATCGGCCTCCCGGCTGCGTGCCGTATTGATTTTTCCGCAGAAATCGGAAAGAAGAAAGGATTTTTCTGCATGAATACTGAATCGGAAAATTCGTTTCCGGAAAACGCGGTTCTGGTTGTTGGAGCCGGGGTGTCCGGGGTATGCGCCGCATTGCAATGTGCCCGCAGCGGCGTTCGCTGTCTGCTGATTGAACGCTCCGGCATCAACGGCGGCACCTTGGCTCTTTCGGGGATTGCCTCTCCCGGACTTTTCTTCGACGGGAAAGGCCGCCAGGTGATCGCCGGGATCGGCTGGGAACTGGTTCATGAGTGTGTGGAAACATGTGGAGATACTCTGCCTGAATTCACCCGCTACCGGGCGGAAGATTTCTGGCGGTTCGAGATTCCGGTCGATCCTGTGGTTTTTACCGCACTCTGTGATGAAAAACTTCTGGCGGAAGGAGTTGAAGTCCGTTATCACACCATGCTGGCCGGCCTGCAGCGTCAAGGAAACAGCTGGCGGGCGGCCATATGCGAAAAAGACGGCCTGCAGGAGGTGGTTGTCCGCTGCGTCATCGACTGCACCGGTGACGCCAATGCAGTGGTGCAGGCCGGAGGCAGAGTACGCATCCCCCCTGTCTGTCAGCCGGGGACCAGCTCTGTAATCTGTTCCGGCATCAATCGAGCTCAGCTTGCTCCGGAACAGATGGAGAATGATTTCAAAAAGGAGGCGGCTGCCGGCCGTATTTTTCCGGCGGATCTGGGCTGGGGCAAAGGGTATTCCGATCTTTTCCTCACCCGCAACGGGACCAACGCCAATCACATTAACGGCATCAACGGCGGCGACTCCCGGGGACGCAGCAAGATGGAAATTTACGGCCGACTGGCTCTGCTGAGAAGCTATCGTTTTCTCAAACGTCAGCCCGGCTGCGGAGACTTGCATATGCAATACGCCGGTCTGGAGTGCGGCGTCCGCGAAAGCCGTACCATCGTCGGCGAAGCGACTGTAACGGATGAATCCTACCGCACTGGAGCGCCCATGGCGGACCCCATTGCCCATGCATTCTACCCCATGGATCTTCACGATGCGGAAGAAGGAATTCTCAACACGCAACTGGCCGCGGGGGCGCTTCCCTCGGTCCCCCGTGGAGCGCTGCTCCCAGTCGGTCAGGAAGGGCTTCTGGCTGCCGGTCGAATTATTTCCAGCACCCGCAAGGCCAACGCAGGCTTACGGATTCAGGCGGTCTGCATGGCGACGGGGCAGGCGGCGGGAGCCTGGGCGGCACTGGCAATCCGCAACGCTTGTCCCCTGCGTGAGCTCCCTTACGAACAGCTACGTGCGGAACTGCTTCGCTGCGGAGCAATTCTTCCTGCAGTCAACACTCAATCCAATCATGGGAATGCCGGAAAATGAGAAAAGCTTTTACTCTTGTAGAACTGTTAATTGTGATTGCCATCATCGCCATTCTGGCAAGCCTTCTGCTGCCCGCCCTCAACAAAGCGAGAGCGCGAGCCCGGGCAATCACCTGCAGCAATAACATCCGGCAGTCTCTGGTGGCAATCCGGCTCTATGCGGACGATGCGAATGGAGTGTTGATCACCCGGCGGGACAACGATCCACGTGAGCCCTACTGCTGGGGTGCCTACCTTTACAACAACAACTATATAAACGGTTACGACACCCTCTTCTGCCCCAGCCGCTTCCACCCGGACAGCCTCAAGGATTTTCAGAAAAAAATCCTCGACCGCACTCTGGGCATCTATGACGCATCCATTTCCATCCGCGATACGAAAACATACCTGACCGAACAGGGGATCGGAGAAGGAGAAAGCATCATGCGTCAAACCAGCCTCGCCGGTTCTATTTCGCTTTACAGCATCAACTTCAAACCGGTTCGAAAAGCCTCGCTCTTCCCGCTTCTGGCAGACACCAGCCGGGGCGGCGATCTCTCCCGCGGGTCCACTTTCCGTTTCTCCCCTCTCAGCAACAGCAGGGTTGCCGATTCATTCGCGGCCGTCTCTCTGAATCACGAGAGAAAGGCGAACATGGGTTTTGCGGACGGGCATGTCGAAAGCTGGCATCCGGAAAAATTCAAATCAAGAGGCTTCACCCTGCTCCGTCTGGAGCCCGAAGGAAATTTCATCACCACCATCTGAAAAAGGATCTCATCTCATGAAAAAAACAGTATTGGCCTTCTTTTTCCTGCTGGCCGGCGGAGCTTCCGCCGCCATCGGAGCTTCCCCTGTTATTCCATACTTTACCGCGGAAGCGGTCCGCTCTCTGAATCAGCAGAATGTCCGCCAGGAAGGCAATGCACTGCTTCAGGAGCTAAATCGGGAACTGCCCGGGTACGAGAAAGTCGCCGACGGGAAAGTCGTTCTCCAGCGCCGTCTGGAACTTCTCCGCCGGGGCATGGCGCAACTCAAGCGCAACCTTGTCGCGCAACACTCCCCTGAATTGATCTGTTACGCGGCAGTCTCCACGGAGGAGCTGCGGGGGTTCCGGGACTATTTTCGGGAAGTCCTCACCCGGGGCGCCCGCCCTTCCCTCCCCGTCAAAATGATCAACGTTACGGACTTCGGAGCAAAGGGCGATGGAAAAACCGACAATACCGAACCTTTCCGCCTGGCTCTGGCCCGTGCGATGAGTTTCCGCGGGAAATATGCCTGCACCATTCAGATTCCTGACGGGGTCTTCTACTTTGCCGAACCGCGAATGCAGGTTCCCTTTCAGACAGATTACCTGGTGCCGCCGGAGAAGGGAGGCGGTCTGGAGAAAATCAGGAAAACCAACGGTTACATCGTCATCGGCAACCAGAAAGATTTAACTCTCTCCGGCAGCGGAAATACAGAACTGCTCTTCCAGCTTCCCCTGCCAGGCGTCAGCTGCATCAAGCTGGGCGCCTGCGACAATGTGACGGTCAAAAATCTCTCGATCGATTATAAAATGCGTCCCTTTACGCAGGGAACCATCATGGAGGTGGATACAGAGAACGCATCCATCCTCCTTCAGAGTGACGATCCTCAGGCAGCGATGCCGGGCATGTCCTATTTTCGACGCGGCCATGCCTGGAGTTTTACACCGGATGGAGAATTTCAATGGGATCTGGGCTTTTTCATGATGAAGAGAGCGGAAAAGGCCGGTCCGCTGGCAATACGCTACTTCTACGACGACGACAGCGCGAATAAATTCAATCCGGCCCCGGCCTCCGCCGGAAAAAAGGCGATCAGCCGTCTGCGAAAAGGGATGAAACTGGTTCATGTCTCCCGCTGCCACGGCGGAGGCGTGCAGCTGGATTTCTGCCGGTTCTGCACCATTGAAAATGTGACAGTTCATGCGTCTCCCGCGATGGCATTCCTGGATACCAACGGCTATGCGGATACTTTTGATTCCTGCAAGATTCTGCGTAAGGGAGGACGGATGATCTCCACCAATGGTGACGGCTTCCACCTGGCCTCATCCCTCTTCGGCTGTGCCGTGATCAACTGTCATGGAGAATATCTGTATGATGACGGCCTCAATACTTATGCCCGTCACGCTCTGGTGGAAAAACAACTGCCTTCCGGTAACTGGAGCGTCAGCGACACTCCGCCCTTTCCTACCTCTTTGGTCGGATGTGTCGATCAGAGAACAGGACAGATCACCGCACTTGCACGGTGCAGCGGAGGTCCAGGGAAAGGATATCAGCTGACACCGGCAATCCCGCTGATCTCGCGTGAGATGATCCGCACCGGCAAAGCGTCGGGCAGACAACTCCCTGATTCACTGATCTGCTTCAGTCGGAACGGAACCGGTTTTGTGGCAATCAATACCCGTTTTGAAAACCATCACGGCAAGAGTTTTATGATCCAGTCCCCGCACTCCCTGGTGGAAAACTGCTCATCCGACAACCCGCATCAGGCAGGATTTCATATCGGCACACTGGGAAACTGGTGTGAATACACCTCTCCGCACAACGTAATCTTTCGCAACAATCAAACGGAAGGAGGCAAACATGGCCTTATGATCTTCTACATGATACCGGGCAACACGATCGCCCCCTGCAATCCTCTGCGCAATATCCTGCTGATGGGAAACAGGTTCCAGAACTGCCGCAGCAACGAGCCCATGTTGCTGTACAACACGGCGCTGCTGGAACGCGAATAACTTTCGCTCATCCCGCAGAAAACGCCCCTGCAGATACAAAACACCCGGCGGAAGTTGCTCCCGCCGGGTGTTGATGTGCCGGATTCCTTACGCTTTCGGCGGCTCCGGCGCGGCGGCGTCCTGACGGTCGCTTTTCACCTTGCCGAGATAGTCCGGCAGGTCCAGCCCCGCCATTCCCGCCACATCGTGCAGCGGCGGCAGACTCTGTATCATGCCGGAGAGAAAGTTCGCCGTCGTGGTCTTCCCGTCCGCACTCTTGCTGCCGCCGTCCCAGACAGTGACCTTGTCGATCTTGATTCCCTTGATTGCTTCGGCCTGCAGCGCAACGATGTCCTGCAGTTTTTCGATCAGCAGCATCTTCGAAGCGGCGTTGGCATCGTTGTCGCAGGCGGCGATGATCTGCTTGTAGCCTTCGCCCTTCGCCTTCAGAATTTCGTAGTTGCCCCGCGCTTCGGCTTCCAGTTTGGCGTAGATCGCGTCGGCCACACCCTTTGCCTCGCGGCGGGTCTTCTCCGCCTCGGCGTCCGCGGCGATTTCGATCTGCTCCTTGCTGATCTCCGCCGGAACGATCACCTCCGCCTTCTGGCGCTCCTCCTCCAACCGGGCGCGGGAGATCTGCGCATCGGCTTCCGCTTCATACTTCGCCTTCTCAATCTGGGCGGCGGCAATCTGACGCGCCGCTTCCGCGCGGCGGTAGGCCTCGGCCTCCTGTTCCGCCCGGGTCGCATTCGACTGGGCGATCTCAATCGCCGAAATGTTTTCCCCCTGCGTCGCGGCGGAGTCCGCCTGCTTGACCGCGATACGGCGATCGCGTTCGGCTCCGGCTTCCCCCGCGGCCGCTTCCGCTTCGGCCTGTTTCACCGCAATGCGCTGGTCACGTTCGGCTCCGGCTTCGCCGACGGCGGCGGCGGCTTCGGCCTGTTTCACCGCAATGCGCCGCTCCCGCTCGGCATCGGCTTCCCCCGCGGCCGCCTCCGCTTCCGCTTTCGAAACGGCAATGCGTTCGAGTTTGTGCGCCTCGGCCGCACCGATGCTTCCCTTGCGGGTCTCTTCGGCCACGTCGATCTTCGCCTTGTTGATCGCCCCGGCGGCGGCACGCTGCCCGATCGCCTTGATGTAGCCGGATTCATCGGTGATGTCGGTGATGTTGACGTTGAGCAGTTCCAGACCGAGCTTCTTGAGCTCTTCGGCCACGTTCGCTTCAACGGCGCGCAGGAAGGTTTCACGGTCAGCGTTGATCTCTTCGATCATCATCGAGGCGATCACCAGGCGGAGCTGACCGAAGATGATGTCCTTGGCCAGTTCGGCGATCGCTTCCGGCGTCTGCCCGAAGAGGCGCTCCGCCGCGTTGCCCATGATTTCCGGACTGGTGCTGACGCCGACGGTGAAGACCGACGGAACGTTGATGCGGATGTTCTGTTTGCAGAGAGCGTTGTCCAGGTTAACCGCGATCTGCAGCGGCCGCAGTGAGATGTAACCGTAGTCCTGAAACACCGGCCAGACGAATTTCGCACCGCCGTGGATGCAGAGGGCAGCCTTGGTGCCGTGGGTTTTGCCGAAGATGACCATGATCCTGTCAGACGGGCACTTGCGGTACCAGGTGACCAGCGAAATGAAGATCATCAAAAGGACAAATGCGGCCAGTGCGGCCAGTACGACAGTTCCCATTCTTTCGAAGTCTCCTTGGGGTTGGATGGTTTACGGGAAAATTTCAATTCTCGTTGCGGCGGACGAGAAACACCTCGCCGCCGAGGTCGCTTTCAATCACCACATCGCAGCCGGTGGCGATCTCCTCGTCGGCGCGCGCCTTGACCTGCCGGGTGCAGTTCTCCAGCAGGACGGTGACCATTCCGCCAGGCTGCCGCCCGGCGGGAATGGTGAGGTAGACCGTGCCTCGTCTGCCGAGGAAATCGGCGCTGCGGAGGTTGCCCGACTGCTGCAGTTTCAGCAGCAGCGAAATCACCAGCGCGGTGAGGAACATCATCAACAGTCCGCAGCCGAACGCAATTGCAAGCCCGCCCCAGCCGAGGTGACCGAAGAAGAAGCCGCCCCAGCCGAAAAAGGTCAAAAACGCAACGATGCTTTTAAGCGAAAAGAAGTTCAGCCCCTCAATGTCGGCGATGTCGTGCGCCTCCGGCTGGAAGTCGTCCGGAATACCTCCCGCACCGACGTCCGCCTCTCCGCCGTGGAGTCCGATGACAGTCAGAGCGAACAGTACGGCAAAAATCACCGATCCGAAGACAGCAATGAAGAGATAGATCTTCTGGCTGTTGGCGAGAAATTCCCCGGCGGATTCCATCATGTGTCCGTCCCCCCGTTTCCTTGGCATTGAAAAGTAAATTCCGTTTCCGCGTTTAGCATATCATACATGAGACGGATTTCAACCGGGAAATCATCCCAGCGGGAAAAAAATCCCGTTTTTTTTACCGCCATGCAGTCAGGATGTTTCGTTTTCCTCTCCAGTTTCGGGAAAAAACACCGTGTTTTCACCATCGGCACATTCGAATTGCACTCCTGACGCGCAACGGCAGTACGGTCGCCGCGGAAACCGGATTTCGCTGAATCAAGTGAAACACCGACTCCTCACGCCGTAACCAATCCGGTATTTTCTGCATGCTTTTCCGGCAGGGGAATATCGCTCATGAATGCCGGATGATAACTTTCCGATTTCATGGGGAATGGCGGAGAGATCGCATTCCGAATCCGCCCGGGAACCGGCGATACACCCTATTTTCATAATGAAAAATCATTTGACGTACTTCGCAGGAACCGGAAGAGAGAAAAGGATTCCACTTCGCCGCCCCTCCTCCTTTCCGATGCCGCGCCCCGGTCATAGTTCCTCGGAAATCGATTTGATCGCCCAAACGCCTTCCTTTGAAATCAGGCTGAACTGGTATACCCGTCCGCGCGGTTCGCTCTTCACCAGAACCGAAGTGACGTCACGGCTGCTTTTCTTCAGCTTGACCGCTCCGGTGATTACTGCCGGACAGAAATTTTTTTCTGCAAACACTCCTTCCCTATACGTGGAAAGAGTAAATTCATCCGGCCTGTAAGTCATGCGCACAAGTTGATCCAGATCATGTTTTTCGATTGCTTTCAATACTTTCTCCATAAACGCCGCCTGTTCCACAGTAACCGGCACCGCCACTTGTTCGGCGAGCACCAGCTCCTCCGCATCGCCCGGCAGAAATAGCCAGATTGCCGTGATAATCAGAAGCATCAGAATTGGAATGAGCAGTTTCATTGTTGCCATGTCTCCGCTTTTTTGATCATTCGGTCAAAGAAATGTTTCGTATCTTATATTTCCCCTGCCGGTCTCTGCGCAGGCTGAATTGATAAGTCTCGTTTCTCGGTTCGCTGAATACAAAAACGGAAATGTTGTCGGGACGGTGAGAATGAATCAGTCTGGCGCAACCGGTTGGCTCCGCCGGGTGAAATTCTTCGCGCAAGAAAAGTCCTTTCACGTACATTTCCTCAAAATCGCTACGATCCCACTCCAGCATGAGTGCATAGAGCTTTCCCCAGTCGCGTTTTCTTATCTCTTCCAGTGCTTTTTTTACCGTTTCCAGCGGCTCTTCCGTTCCCTGTTCCACCTTCTCCATCCGCCTCAGTTCATCAAGATAGGATGGCTTGTAAAACACCCATAACGCCAGTATGAAAAGCGCCAGAAAGCTTATTCCGTAAAACAAATAGCGGCGATTGAACTTTTCCATGATGCAACGACCTATTCATATTCCCCCGGAGTAAGATCCAGCGCTTCGAAATCCGACCGGGTCAAACAATACCAGGCATCTGTCGTCCCCAGCCAGCCGACGACATTGCTGCGTGCAAAGCCGCTGTCGTCGAATTCACCGATCCGTTCCGGAGAAACATGTCCGTCAGCCCAAGCGACGTTTGCTGTGCCGTTGTGGCGGAAGTGCTGGGTAGCCGCGTTGCTGGCAAGTCCGCCGACACCGAATACTTCGCTTCCGTTACGCGGTTGAAGATAATAGGGATAGATTTGAAAAACCTCTCCTTTCGACGTTTGCTGCGCAATGGTATCACTGAGCATAACCGCCTTGCTGGGATTGAGAATGGCGGTGGCTCTGACTTTCGTGTAACCGGAAACACAATTTGATCCTTTGTCTCCGTTTCTGAATCCGAACATGGTGTTCATGCCGTAACCGCCCCCCCGACAAACTCCCACAGACGACGCTGACGCGATTTCCGGAGTCGCCTCCTGCGGCCCCAGCTGGGCAATCGCCATGGAGGCAACTGACGGGCAACATTTGACATTGAGGCTGTTTGCATACTGTGTAATCAGTCCTGCAGTACGTAAATCAACCCGTTGCTGGTTCGCGTTTTTAGCTACCCAGGTTCCCTGTTTACAGCACCAGCCACGGGCACAAGCGGCCATCCAGCCATCATAATCCGCACTGTAGAGTACAGCCGCGGAACCCAGTTGCTTCAAATTTCCGGTACAACTGGCTTTTTTTCCGGATTCCCGTGCTTTATTCAATGCGGGCATCAGCATGCCGGCAAGGAGTGCAATTATTGCAATAACTATTAAGAGTTCTATCAATGTAAATCTAAATCGCGATATTCCGTTCATCATTTTCCCTTTCTGACATTATTTCCCTTGAAAAACGCATGTCCACGGAGGGGTCTGCCGCGGACATGCGGCAGGGAGAGTGCGTTTCCGCTTTTTCTCTTCCCAAGATATCCACCCAATCTGATTGATTGCGGCTATTTCTTCACTGCCTGCACCGATTTGGCAGCCTTCTTCGAGCACTCACCGCCTTTGCAGCTCTTCTTCTGCACAGCTTTCTTCGAGCACTCACCGCCTTTGCAGCTCTTCTCCTGCACAGCTTTCTTCGAGCACTCGCCGCCTTTGCAGCTCTTCTCCTGCACAGCTTTCTTCGAGCACTCGCCGCCCTTGCAGCTCTTCTTTGCGACCGAAACCGCCTGAGTTGTCTTTGCGACAGCCGCCGCCGTATCGTCATCCGCACCAGCAACATCTGCAAAGGTAGCCTTCCGGGTATTCGCTTGATTCT
>ENA-UONW01004295-UONW01004295.1-human-gut-metagenome-genome-assembly--contig:-CS52-NODE-4295-length-10551-cov-5.679688_pt1 | contig 10551 bp, 8 predicted proteins | sample MGYA00242463_ERZ724010 | MGnify/ENA metagenome assembly ERZ724010 | reverse complement strand
ACCGCCACCTTCTCCCGGAGTATCCCATCCCCAGTAGAGAGAGTTCTGCTTGTTCTTTATACCTACATACTCTGTACCTTCGATAGCTTCAATAGTATATTTGGCTTTCGACACATCTGAAGGAAGAGCAGCTTCAAATGAAATGTCCCAAGTGTTCCAATCATTTGCAGAAGTCTTGCAGACATAGCTGTCGTCTGACACCAATTTAATCATGTAAGAACCATCACCGTCTCCCGAGTCGATGAACTCAAAAGCCTGGGTCTTGTCGTTTTCGTCAGGGACACACTGCTTGGCGGCACCATCAACACAACCAAAAGCAAAGCCTTCGCTGCTTATGATCTGATAGTTCCTGCCCAGCATAGGTTCTGTCACCTGAGCACCCGCATATATCGAAAAGAACGAAAATGCGGCAATCAAAAGTTTCTTCATAAGTTGTTGTTTTTAGTTAAGTATGTAAAAATCTCATAGTTATTCGTGCAATAAAGTACCGTGAGCACAACCGGATTATTGGTGCATAAACAGTCTCGCGATGAAAAACCCATCATGCTACGTAATACGAGGTTTAAGGTCATAAGGACCATCATCCAATACCACGATAAAGAATATTTCGGGTATAAATATCGTATATTTTTTCCAATTATTGCCACAACATTTCAAAAAATATTAAACTAAAGGCACAAATAATGTGATAAAAGACTGAAGTTTATAATAATTTTTCACAAAGTTTTTCACCAACAGCCAACTCTAAGAATAAGGAATCGTATATGGCCTTGATGAAAAACAATGACCATGTAAGAAAATATACATTTGACAACAAACACGACTGTCAAGAACATTACTTTTCAAAATACCCAAGCGTCCACGAGTCCATCCATTCCACAACAGGAATCCCATCCACAAATTGTATCGGAAGCCATATATATCTGGCATCACTGGGATGTTCCGGACGCCATACATCAGCCATAAATATAAAGGCATCCTTTTTGCCCGGCACTTTTAAGACAAATGTACTTTGCCCTCCAAAAGTTATGTCGGCTTTCGGACCTGTACATGGGCTGGGATGCTGCGTCCATGGTCCCCATATATTATCTGCAGAAAACATTCTGGCCTTGTTGGGAGCCCAGCCTGTACACCCTGACGTTATGAGCCAATATTTTCCATCTTTCTTGAACATTGCAGGAGCCTCGTTGTGTCCTCCAGGAGCAACGCGGACATACTTGCCCGTATGTCTGGTGTATGTATCGTCAAGCTCGGCAATATGCAATGTCAGATTTTCTTCGGACGCAAAAATATGGTATGCCTTTCCGTCATCGTCCACAAAAAGCTGCATGTCTCTGGCCATCTGCCCGCCTTTCAGGTCACGTTTTACAAAAAGCCCTTTCTTGACGGCATCCATCCATTCAGGCGACCAAGCTCTTGCATATCCATCAACCTTCAAAGTATCCAGACATTCACGCGCAGACTCATCCATATTGAGAGGAAGGCAACCTGCATTAGGACGCAAAGAACCGACATAATTGAATGGTCCAGCCGGCGAATCGCTTACAGCCAATGCCGTGCGCGCTGCCTCGTAGCCTCGTCCTTTAAGTTCTAGATGGAACCACATGACAAACTTCCGCGTCTTTTTATTGTATATAACCTTAGGACGTTCCATCACACAGCCTGGCACAATTTCCTCCGATGCGGGGTCGACAGGAAGGGCCACACCTTCTTTACGCCAATCGACCAGATTAACAGACGAGTAGCACATTATGCCCACCATAGCACTGCTGGTCGTATCGCACTTGTTCTCTCCATACCAATAATATCGGCCTTTGTGATACAACACCCCGCCTCCATGAGCATTGACATGCACGCCAGCATCATCTGGCCATATACAGCCAGACATTATCGGCTTATCGGCTGAAGTCTGAGCACGCAGAGGCAAGACTATCGACAGAAATATAAAGAATATAAAAACCTTGTTTTTCAACATACTGATATCAGATATAAAAGTTAGACATACACGAGCATTGCCGTACCGGCACTGCCCATCAATTGATACACACAGCAAATATAAGCAAAAACATAAAAAAGGTAGTGTTATGATTGCCGCCACTTGTACTATATTTGCTTATTGAAACATCAAGCACTAATAATTGTACATCTTGACTGCTCATACAGTACAATTCAAACCAATAAAAACATAAAAAAATTTAAGTCATGGAGAAGGAAATGACAGAAAAAGACAAAGCCGCATGCGGAATGATATACGATGCAAACAACGACCCGCAGCTGCAGGCTGAAATGATGGAAACAAGGGAAAAGCTGTACAGATACAATCAGATTCCGCCCAATCTTACTAAAGAACGTGATTTTGCCTTAAGGGAAATTCTAAATATAGGTTCAGGAGGGTGCATCATATCGCCATTCTACTGCGATTACGGCAGCCACATACATATAGGCAGAAATTTTTTCGCCAACACCAACCTGGTTATTCTCGATGGAGCCAAAGTAACAATCGGCGACAACGTATTCATAGCACCCAACGTAGGCATATATACGGCCGGACACCCGCTGGATGTACAAAGAAGAAACAAAGGTTTGGAATATGCCTATCCGATAAATATCGGGAATAATGTATGGATTGGAGGAAACACTGTTATCCTGCCGGGAGTAAACATCGGCGACAACGCAGTCATAGCCGCCGGCAGCGTCGTCACCGGCGACATCCCAGCCGGAGCATTGGCTATGGGTAATCCATGCAGGGTGAAAAGAAGCATAGACCAAGATTATGAAGCAAAGCGCAATGATTACAGACCTAAAAAATCAGTCCGGCACTAACAAGCAATCGCCGACACATACAAAAAATCCCCGGAACGGTTACCACAACCATTCCGGGGACAAAGAAAATTTCAGTCCAGCTACATTAAAATATCTTCTACTTCTTTTTTCTTACACTTATAATGCGATTTAACAAAAGATGTGGGAAATACCACACTGACCTAAATACATTCTCTTAACTTTGATTATGCAAAGAATTCGCACGCTCCAGACTTAGCTGAAGTTGTATCTGTCACAACTGTGTCAGCACATGCAAAGTTCTGCATCATCTCTACAGCAGCCTTTGCAGATGTAGTGTCTGTTACGACAGTATCTGAGCATGCAAAGAACTGCATCATATCAGTTGCGGGTTTAGCAGCAGATGTATCTGTAACGACAGTGTCTGCACATGCCAAGAACTGCATCATATCAGCAGGCTTTGAAGAATTGGTGTCTGTAACAACTGTATCAGCACATGCAAGATTCTGCAGCATTTCAGAAACAGATTTGTTTGAAGTTGTATCTGTTACGACTGTATCATTTACAGATGCTGTATTCATACTAGCATTGTCACTGAAACCGATTCCGGCAAAAACACTGTTGATACCCAATACTACTGCTACTGCAAAAATCAATTTTTTCATAATCCTTTATTTTTAATGTTATTATTAATTTATTTCCGTTTCACACTAAATTATATGCAACATACGTGCCAAAACGCCATAAAATACATAAAACATTAAAAATCAGAATTATAAGTAAATCGCATTTTTTATTCACTGTAGAAAAACATGTGGAATAGTGTGGAATTATGTGGAAAATATCCACACTTCACTGTGGAATGCCATACTGTTTCATCTTGTTGTAAAGAGTTTTGCGGTCTATGCCGAGCAATTGCGCAGCCTTCGACTTATTGCCGTTTGTGGACTGCAAAGCCCTGACAATCCTATCCTTTTCTTCTGTTGCATCATGCAATACCATCGGTTCGCAATGCGGTGATGCAGATACACTCTTGCAAAACTCATCTCCCAAATCTGCAAGCGTTATGACATCTGTCCTGGCAAGCAGAGTGGCCCTTTTAACAAGATTCTTCAGTTGCCTGAGATTTCCAGGCCATGAATAAGCCATCATCGCTTCAGACGCAGCCGCATCAAATCCCTTAACAGAACGTTCAAGTTCTTCATTGGCCTGTCGAAGGAAAAAATCAGCAAAAAGCAATATATCTTCACCTCTATCCTTCAAATCCGGCATGTGAAGTGTAAATTCATTCAATCTGTGAAATAAATCCTCGCGGAATTCACCTCTAGAGATGGCACTGTGCAGATCTTCATTCGTTGCACTTACAAGTCTTACATCAACTTCAATCTCCTGCGTTGCACCAACAGGACGTATGCGACGTTCCTGAATAGCACGCAAAAGCTGTACTTGCACATCATAACTCAAATTGCCGACTTCATCAAGAAACAATGTTCCGCCGTTTGCTTCAACAAAAGCACCTGTTTTATCCGAAACAGCACCGGTAAAAGCACCTTTCACATGCCCGAAGAATTCAGAAGCCGCAAGGTCTTTCTGCATGGCCCCGCAATCAATTGCTACAAACGGCTTGTCGGCTCTTCGGCTCAATTGATGTATTCTGTGCGCCACATACTCCTTGCCAGTACCGCTGGCTCCATTGATAAGTACAGACATCGGGGTCGGTGCAACCAGTGCCACATAATTGTAAAGCTGCCGTGCGGCCTCACTGTGGCCTTCCATAAAACGTGAAGTGTAATCGTCATTTTTCTTTTCCTCTTCAGAGACAGAAGGCGGTGTAGGCGAAGAAGCCTCACGACGCCCCGTTCTGCCTGAAGCATTGCCTTGAGAACGGCCTGACAAAGCATCAGAAATTTTCTCAAGAAGTATGTCCGGCTGAACAGGTTTAGCAATGTAGTCGCTGGCACCAAGTTTCATGGCCTTGACTGCATTAGGTACGTCTGCATAACTCGTCATGACAATAAATGGTATGCCTTGTTCCCTTGCCTTGTCGAGCAATGAAAGTCCGTCACCGTCAGGCAGGCAAAGATCTGAAAGTACAATATCGAAATTTCCATCTTTCAGTTTGACGCAGGCAGAAGACAGAGCACCAGCCGTTTCAACTGCAAAGCCACGCTTCTGCAGCCACTTTTTCAACATGGTGGCAAATGTCAAATCATCTTCAACAATCAACAATGAACTCATACTAATACAATCTATTACAACAAAGATACAGCCATTAGCCCATCATAAAAAACGGCCGGAGCCATTTTTTAATAGTTTTAATCATTGCACACTTTTTTTCAAAGAAGATAATATATGCTGCATTTCTTCAATTATTTGCTTTGCTGAATCACCATCATCATCATTCCACACTGTTTCATTGCGATGTCCGTCGAGCTGTTTAAGCAACGGTACAAGTCTAGAACCAATGAGCGTATATGTCGGCAGCAGCTTATGTGCGAGGGTACAAAGAGCCGTTTTGTCTGAGTCACGCATTATATTCTGCATCTGTTCCAGATGTTTCTGCGTTTCATCAGAAAAGGTGTCGAGTATTTCATTTATGGCATCTGCATCATCGCCGGCAAAAGCCGTCAGTCCGGAAAAATCAAGTTCTGGCTTTTCCGACACGGCATGTACGCCTGAAGTACCTTCTTCAACATATTCCGCTGTTGTGTCAGTTTTTTCATCAAGTCCCAAGGCCTTAGCCAAGGCTCTCTCCAGCTCAGCCTTGCTGTAAGGTTTAGACAAGCATGCCTTGAATCCGCGGCTGCAGTATGTCTTTTCATCCATGTCGCTGCGCGCTGTCAGAGCTATGACTGCAGGCGAACAGTCTCTTGACATCCTTCCGCGAAGTTCGTCCAGCAATTCAAAACCGTTCATCGACGGCATCTGTATATCTGTCAGCAAAACGTCGTAAGAAACAGAATCCAAGGCGGAGAACACTTCTTCCGGAGTCTTGCATGAAGTTATAGTCCATCCGCAAGCCCCGCAGCAATCCTTGTTTACCTCCTTGAGCATGGCTGCTGTCAGTTCCAGCTGTATGGCATCATCGTCGACAAGCAAGACATGCAAATCAGCAGGAAGTACATGATGGCGAACCTCAACAGCCTTGACATTGTCGGCCTCTCCATGTTCCATAGGCAATTCAACTTCAAAAGTTGTACCTTTTCCAACTTCACTCGCTACATCCAACTTACCTCCAAGCAGTTCCACCAACTTTCGGGTTATAGATAATCCCAATCCGAAGCCTTCTTGTCCCTGAGCATTGCCAAGACGCATAAAAGCCTGAAAAATTTTCTTTTTGTCGTCTTCGCTCATACCGCACCCTGTATCTGATATTCTGATGAACAGCTTATCGCCAGACATACCCACAAACAAGTCCACATGTCCCTTCTGCGTAAACTTAATAGCATTGCCGAGAATATTCTCGACAATCTGTCTTATACGGAACACGTCGCAACGGCATATGACACCATCTATTCCGGAAAACCTGAACTTCAGTTCCAGTCCCTTCTTGTCGGCAAACGGACGGAAGCTGTCCAATATGCTTTCAAAAAGCCGGCATGGCGAGAAACTTGAAATCTGCAGGTCCAACTTGCCCGATTCCAAGCGGTGATAATCGAGCAAAGCCTTGACAAGACTCAGCAGATGATTGGCCGAACTGCTGATATTGTCTATATACATTGCTATAGACTTATCATGCACTTTGGTGCGCAGCAGTTCCAGGTATCCCAATATAGAACCAACCGGAGCCTTTATGTCATGAGTGATTGTCAGCATAAGTTGCTCTCGTGCAAAAAGAAGATTTTCGGCTCTTTCTCTTGCCTGTTCCAACTTGCGCCGATACATATTGGCACGTCTTAGGTCGCGCCATATGATTGCAAAAAAGGCAACAGCAAGAATCACAGAAAAAGAAGCTACAAGTCCGATGGCACGTGCCGCGTCATGGCGTACACCCTGCTCACGGACCGTTTCACGCTCTATAAGCACCTGTTCTTCATCCTCAATATCCGACAGAAGCTGAAAAACTTTCTGTCCAAGGTCTATGCTTGAATAGCGAAGCCGCTCCTCCTGCTCATTTATGATACTCCGTCTGTGCGCTCTCGAACGTTTCACTTCCTCATTTATACCGTTCAGTATATTTGCAAGGGTATCGGCAGTATTGAATTTCTCAGAAAGGGTGTCAACAGAAAGAACCTCTACGCTTTCCTTGATATGCGTGGTATCGCGTTTGGGCGGCACGAAAGCCTCGGCCAACCTTCGGAAAAAGCCCTTTTTCTTCTGCACCTTATAGGTTTCCTCCCTATGCATGATTTTCTTTTCGATTTTCGGCCGCTCAACAACAGAATCGCTTTTTTCGAGCAGCTGATTTATACGCTTCTCATAAGCCGATTCAGCAGTACTGCTTTCAATAGCTGAAACAAGTCTGTACATGTTATCCTTTTTCTGAAGAATCAGTGATGTCAGTGTATCCAGGCGAAGTCTCTGAAGCGAATCATCAGTCAGCGAATCGAGAAGTGCTATGCAGAGCGATGCATCATCAAGCTTATGCGCATAGCTGTCGTAAGCATTGCCGTAGCCCATGCACACAGCCTGCCCCACCGTCTCTGCTTCATACATAATACTAACCAAGTCATGTACCACATTGCGTCTTGCCGTAAGTGCTTCACTTGACGTCGACACGTTGGTCAGAGAATGCATCTGACCATAAATATAATAAAGAGAACCTATTACCAAGGCAAGAAGCAGCATATAGCCTATTGCCAGTTTCAGAAGCGTATAAAATCGTTTCATATCATCAATCAGAAAATGCCGTCAGGAACATCTCTTGTCTACGGCTAAGTAAAGATAACACAAATCATGAAGCAGTAAGCCAAGCCAGGACAATTATAGACATAAAAACTGGAATTGCGGAAACGCAATACATTTACAGCGGGCCAATTTGCAAAGTACATTCTGCAAACACGAACAAATAACATATTGGTGCAACTTGCATATATCGCACATTCTTGCGAAATTAGCGACTATTTTACCAACAGGCATGACGGCACAATCATCAGGCTGTCGACAACAGCCTACCGCACATGCAGAAATACCATTTTTGAAAATAAAATTTCAGGATTATTATGACATCAAGCAACGTTAAGGGCTACATATACGGCCTCACAACATCAATCACATTCGGACTGATACCCCTTTTCACACTGCCGCTCATGAAGGAAGGGATGACTTACGGTTCAATCTTGTTCTACAGATTTCTGTTCGCCACAGCGGCATTGGGCATCATGATGAAAATCAAGAAAGAAAAGTTTGCTATAAACAAAAATGAAATTGCATTTCTTGTCATCCTTGGACTGCTGTACACAGGCTCAGCCATGTTTCTGTTCTGGGGCTACGGCGTTATGGGTGCAGGCATAGCCACAACAATACATTTCACATATCCCGTATTCGTAACATTGATAATGCTGGCTTTTTTCAAAGAAAAGCCTACATGGGTCACATGGTCGGCCATAATCCTTGCCGTGCTGGGTGTAGCCAAACTATCTATAAACGGTGAAGGCATGAATATTGATATCTACGGGGTTCTCATCGTCATAATATCAGCAATATGCTACGCCACCTATATAACTATCGTAAACAAATCAAGAATGAAAAACATGGGAAGCCGCAAGCTGGCATTCTATGTATTCATTGTGAGCACTATCCTGTTTGCCGTAAAGGCGTCCTGCAATGATGGCATACAGGACATTCCGGACATCATGTCGACAACAAACCTTATATTGCTGGCAATAGTACCTACCGTTGTATCAAATATCACACTTGTCATGGCCGTACGAAACATTGGCGGAACAAAGACATCAATACTCGGAGCCATGGAGCCGGTCACCGCCGTGTGCATAGGTGCATTCTTATTTGGAGAAAACATCACCGCCGGCGATGCTGTCGGCATTGCAATGATTCTCGTAGCCGTAACGATGATTATAATGACAAATACCATCAAAAATACCATAAGCAATGTAGTAAAAAGAATCCGTCCACGCCACGCGTGAACGGATTCTTTTCTCCTTTTCTGATTATAAAGACCATCATGAACGTTTGGTTCCGGATATTCTCCTCACATATAGCACATAACCAGACACAACAAGATAAATGCCTCCTATACATGCCAGGAAATAGAGCAGCTTGACAAGCCAGCCTCCCCACAAACCGGTATGTATGATATATGCATACCCCATTATCTTGCTCTGAAGCGGTTGTTCGTCGTATCTATCAATTCCGATGACACGTCCTTCTCCATCCAACTTATAAGTATCGCTTGCACGCTGATTATGCGACAGAGTCTTAACAGAAGCCTTATCGCCCGTAACTGTTATAGATACATAATCCGGTTCAATCTTCGAAATTGAATTTACAGCACATGCCCATTTTCCATAATCAACAGCACGTTCAGACTTATTCTGTCCCTTCAGTGCTCCTTCCGGCTTACTTTCGGTTTTCTGTGCACTAGCCTGCATTTCTGTACCGAATATAGCGGCTACAGCCGACCTGTACCAAGAAAAGCTCCACATAGGCCCCGTACTGGACATAAGGAAGAGGAATATCACGCAATATAGTCCAAAAGCTCTATGTGACGTAAACCACCATACAAAACTATTTCGGCCTCTCTTCACAGTCAAAGCTGTTTTCCACTGTTTCAATGAGCGCTGGAAAGAGATGATAAAACCACTTACTAGAATAAACAGGAAAAACAAAGCAGATATCCCTATAATGGTCCGGCCGACTACACGCGCATCGCCTTCCAGAAGCAGCCAACGGTGCAGATTGCGCACAGTAGAGAAAAAACTGCTCAAGGGCTGGCCCTTTCCTGATATCTCTGCTGTGTAGGGGTCAACGGTGCAGTACGTACCCTTCATACCTGAAACACCAAATTCGACGGTACGCAACGTATCTGCATAACAAGTGACAGATTCTATGCTCTTTCCTGAAACTGATGCGTCGGCTGCGGCCACCTGCGCCAAAGAGTCCAAAGGCAGACGCTCCTTCCCCCCCGCATCGTATACACGATAGAAACCAGGTGAAGAAAATTCTTGTATATCCTGCTGAAAAACCAACAAAGCGCCGGTCAAACACAACAACACTATGAAAACTCCTGCTGGCAGAGAAAGCCATAAATGTAAAGTCTTAAAAAATTTCTTCATATGCAATATTATAAATTAGGTATCGGCACACTACAATACATATAATCAACACAAATGCACGATTAACATCGGCAAGAATACACAAAGCGTCAAAGTCTGAACAATATGTAAGGTAATTCTAAAAATACATAGCAAAGATATAAAGTTACGACTTATAAAACAATAACCAAGAATGAGTAAACTCAATAAATACCGGCGAAAGCGCAAATACCGAAATATGAGTAGTACAACTAAAATCCCCTTTTATCACTTTATGTACGAGAAACTAAATCCGCATAAGGAAGGCTGCATATGAGGTCATATTGGCGACAAAAAATACAGTGATAAAATTCACACGCCACCACCCAAGATACGACACAGAAGTCTGGAAATCGGCAAAAAAAAGTGGAACACACAAAATGCGCATTCCACTTATTTCTATACTTGAATCTAAAAGATTATTCAGCCTTTTCAGCCTCTTCAGCTGCAGGAGCAGTTTCAGCCGCAGGAGCAGCCTCAGCAGCAGCAGTTGCTGAAGACTTCTTAGATCTACGAG
>ENA-UONW01004292-UONW01004292.1-human-gut-metagenome-genome-assembly--contig:-CS52-NODE-4292-length-10562-cov-6.483487_pt1 | contig 10562 bp, 26 predicted proteins | sample MGYA00242463_ERZ724010 | MGnify/ENA metagenome assembly ERZ724010 | reverse complement strand
AATAATTATCAAATATTAATCTTGAATCTACATCTACTAATTCTAAAGCTTGTCTTACTGCTTTGTATTCCTTTAACGCTTTTTGTAATTCTTCATCTTCTTGTAACTTTATGTATTGATTGTACACACTGTCTGAAATATTATACGGTGTTTTTGGCATTCCATCATTGTTAGGTACTCCTATTGTCATTATGTCTGCTCGTATATTTATAATGTTTATGCAATTATAATTATATCTTTTTAAACATCCTTCTGCTTCTCTGTACTCTTCTTTGCTTAATCTCATTTGTACCTCCTGTTTTTTATTTTTTCTCTTATTAATTCGTCTTTAAAGTTATCTAATATGTCGTATACTTTATTTACTTTAACTTGACTTTCTTTTCTTTTTGATACATCTACTAAATCAACACTTTCTAATTCTGTCATTGCTTTTTGTATTGTGTTGTATACATGTTCTAATTTCATTTGTATCACCTACTTTTTTAGTTATTATCTACATATTCTTTTATATTAGGAATAGCCTGTTTCTTGATTATTCTTGCTATATCTTTTAATATTTGTTCTTTTTCTTCTTCTAAAATATCATTAGCTATTATATCTAATTTTTTAAATATTTCTTTATAGTCTTCTGGTTTTGGACTTTCTATTTCTATTTGCGTTAAAAATTTACATATTCTCATAGGTGTGATGTATTTATCTAAAAATGCAAATGGACTTTTTGTTTCTGAATTTTTTATATGTTTCACTTCTTGAAATTTATCTCCAACTATTTTTATTCTTTTTTCTCCATCTAATGTTTTTATTACTATTCCTTCTCTTATACAGTCTGTCCCTTCCAGTGCAGATTTTTGATTATCTACATATTTTTCTTTTAACTCTACATAACTTGTTAGATTTTCTACTGCTATTTCTGGTACTGTTTTAAATCCTATTTTATTTGATATATCTTTCATTTCTTCTATACTTGCAAATATTCTTGTAAAATCTTCATCTTCTGTTGGTTTATCCACTATTTCTTGTACCAAATCGAAAGCATAATATGGTTCTATTTTTCCTTGTTTAGCTAGTGAATTATAACTTATCTTTCCTTGATTTAACCATTCACCATATAATACATATCCCTTTGGTAAATATTCTAGTATTTTGTTTTCTCTTTTTCTAGCATATTTAACAAATCCATTTAATCCATCTTCTCCTGTTAATTCATTTGACCTACTATATAATCTTATCTTTCCATTGTCATTATAGATTGCAGTATTACTTCCGTCTATTTTTTCTTGAATTACTATTCTTGTTCCTTTTTCTATTCGATATTTAGCATTGTCCGGTCTTTTTATTTTACAATACATTTTCATATTCTTTCCTCCTATTCCACAATTTTTCCACATTTTGTGCATTTACTTATTGTTTTGTAACTACTTCTCCAGAAATCGTATTTGCTTGTTATTACAAAGTCATGCTCACAATTTTCTATCTTTGTACTTGCAGTTTCTGTTTTATTTGTATTTATTGCTATTACTATACTTACTAGTACTATTGTAAAACATATTATAGTAGTTATTGCACATGTTAAATCTTTCATCTCTCGTTACCTCCGTTTACTTTATTTTCGTAATATTTTTTAATCCACTCTTTGCCATGAATTGGTGTCGTTAATTGTTCAGCCATTAAATCTATTTGTTTGTCTTTTTCTTTTAGCATAGCTAAAACATTTTTTAAATCTGATATGAAAACAGGCATTCCAATATTTTTTTCACATTCTCCTATCAATATTTGTCTTTTAAGTTTTTCCAGTGATTCTTCTTGTTCTTTTGTCATATGTTAGTCCTCCTTTTTTCTTCTTTGAATCCTTGATATTTTAAGCATCCTTCTAGTTTTTGTAATTCAGAATAATCTTTTAATTCATAAATAGAAAATCCATATTTTGATGTACTATATTTACTTTCATTTTTATTTGTTATAAATGATTTGTTTTTGCAATTTATTGTTATATATATTTGCTTTTTAGTTCCACCACCATTATATCTATAAGAATAAAATGTTACTTCATCCATCCTAATTCCTCTACTTTCTTATTTATTGCTTGGAGTTCCTTTTTTCCCAATCCCATCACTTGATGATTTCTATCATTTCTATATGAAAATACTATTTTCCCTATTTTAGCAATTTGAATAGTTTGTTCTATCCTATCTCCCATTATCCTATTTATGTATTGATATTTTATTTCTGTATTATTATCTATTACTTTTTCATATTCTAATTCTTTAAACATTTCATCAGCTGTTTTCACTATGTATCACTCCTTTCAAAATATTTCTCAAAATCTTCTTTTTTTATTAATTCTGCTATAACATGGTCTTCATTATTAGTAAGAATCATTTGAAGTATTATTACATCTTTATAATATACATTTTCATCGGATTCATATTTATACATTCTAGTCATTGTTTTCATTGCGTTACTTTCTAAGCGTAGATAACTAAACCAACTTTCTTTATATGTTTTATATATTCCACCACTACAAGCATTTATTTTTAAATTTGTATCTCCTGCATTATAAGTATTAAACATATCTTATTTACTCCTTTCAAAAGTTGTTAGTTACTCTGTACAATGGTTTTATACTCAAATCATTAGTCGATAAATTGTTATATGATAAGCATCCATACACATGTACCCATATCCACATTTTTCCCACGTCTATTACTTCACATTTAAGTGATATTCTTGAATTGTTTGCTCCAGTTGTATTCCAATATAATATGTCACCAAGTTCTATGTCTTTTTTTAACATATCTATTCCCCTCCTGATAATTCTGGATTATTACCAAAACAACCCCTTTTAATCCATTTGTAACCTAATTGTACTAAACAACCAAAATCATACCAATCTACATTAGGATTAAAATTTCCATAAGTTTGTAAATACCAGTAGCCTTCATCTTCATTGTATTTAAAACTTGCAATTCCCCATTTGTGGCTGTTATCTACTGCCCATTGATGTATCATTATATATTTATGATTTGTTTCTTCTAAAGCTATATCTAAATTATTTATTCTCTTATAATATTCTCTATTCATCTTCTCCTCCTACTTTTAAATTATCATTCGCTATTTCTCTTTCTATAAATTTTTCTATTTCCTCTCTATTACATCTACAAAGACTCAAACAATAATTACTCCCTGTTTTTTTATCTTTAGATTTACTTGAACAACTATATTTATGCCTTCTATAAACAGCTTTTCCATTACTTATTGTTAATTCCATATAAGGAAGTTCTATATAATAATCATTAATTATAGATGACTTATAATATTCTTTTTTAGGTTTGCAATTTTGCATTTTTTCACATACTATATGCAGTGCTTCACAATACTTTTTAATTTCTTCTTTGTTGCATAATTCATTGTGTATTTTAATCGCCTCTTTTAAATTCATTATTCTCTACCTCCTACTTTATAGCAATTAGCCTCAAACTGTTCTTTTGTTAATATTGTTTTTATATCTTCTTCCCATAAAGTACATTCACTACTATCTTTGCTACTATCTATATCAACACACTTTCCACTTGGGCAAGGTTCTTCATTTATCACATTTATTACTTTATATCCATTTACATAGTCATCTTTTTCTATTAAATCTATTAGTTGTTTGCTGTGTTTTAATATATTTTTTATGTCAAACCATTTCTTATTTTCTAAATGTACTGTATTTTCTATCATTCCATATAAAGCATCTACTTTATCTATAACTCCATCTTTTGTTCTCACATATTCGTTTACTTCTACCATCTCTTATGTTCCTTTCATTTAATTATTCTTAGCTCCAAATCTGGATAAACTTTTTCAAATATTTTATGTTTTAATTTGAATACATCTGTCTGTATTCCTTTAGTGTCTTCTACTATTGTTTTACCGTTTTCTATGTACTTAAAGTCTGCCACATATTCTATCTTTCTAAATGTTCTACCATTCTTTTTAAAACTATCTTGTAATAAAAATCGTGGTTGTAATTCTAGATTTTTGATTTCTCCTGCTCTTTCTAGTAACTTTAATTCTTTATATCTGTTTCCTTCTCTTTTACTGTCAAATTCTTTTTCATCTACTATTACTTTTTTATTTCTGTATTTGTTCACTTTTCTTTAGCTCCTCTCTTAATTTTTCTATACTTATCTGCTCACTTGTTGCATATTCACATCTGTATACTCCTTTAAAGTTTGCATCTTCAAGCTTATTACAGCCCAAACAGTTTACGCATTTTCCGCTTTAGCGGTGGATAATTATATTTCATAGGCTAGTCCTCTTATAATTCTTTTTTTAATTCTAATAATTGCTCTCTTAATAAGTCTATTCGTTTTGTTAAATACATCTTTGTACCTTTTCCTCTGCTTACTTGGTCTGAATAAGGTCTAGCTTGATTAAGTCTATATGCTTTTTTCCCTTCCAGAATTTCTTTTAATAATTGTTCCATAACTACCTCCTAGTCTATTCTTGGAATATGGTTCATATTTATCGCTATAAAACCTTTTTCTGTTCTCTCATATACTGCCACGCTCTTTCCTGTGTATTTGCATTTCTTCTTATCTACTGCTTTTACATATCCCATTTTCTCTAATTCCGTTAGCCTTGGTGCTGTATAATTCCTTTCTGTGCTTGGTATAAATCCTAAATCAAATAATTCTACTGCTAATTCTTTAGCTGTTTTAGGCTTATCTAATCTATTTAAGATTTGTATATATCTTATTTTTGTTTTATCTTGTATGTCATTAAAACTCATTTGCCTTGTTTCTGTTGTAATCATTTGTTTATCACTCTCCCTTAATTTGCATATAAACTATTCAAATTCGTATACCCGCGTTGATCATAATTGTTATATCTTTTCTTTTTTGTTTCTTCTGTTATCGTTTCATTATTGTATTTACCTTCAAGGACGTTAGTAGCTTTATCTATTCTCATAAGAAAATCAAAATCTGCTTTCCAACCATTATCGTTTTTCCCTATCAAAAAATTTGTTGAATTAGCTATTTTACATATATCTTCAAATTGCTCTTCTGTAAATTCTTTAAGAAAATTATCAATAGCTTTATTTCTTTTGTCAGTAAGTTTTTGAACTCGTGGCAAATTAACGCAATAGGTGTTATAAATTTCGACTACTTTATTTCTGTTCTCTTCTTTTATATTCTTATTATCTTCTATTCTTTTCTTATTAGGAACGATTGCTCGACGAACCTTCGACGAATCTTCGGTGAATAATCTCTGCATTGCTTGTGAGTTATATTCTGGTATCTTACTTTCACTTGGTCTATCTATTTTTTGCCAGGTATTCCAGTTGTAAAGGCTATAATAACTACTTCCGTCACAAGAGTAAAAGATTACGGACATATTAGAGCTTATCTCTGATAAGGTTTTATCTATGTCGGCACTTCTTATACCTTCCTCGTAAGGGAACAATGTAGACTTTAAATAAACTGGATTACATCTTCCTCTACCTTCATCATCAGCAAGAGAAAATAGACCTATAAAAACTAATTTACCTAGTGTCGATAATTTACTAAAATCTTCACTTTGCCATATATTAGGATCAATCATTCTTTTTCTAGCCACATTCTTTAGTTCTCCTTTCTAATAACTAGGGCTTAGCTCTAGTTATCTAAATAACTTTTCCCTATTAATTTTATAAATTCTTCTCTTGTATGATTTTTTTCATATTCTCTTTGTGTATCTATTCTTAATTGATTTATTATTGCTTCATTAGAATGACAGTTCGGACATATTAGTTTTACAAATTTATGTTGTATACTCCTTTTTCTATTACTTCCACCATATATTTCATGAGGATCTAGGTGCTTTGAGTATTTGTCACAAAACTCACATATTCCTTCTTTAACTATGTCTTTATCTCTTTGCCTTTCTAATTTAGCTAATTTACTGCTTTTTTGTTTAATTCTTGTCTTCTTTTTCTCTTTTTTTATCGTGTTTTTCGGGCAAGGATTAAAACTATTACTTAAATCTGTTACTATCATATTCCCTCCATTGTTCTCAATAACTTTTCATCTTCTTTTGCTAACCTAAACCAACTTCTGCAAGTAATATGCATTTCTTGCAACTGTCTGTATTTTTGATATGCCCAGTTTTGAAAATCCATTTTTGTTATTCCATTTTCTTGTGCTACTTTAGAAGCATTAGACTGAATCTCTGACCATCTTGTTGCAAGTAACCAACTATCTATACTAATTTGAAACAACTCATCTGCATTTTCCATGTGAACATTTTGAAAGCGTCTTGATATTTCTCTAAATTGTTCAAAATCTTCTGTACATATTTTTTCAAATTCACTTTTCATTTTTTACCTCCTAAAATGGTAAATCGTCTCCTTCAATAATTTCGTAATTTGTGTTACTTGTGCAAGTTGTGTTTGCTCCTTCAAAACTATTCTTTTTATCACCTGCGAAATATACTTCCTCTGCTATTACTTCTGTTACATAATGTTTTTGACCTTGCTCATCATCCCAATTTCTTGTTTGTATTCTTCCTACAACAGCTACCTGTTGACCTTTACTAAAATATTTACTGCAAAATTCTCCAGTTTTTCCCCAAGCTATGATATTGATAAAATCTGCTTGTTTTTCTTCTCCTTGTTTTGTAAATCTTCTATTTACAGCTAGTGTAAAATTTGCTACTAATGTATTTGTTGTTTGTGTGTATCTAACATCTACATCCTTTGTCAATCTTCCTATTAATTCAACTTTGTTCATCTATTTTTTCCTCCACTTCATTTTTATTTTTTTCTGCTATTTTTTTTGGATTATTCAATGCTTCTAATATAGAATTAAAATTCTTTACTTCTAGTATTTTTGGTAAATTTCCTAACCTTGATTTTTTTACAATGGCTCTTGTTTCATCCCCATTTTTTTCTAATTGTATTACTATATCCATTAAGTATTCTGTTATTTCTAAAGCATCATATGTAAGCCCAACTGGTTGCATTTTTCCGTCTTTTGTATCCCAAACATTTTTTGCTCTAGCTACTAATACTAAATTCATTGGTACATCTTTTAATTGATTTAACATTGTTCTAGATGTATCTCTTCTGTATGCATACCACTTCGTTTTTTGTACCGCATTTAATGTGTCTACTTTTTTGCCTATCTTTTTTTCATACTCTCTAGAACATATTTCTTCTATGCAATCTAGCAAGTCCGTGACAGGATCTATTACTAGAGTTTTTCTATCACTGTAATTTCCTTCTAAAATTTCTTTTATTAAATTTTTAGTTAATGTTGCAGAATTTATAGCTTGTTGATTGTTTTTATCAATTTCAGCTTTCCAAAAATCAAACTCATTTGCATACAATCTTGTACTTCCTTCTAAATCTACTACAATCGGACTTGGTGCAGATAATGCAAATCTACTTTTACCACTTCCACTTTCTCCCCAAATCATTATTTTTAAATTGACATCATCTAATGTCGCTTTTTTTGCTAACATATTAATTTCCTCCTATTTAATTCTCAAATTAGTATTATCTGTATGTATTATTACTCCGCTAATTAATTCACCTGTAGATTTAAAATTATCTGCTATAGCCTTTTTATCTATTTTTATTGTTCTAACTTCTTGTTTAAATTTTGCTGGTATTTCATCTTCGTTTGTCACCTCTATTGAAATTGGACTTTTTGCTATACTTAAATTACCTAAACCTGTTTCAATTTTTGTAATTCCTGAACTTTCCATGCATTCTTTTACATATTGTTTAAACCTTGTTAAAGTATTTTCTAATACTTTTCTATCATCTGATAATCTCTTTTCTTCATTTTTTATTGCATCTATTGTTAATTCTATATTTCTTACATATCCAATTACATTTTGACTTTTTTGTTGTAATAAAAATTTTAATTCTTCTTCAATCTGTTTTTTATTTTCCTCTGATATTTCATCATTTTCCATCAATATTGGAAAAGCATTTGTTATGTCATATAAGTTTAAATTATTCATTTTTTTCTCTCCTTTTCTTGCATTTCTCTGTAAATTATGTTAATATAATTACAGAGAATGCATTAATTTAAGTATTTTTTAGTATGCTAGAAATGTTTGCCGACACATAGCATACTTTTTATTTTGTTTGTTAAGTTTTCAACACTGTTGTATTGATTAGTATTTAATTCATCTGCAATAGCTTTTACCATTCTTGCATATTCGACATTTCTTCTTTCAGCTATGTCTTTGTTAAACTTTAATTCTTCATTTTCAAATCTTAATTCTTTATTTTCTGCGTATAATACTGCCCATTCTTCATTTTGTTCACTTATTAAGTCTTCTTGTCTTTTTATCTTTTCGCCTTGTCTTACTATTGTTTTTGTTCTTCCCAAAATATTAAACATTCTTTTTTCACTTCCTTTCTAATACACACTTTTTAATATTTTTAAGCTTGTACGTATAATTTGCTGATTACGTTTCATTTTTTTCTTATTTTTTATTCTCGTTGCAATTTCGTGTATGATTTCTACTGCTATTAATGATGTAAAACTTATCATCATTGAATTTCCTATTAGTTCTTTTAAAATATTCATCTCTATTCACCTGCCTTTCTAACTTAAAATTTCTATTCCTTTTGTCTGCAAAACTTCTTTAAATTTATCTGCTTCTATACAATATCCTCCAAAATTTGTCCCATATTTTTTGCAAAAGTCTGTTGCTTTGTTCAAATTAACTTGATAATTTTCTGCTATTTCTTTTGCATATACTAGCTTAGGAAGATTTTCTTTTTTATTTAATTCTTCTAAATTTTGATTAATACTTTGTAAAAGCATTAATATTTTATCTTGCAATTTAATCACCTTCTTTCGTTTTTGTTTGTGTCGTGTCGCATTATTTTGTTACTTTTTTGTGAACAGTTTGAATAAAAAAATAATCATCGAACTGCTTTTGTAATAGTTCACATATTCCTATAGATACTTTTTCATTTGGATTTCTAATTCCTGTTACTATTGAACTTATATATGCTTTAGAATATCTTAATTTTTTTGCTACTGAAGTAATAGTATTCCCATTGCTAGTTAAATCTTCTTTTAATTTTTGTGGATTTTTAACAACTATCAATAATGTTCACCTCGCTTTTTGTTATCTTGTTGTGAACATTATATATATATGTTTTTATTTTGTCAACACTTTTTTAAAAATTTTTTTAAAAAAAGTTTTACTTTTGTGAACAAATATGTTATAATGTGAACATAGGAGGTTTTAAAATGCTTTCAAAAGAAGATTTAGGGGAATATTTAAAAAAACTTAGGAATGACAAACATTTGTCATTAAGAGAAGTTAATCATATTACTGATATATCATATTCACATTTAAACATGATTGAAAATGGAAAAAGAAATGTTACACCTGCTTTGTTGAGAGTTCTTGCAGATTTATATTGTGTTGACTATTTAGATCTATATGAAAAAGCTGGATATATAGATTTAATAGAAGACGAAAAAAAGAGGGTTTATAAACTAGATAAATTGGGAAATAGTGTAGTTTCTGTCAACATTCTTGGTACTGTTAAAGCAGGTTATGATTATTTAGCACAAGAGAATATTATAGGTACAGTAGATGTAGAAACTTCATTGGTTGGAGATGGCTCAGATTTTTTTGCACTAAAGGTAAAAGGTGATTCAATGTCTCCTATCTTTATTGAAGATGATATTGTTATTGTAAAAAGACAGAATGACTGTGAGAATAACGAAATTGCTATTGTAATTGTTAATGGTGATGAAGGAACAATTAAAAAAATAAGAAAAACTGAACAAGGCATAATTTTGCAACCACTTAATCCAGTATATACGCCACTGATATTTACTAATGAAGAAATTAAATCGATGCCAATAAAAATTGTTGGTGTTGTCAAACAGTTAAAAAGAGAATTTTAATAAAGGAGGCTACTGTCATGCTATGGATTGTATTTAGTACACTTTTTCTAGTTTGTTTATTATCTGAGTATATACAAGCAAGGAATAAAACAAACAATATTGTAAGAACTATTTTCTTTATGATAATATTCGTTTATCACTTATTTAGCATTAAAGGATTTTATATATCAGAAGATATAAATATTTTAGTCTATCCTGTATCTTTCTGGATCGGTTTTTTCTTTCCAGGTATTGTTATTACAATAATAGAATTATGGATATTGTTTAAGACTTTAAACAATCAAAAATAAAAAGAGAAATGCGTTCAAGTTTGCGACACGACACATTTCTCTACACATAAACACTATTGAAAGTGATTACTTTAATATTATATATTAAGTAACCTTCATTTTCAATAGTTTAAACAAATTTATTGAAAAATGGAGGTATTTTTATGGGAAGAAATCAAAAAAACAAAACAAAAGGTAATGGTGAAGGAACTATATATGTTAGCTCTAAAACTGGATTATTAGTAGGACAATACTGTTATAATGGGAAAAGAAAATCAGTATATCAAAAGAAAAACGAAAAAACTACAGATTTTAAAAAACGTTTTAGTAAAATATTAACAGAAATTAATGAAGGAACTTATATCGAAAAAAACGATGA
>ENA-UONW01004291-UONW01004291.1-human-gut-metagenome-genome-assembly--contig:-CS52-NODE-4291-length-10563-cov-4.266464_pt1 | contig 10563 bp, 7 predicted proteins | sample MGYA00242463_ERZ724010 | MGnify/ENA metagenome assembly ERZ724010 | reverse complement strand
GCAATGATTGGTTTGAATCAGAAGGAATTTCAACCAGGCATCCAGCACTTCAAGTCGACATGAACTGCCGAATCCAATATTGATCGAAGTTTTAAGTCTGAAATTCCGAAATCCCGGCGAGGTCATATTTGAGATCGCCTTTGTTTGCGTCTCATGCCTTCCTGCATCTTGCGGCAATATTGAAAATACGTCCCACCCAATGCCGAATGAGCACCGATCGTCCCTTCGCGGAAGGACGCCGTCGATCCAGGCGGAATCGACAACCTGGATGAATTCGTCGTAATGCTGAGCGAGCTCAAGCACCATTCCCAGAAAGCCCCGAGCGTCCTCAAAGGGGGCAGCCAACGGCAGATGATCGTAGGATGATTCTTCAATGGGCTGGTGCTTTGCCAGCAAATGTCGTCTGCGAATTCATTGAGCGGAAAGATCAAGGGATTCCATGCATTGAAGAATAGGGAGTGGAGTTTTTTCTGAAGCTTGGTGATCTTCATGGAAATTGCCAGGAGAGGAGCCATATCGAATGATGAAGATTTTCGCCGCTTTGATTGCGCTTCCGGAATTGAAGATGAAGTCGAACATTGCAAATGCTTTCCTGGTTGCTTAATTAAGCGAAAGGCCCCGCCGGAAATACCGGAGAGGCCCTGTACGTATGGATTGAACGAGGTCAGTTTGCCGGAGAAGAGGGGGCTCCCTTCTGCTCGTCTGCAGTCGCCTGAGCGACTTCCGCGCCGTCTTCTGTGCGGGCGACTTCTCCGCTCTTTTCACTACCGTCCGGGGCTGCGTTTTCTGCCGGTGCGGCGGCTGTCAATCCTTCAGCGGGAACTTCCTTCGCGGGCTCCTGAATGGAAGAGGGCTCGCCGGCTTCAGTCGTTTTGATGCCCTTCTTCTCAAGCTTCTCGTTGGCGTGCTCGCGTCTGAGGTTTCACTCGATGCTTGCCGCACGGCGTCCGTAACCTGCCTTGCGCGCTTCACGACGTGCCTGATCGCGGATTTTGTAGATGTCAAGAACGAAGTCGAGGAGGCGCTTCTTCCTGGTAGAAACTAAGTTCTTCCTCGTCTGGGCATCCATCAGTCGATTAATCCAGCAGCCTTCTGCTCGCGAAACTCTGCGGTCGAAGAGAATCACTGCCGTCATGAACTGCACCGACTGAGGCGTATGGAGCGGCGGGTTGTAGTAGCGCTTGTAGTCGTAGGCGGGAATCTGCTTTTCTTTCGGAATCCCAGCCTCAGTGGCGCCGCGTTCAAGCACCTTCACGGCGTTGAGCATTTCTGATCAACGCGCGGAAGCGCTTTTCAATGTAGGAAGAAACTTTGCCAGCGAGTTCTTCGCCGTCCATTGCTTCCGTAACAAGCGTGCAGACGACGAGACCCATGTTGACGGACTCGTAGTTGCGCTCAAAGAAAATCTGCGTTCTGTCGGAATAGAGACTGAGGGCCAGATTGTGGGCCAAACGCGGTTTTTGACGAGTCCATGCCGTTTACGGACCGAAAATTATAACTGCAGAAAAACATTTTCTGCAGTTATAAATTAAAAATTATCAATCAGATGCCTTACCCCAGACATCGCCCCAGTCGCCTGTGAGGGCGCCCTTGGCATAGTCAACCACACGGTTTTCAAAGAAGTTGGTGTGAGATACGCCCAGCATGGCATCCACCCAGGGCAGCGGATTCTTCTCTGAATGAAAAATTCCCTTCATGCCGAGGCCCATGAGGCGGCGGTCGGCGATGTAGCGGATGTAGCTGCGGACATCCTCGCGCGTGAGGCGCTTCATTTCAGAGACGCCGAATGCAAGGTCGATGAAGTTGTCTTCGAGGTCGACCATCGTTTCCGCGATGCTGTAGATCTTCGCTTTGAGCCGGTCGGTCCAGAGCTCAGGATTCTCCTTGATGTACTCGCGGAAGATCTTCGTCATTGATTCGGTATGAAGAGTCTCGTCTGCAATCGACCAGGCGATGATCTGGCCCATGCCCTTCATGGTGCCGTTTCTTGTGAAGTTGAGGAGCATCACGAAGCTCGAGAAGAGCTGCATGCCTTCGGTAAAGGCTGAAAAGGCGGCAATCTGGGCGGCCAGATCCTGGTCGTCCTTCTCGACTTCATTGAAGAAGTCATGCTTGTCGGCCATGGCTTCATACTGCAGGAACTCGTTGTAGATCGATTCCGGGAGTCCCAGCGTTTCAATGAGGTGCGAATAGGCGGCAATGTGCACGGCTTCGCGGGCCGCAAAGCTCGAGAGCATCATGCGGACTTCGGGCTGGCGGAATTTCGGCAGGTACGTGTTGACGTAGGCGCCCGACACGTCGATGTCGCCCTGCGTGAAGAAGCGCAGGATCTTCGTGAGGAAGTCCTTTTCGCTTTCGGTGAGCTTCTGCTGATAGTCCTTCACGTCCTCGATCATCGGGACTTCCGTCCAGAGCCAGTGCATCTGCTCGGACTGCATGAAGGCTTCATAGGCCCACGGATACTGGAAGGGCTTGTAGTAGTTGCGGCCTTCGAGTAGGCCGCCGGCGCTTTTCTGTTCTTCGGTCATTTGAATTGGGCTTCACAAAAGTTTGGCGGCTTCTCAGCCTTCGCAGGCGAGGCATTCGGAATTATTGGCAACGGCGCGCATGTCGACTTCGTCCTCAATGCGGCGGCGTTCGGCCTTCACGCCCACGCGGTCGGCCTTGCGGAGCTTGTCCGAGCGGTTGTAGTAGAGCGACTTGAGGCCCTTCTTCCAGGCGAGGAAGTGGCAGGCGTGTAGATAGGCAATCGAAACGTCGGGCGGGAAGAAGAGATTCACGCTCTGCCCCTGATCGATGAATTGCTGACGGTCGGCCGCGAGGTCGATGATCCATCGCTGATCGATTTCAATGGCGGTCTTGAAGACGTCCCGCACGTCCTGAGGAATGTCATCGCGGTGCTGGATGGAGCCGTCGTGCGCAATGATGTCCGCCCAGACGTCGTCGGTGTCGAGACCGAGCTCCGCGAGCTTCTGCTTGAGGAACCGGTTCTTCATGATGTAGGCGCCCGAGATCGTGTCCTGACGGTAGATGTTCGCGCGATATGGCTCGATCGAAGGCGACGTCCCGCCCATGATGAGGGAAGACGAGGCATTGGGCGCAACAGACATCCAGTGCGAGAAGCGGCGTTCGACCCCGGAATCCGCGGCATCGGGACAGGCTCCGCGCGCCTTGCAGAGGATTTCGTCCGCTTTCTTGCAGCCTTCGCGGATGAGGCGGAAGATCCGCATGTTGATCGACTTTGCGATCGCGGATTCAAAGGGAATTCCATGCTTCTGGAGATAGGCATGGAAGCCCATTGCTCCTAAACCGACGGAACGCTCGCGCATGGCGGAGTATTTCGCGCGTGAAATCTGATCGGGTGCGTGATCGATGAAGTACTGCAGAACGTTGTCGAGGAACTCCATCGCGTCCGTAATGAACTGCTGATTGTCCTTCCACTCGTCGAAGTATTCGAGATTGAGGGACGAGAGGCAGCAAACGGCGGTGCGGTCGCGCGAGGTCGGGAGGAAAATTTCCGTGCAGAGATTGGAGCCGTGAATCTTCAATCCCTTGTCCTTGAGCCACGAGGGAAGGGCCCGGTTGGCGGTGTCCGTAAAGACGAGGTAGGGCTCGCCCGTGTGCATGCGCATTTCCAGAATGCGCTGCCAAATCTCGCGGGCGGACACGCGGTCGATGACCTCGCCCGTGGTCGGGTGACGGAGCTCCCACGTGTCGTCCGCGTTGGCGTCGCGCATCGAGGCTTCAATCTTCTCCATGAAGGCGTCGGGGATGTTGACGCCGTGGTGGAGATTCAGGGCCTTCATGTTCTGGTCGCCCGTGGGCTTGCGCATCTCGATGAACTGAATGATGTCGGGGTGGCTCACGTCGAGGAACGCAGCATACGAGCCGCGGCGCGTGGAACCCTGGCGGTAGGCGAGGCACGCAGCGTCGTAGACCTTGAGGTGCGGGAGAACGCCCACCGACTTTTCATCGGCGCTGCGGATCCGCACGTGGATGCCTACGCCGCCCCCGAGCATCGAGAGCCAGTTCACTTCGGAGAGCGTGTCGACGAGCCCCTCGGCGCTGTCTTCCATGTAGGTGAGGAAGCACGAAATCGGCAGACCGCGCTTTCCGCGGCCGAACGAAAGAATCGGCGTCGAGAAGGAGAGCCAGTGGCGGCTTGCATAGTCGTAAATTCTCTGCGCGTGCTCCGGATTGCTCGCGAAATGTTCAGCCACGAAGGCAAAGCGCTCCTGCGGACTCTTTTCCTCAGGACGCATGTAGCTTTCGCGCAGGCGCATCAGTCCGAGTTCGTCAAAGAGCGCGTCCCGGCTCGTATCAATCTTTACTGACATCTTGTTTTTATTCGAAAAAGCGCGCGAACCCCTGACGGGAAATCGCACTGGAAGAAACTCAAACCACAATATCTAGCGCAAATGAATTGCATCAACTACCAGTAGTTGAGGTCCTTCCGATTGAATTCTGAAGTCCACGGATAATACCGAACCGGGTGACGTGCGCGTACCAATTGGGGATCACCCGAAACCTGGATTCCCCCAAAAAACCGTCAGTTCGAGGATGTAATGAAATGTGTCTTTATCGCACGACTTCGGCAGATCGATACAGATCTCGGCCGAAAGACGGAAGAGAATTTCCGTTCATTCGGGTAGATTTAAGGGAACGTTTCATCGGGGCCACCGATGCTGCCTCACCCCGATCGGCGCAGGGAACCCGATAAGCCCAAAGAGAAAAAATGTCTGATTTCGTAACAGTCAACCTCGACACTATCCCCGAGCTTCTCAAGTCCGAGAAGCCTGTTCTGCTCACGATCGGCGCCCCCTGGTGCATCGACTGCCGCCGCGCGCAGCCTTTCCTCATGGCGCTTGCGAAGCAGTATTCCGACCGCATGGTGTTCGCGGGCGCCAATGTGGATGAATGCCCGGGCATTCGCGAAACCTACGACGTGAAGCACATTCCGACGATGATCATCTTCAAGGGCGGGAAGCCCCAGGAAAACCGCCTCGTCGAAGTGAAGACCCCGGGCGAGCTCAAGGCCTTTATTGAGGAAGGTCTTAAGGATTAACCGATCCCGGCTTCTTCGCGGAAAGAAGGCTCCGCTGTAAAGCTTTATGCATTCCAACCTAAAGGCGTCCCCTCGCAAAGAGGCGGGCGCCTTTCTCATGATTTTTCCCGTCATAGCGCCATGCTTTCCAAAGGCCTCACCACCATCGGTCTTCTCATCGTCTCGAACGTCTTCATGACGCTCGCCTGGTACCTGCACCTGAAGCTCCAGAACATGAAGCTCATCACGCTCTGGCCCGTCTGGGCGGTTGTCCTCTTCTCGTGGAGCATCGCGCTCTTTGAATATTCCTTCCAGGTGCCGGCCAACCGCCTCGGCTTTGAAGGCAACGGCGGTCCGTTCTCGCTTCTTGAACTCAAGGTTATTCAGGAAGTGATTACGCTCACGATCTTCATCCTCTTCTCGATGGCGGCTTTCGGCACGAAGCTTGCCTGGAACCATATCGCGGCGTTCATCTGCCTGGTTCTCGCCGTGTGGTTTGCGTTCCAGAAATGATTCCCCGGCGCTGATGACCGCGTTCAGAAGGCTCGGAGTCGACTAAAGACCATTGAAAACTAAAAGAAAATAAAAAATACACGTCCTCCTGCTTCCTTGCGACACGGGCAGACGGATGGTGTCTGCATGATGCGTTCGTCAACAAACATCTGCAAAGAGACACCATGTACTACGCAAAGCAAAAAGACGGCAGGAGCTGGCTCTTTTATGAAAAGACCAATGCAGGAAAACGAAGCATCGCAATCGCCTCCATGCGCTTTGAGCACGGCGAACCTGTTTTTGATCTCAGGCGTCTTGACGGCACGGATGCCGATGAGGCCGCGCTTCAAAAACGCTTTCAGGCACTCCGCGAGAGCATTCAGCGAAAGCTCTCAGGAATAGCAATCTATTGCGAGGGGCAGACTGAAGCGAAATATCTGACTGAAGTCGCGAATGCTCTCGAGATCAGCAAGCGTGTTTCAATCTATTCTCTCGGAGGAGGTGATCCGGGAGTGCACATCGAAAGCATCGCAAAGAAGATGCTCTGGGATAAAGCTCTCGGCAAAGATCCGTTCAGGGAGTATTGGATGGTCTTTGATCGAGACGGACATAGAAATTTTCACGCATCCTATGAAATAAAAGCACACTTTCCGAATATTCATCTTGCATTTACGAATCCGTGTTTTGAGTATTGGGTTGCAATGCATCACCCAGAATTCGACGGGAGGATTCCGCTCAATGAAGAACGCGTGCTCAAAGAGAAGAAGACAGTTGAGGCATGCGGGACCTATAGAAAGCGTGAAGTCATCGAGAGGATCTATGAGCTTTGCGCCTCTCCTGATGACGCATTATCTCTGGCAAAAAAGTTTTTCCCCGGATACGAAAAAAATGGCGACGGCTATCTTCGTCTTTTCGGCTCCCAGACCGAAAAGGCATGCGAGCGCATGCGCGCCTTGCCTCCGCCCCAGGAAGGCCTGGGATCGGACCTGCCTCTGCTCCTTGACCGGCTCTTTCTCATGAGCGGACTCACGAGAAAGGACGCATTGGCGCGTCTCGCAAAAAGCACTGCTCAACCGGAACTGCCGAAAGAGCAGCTCAACGTACCGCAGGCACTCCCCAGCCAATACAGCAAGAAGGAGTTTACCGCTGACTGTCAACAACTGCTGACGATGGTTAATGCATTCAGAAAAGGGAGAACAGTTGATGAAGCAAAGAATCTGCAAAAGAAGCTTCAAAGCATTCTGGAATACATCCAGGAGAGCATTAAGGATGTAAAGCGAATAGATATTCATATGCCGCATCCGGATTCTACTGAGCGAGCACGGCTTCTCTTGAGGGAGAGCGTAAATAATATTTCAGCTACTTATTTTCAATTCAATGTATGCATTGGCGAAATAATTAATTTTTCTAAAACCTTTGCAAAGAACCCAAATCGGAAGTTCAAAATAACGACCAGGCTCAGAATCAGCGAGTACCTGAAGTCCTGCATCATATGGCTCGATCGCTTCATCTGCGACGCTTCAGAGGAATCCATGGCTGATCTGCCTATACTGCAGTAATTCCTGTTTGGAGAACTACACCGTTGACCGACATCGACACGCTCTACATCGCCGAAAAACCGAGCCTCGCCCGCGCGATCGCCGAAGGAATCGGCGTTGAAAGAAGGGAGAAGTCCTTCATCATCTGCCGTGGCGGCACGGTCGTCACCTGGTGCTTCGGGCATCTCCTCGCGCAGGCCGAGCCCGACGCTTATCTACCTAAGAGCGTCCCGACGCTCAAAAACGGCAAGAAGCCCTGGCGCATGGAGGATCTCCCGATCTTCCCGGAAGCGTGGCAGATGGTGAGAAAAACCGACGGCGGCGCGAAGGCTCAGCTTGCCGCCATCGGGAAGCTTCTCAAGGCAACAAAGCGGCGCGTCGTCAACGCGGGCGACCCGGACCGCGAGGGGCAGCTTCTCGTCGATGAGGTGCTCGAGCACTTTAAGTGCCGAAAGCCCGTTGACCGCTTCTGGGCGTCGGCGATTGATCCCGAATCGATCCGGAAAGCGCTTTCTCAGCTGAAGCCCAACCGCAATTTCGTAGGCATGCGAGATGCTGCGCGCGGCAGAAGCCGCGCGGACTGGCTTCTCGGCATGAATCTCTCGCGCTTTTATACGCTGCGCGAGGAGGCGAAGGGCGCGAGGAATCTGATAGTCGTCGGGCGCGTCCAGACGCCGACCCTGACGCTCGTCGCTCAGCGCGATTACGCCGTAAGGAACTTCAAGCCCGTCCCGTACCTCAATATTCTGGCTTCCTGCCTGGGCGGCGGGAAGTCTTTCCAGGCGAAATGGAAGCCCGGCCCCGAGCAGACGGGACTCGACGAGGAAGGGCGCCTGATTGACCTCGAATTCGGCAGGAAGCTCGTCGAAAAGCTTCAGGGATGCCGTGAGGGCGAGGTGATTTCTGCCGAAACGAAATTGAAGCGCCAGGCGCAGCCCAAATGCTTTTCTCTTGCCGATATTCAGCAGGCCGGTTCCAAAGCTTTCGGCTTCACGGCGGAAAAGACCCTCAGCATCTGTCAGTCGCTCTACGAAAAGCATAAGTGCATTTCCTACCCGCGCACGGACTGTCAGTTTCTTCCCGTGAGTCAGCATGCCGATGCTCCGAAGGTGATTGCCGCAATTGCCAGGACGATTCCCGGAGCGAAAGGCATCTGCGGGAAGGCCGATCCTGCCATCAAGTCCCCCGTCTGGAACGACGGCAAAGTGACGGCGCATCACGGCATTATTCCGACGGGGCTTGCCGCCGACTGGTCGAAGCTCTCCGCCGACGAACAAAAGCTCTACGGGCTCATCGCAAAGCGCTATCTCGCGCAGTTCTTCCCGGCTTATGAATATGAGTCGACGAAGATTCTCCTGCGTATCGGCGGGGAAGCTTTCGAAGCCTCGGGGAACATTCCCAAGAGAGAAGGCTGGAAGGTGCTTTACAGGAAGCAGATCGAAGCCGAGCGGCGTGAAAAGGAGAAGACCCGGAAGGAAGAGGGCGGCGCCGACGACGAGCAGGAGCTTCCGAAACTGAAGGCCGGCGACAAAGTGGAGGTGCGGGAGGTAAAGGGCGTCGAGGCGAAGACCAAGCCGCCGCTTTATTACACTGAAGGCACGCTCATTGCGGCCATGGAAAGCATTCACCGGGCTTATGACGATCCGAGGATCCGGGCCCGACTCAAGGAAGCCGACGGGATCGGGACGCCGGCCACGCGCGCGGCCATCATTTCGGAATTGAAGCGGCGCGAATTTCTCGTGACGGAAGGAAAGAAGCTTCACTGTTCGGAAAAAGGAAGGTCGCTTCTTCTCAAGGTGAGTCCGCGGATGCGAAGCGCCGTCCTCACCGCGCAGTATGAGGAAAAGCTGAAGGAAGTCGAGGCCGGGCGTCTGTCGCTTGAGGCTTTCGAAGATGAGGTGAAGGCTTTCGTGAAGAGCGAGCTCAGTTCCGGGACGCCTCCAAATGCAAGATAACCGCGCGTCCGTCATCGCTTGATGAGGCTTCATCATGCCTTTGGTCTTGCCGCAAAGATCCCTGTTTACACCTAATGGATTCTTCTCTGTTGCGTTAATTGATCCGATTGGCTAAGTTGATGTGCCGATCTCTTTCCTGACCCCTGCGACCATGATGGATTCATTTACTCCCTACCGCGAAGCGCTTCTCAAGGAACTTCTTCCCGCAATGGGCTGCACGGAACCCATTGCTCTGGCATATGCGGCCGCTGAAGCCGGAAAGCGCCTCGGGGGCTATCCGGAGACCATCGACGTTGAAGTTTCGCGCAACATCGTGAAGAACGTGAAGAGCGTCATCGTTCCGAATACAGGCGGCCTCTACGGCATTGAAGCTGCGGTGGCTGCCGGATCCGTGTCTCGCCGTCCTGAGGCGAAGCTCCAGGTGCTCGCTCAGGTTTCAGACGAGGAACGCGCGGAGATCGGACGGCGCGTCCATGAACCCATGACGATCCGTCAGTCTGCGGAGCCCGATGTCTTCTTCATCCGCGTAACGGGAACCCTCAGAGGAAAAACCACCTCCGTCACGATCCGCACCTATCACACGAACATCACGTGCATTGAAGAGGACGGCCGGAGAATCTTTTCCGAAGGCGACGTCTGTGAGGATTCGGCCCCCAGGGAAAACTGGTCGATTGCGGAGCTGATCCGCATCGCGCGCGAAATGCCTCTTAAGGGCACAGAAACGGAAGCGCTTCTTCGCCGCCAGATGGAATGCAACCTCGCTATCGCCAGAGAAGGATTGAAGGGCAGCTGGGGCGCCACGATCGGTCAGATTCTCCTTGCGAGAGACGCCGATGATCCGGCCGTGAAGGCGCGCGCCTGGGCGGCAGCGGCATCCGACGCTCGCATGAACGGCTGCGAACTTCCCGTCGTCATTGTGTCGGGAAGCGGCAATCAGGGGATTACGGCGAGCGTGCCGGTCGCTATATTCGGCGAAGCGCTTCATTCCACGGATGAGGAAGTCATCCGGGCGCTTCTTCTCTCCGACCTCGTCACGATTGCCCTGAAGCAGGGGATCGGAAAGCTTTCCGCTTATTGCGGCGCCGTGAGCGCCGGGTGCGGGAGCGGTGCGGGCATTGCCATGCTCGAGCATCTTTCCGACAAGGAAATCGAAGCCGTCATCAGTAATGCGCTCGCGATTACGTCGGGGCTTCTCTGCGACGGGGCTAAGTCCTCGTGCGCGGCCAAGATCTCCATGTCGGTTGAGGGCGCGCTTCTTGCGCTCGACATGGTGAAGCACAAGAAAGCCTTCCGGGCGGGCGACGGCATTGTGCAGGAAACGACCGACGACACGGCGGCTGCGGTCGGGCGCATTGCGAGCCAGGGCATGGTCGACACGGACCGTGAAATCATCCGCGTGATGCTTCACGAATCCTGAGGCGGCACGTGCATTTCCGCCTCAGGCGCTCTCAGAAAGAATTGATGACGGCTTGAAATAAATTGGGGCTTCGGGGGTAATGGTTGGCAAGTTATAGCGCGGCAACCCCGGATAAAG
>ENA-UONW01004288-UONW01004288.1-human-gut-metagenome-genome-assembly--contig:-CS52-NODE-4288-length-10568-cov-4.892324_pt1 | contig 10568 bp, 8 predicted proteins | sample MGYA00242463_ERZ724010 | MGnify/ENA metagenome assembly ERZ724010 | reverse complement strand
GAAGGAAGACGGCAATTGATCCGGCTGTCGGGAGTGTCGGGAAGGGAGTTTTTTTCGCTGCTCCAGGCAGGAAAAGTTGCGTTTTTTCCGCACCGATTTTATGCAAAATTTTCCTTGTATTGACAATGCATGCGCGATATGCTATAATAAGCGTTTGTGAAAAATCATGTTTTCCTATTGATATTCAAGTTATTAAGTAATTTTTCATAATCGATGTATATTGCGTGAAAGAATTTTTTGTGCTGTAACATCTTAAAAGTTAACTGGATCAACATAAACTTCCGTTGTTGAATGAAGAAGGCGGTAGAAACATGGATGCAGACAAAAACATGAATGCGGTTTTGGAACAGACTTTGCAGGAGATCCATTCGACAATCTGGGGACGCTTTATTGATGAAAACAACATTATGCTTGATTACACCGATCCGGAAGGAAAAATTTCTCTTCCGAGATTCCATGGAGCAAATTGCATTACGCCGGTCTTTTTTTTTGCAGAAAACGCGATTTGGGAATGGAAACAAAACCATAGCCGGGTTTCAAACTCCAGCTCAGACAGCACTGTTTGCCTGTAGCCACATGCCGGAGAAGCCGGCAGCCAGCTTCGGCCTTTTCACGGGCGCAAGAGGTCTGGAGGGCGCCCGGCCCTCCAGCTCCCTCGAGCGTCAAGTTCTTGCGGAAGTTCAGCATCCCGCCTCCAGCCGATCGCGTACCAGAGAAGTCGGAATCAGTTGTCGCGGGGGAAGATTTGTAATCGACAGCCCGGGGGTATAGTATTTCAAGGATCTGGAATTTTCCGGAGAAAACGATTCTCGCTCTGCTGTTTCTGCAAGAGGCAATCGTTGTTCGGGCGCTCTGATAAGGAAGGATTTGTGGAGAAAAAATGAAAAGGGGCATATTGTTTTATCTGTTGGCTTTTTCGGCAGCATGCCTGACCGGCGGGGAACTGGTGCCGTTGCAGCAGTACCGGAAGTCGGTCTTCCGAATCAATCCTGTTCCGGATCGGTATCTGTTCGAGGCGACCGCCATATTGGCCGCATCGGAGTTCTTCAAGGGGGACGAGACGGGTTTTCTGAATCGGTTCAGTCAATTGCCGGTGATGGAACAGTATCATGCCGCTTATGTTCTGTCGGCATGGAAGGATGACGACCGGATGCGTGAAGTTTTCATTCCGGTGTATAACGCCATCCGCAGGCGGCTGAAAGAGAAGGATTTCGATGCGGAGCTGAGCGAGCGGTTCGCGCGTGTCTGGAGAAATTTCATACAGGATCTGGAAATCGATCCTGACAGGACGGGCGAATTCTATGAATATGCCCGCCGGGCGGTCGCTTCGTGCCGGAGTGACGCGCCGGAGAACGAGCAGTTGTATCTTGCTCAAATGCTCTCCATTGCAAGTTATAGAAGGCTCGAGCATGTCGGGGCGGCGGAGAGAGATGAAATCGTAAAATTCGTAACGGACATGATCAACCGGACAACGTCGAATCAGGTCAAGACAAGGCTCACTTACGATTTTATCCACTACATGAAGAAGGGACAGCTGGAAGCGTTGAATACAACAGAATATGCTCTGCTTCTGGCGCTGCCCAAACTCCTCCACTACGGCAGGTTCCCGGAATTTGCCGGAATATATTGCGAACTTTTCAAAAAGGGGAAGGAGTATGTTCCGGAGAACGAGATTCTGGAGGAACTGCAAAGATATTTTCCCGGGGAAAAATGGAACTCTCCACAGGAAGCCGTCGAAGTTGTCGATAAGAACCGCGCTTCTTTCGTGTTTGATGAGGGAAGCAGATGGTACATCAGGAGGTAGCCCGTTGTCGAGCGCAGGAAGCGGAAAGTGCTGCAGGCGTCTGCCGGCGGCCGGCCGACATGAGGAAATGGCACAGTATGTCATAAGACAGATGGACCGGTGTTTCCGGAGAGGGAAAGCCGTAGAGGAGGCCAGTTCTGTTGCCGTATGAGTTTTCCGGCGGGAAGGCCGTTTTTGTCGCCATTCGGTAATTTTTACGCTGAAACTGGAAGACGTGACAGCGACATATTTACGAAACCTGTTGAACGTAAAGTGGCATCCCCAATGGGAGTCGAACCCATGTTGCCGGGATGAGAACCCGGTGTCCTAGGCCTCTAGACGATGGGGACGCATGAGGCTTGTCAAATGATGGTGCTTACTATAAACCTTTTTTTAAAAAAGTCAATCCCTGAAATGCGGCTTTTTCCGGATTTTCCAAACATGAGTGCCGTTTCCCGGGGGGCTGGTCGGTATTTACTTCGAAAATCCGTTTTTTTTGCCGTCGTATCTTGATTTTTGAACCCGATCAGCTTATAGTCAACGAAGAATGTTGTGACCATTTTAAAAAAGGAGAGATGCTGTGAAACGCTGTTTTTTCACTTTGTTTCTGACGATCGCGCTCACTGCCGCCGCAGTGACCGCGGAACTCGAAACCCGGGACGGAACCATCTATCGGAACGTCACTGTCGAACAGGTCGATCCCGCCGGTCTGACGATCGGGTTCATCAACGAAAACGGCACTTCCGTTCTCAAACGGATCCCGTTCGAGGAACTGGATGCCGCCGTCCAACAGCAATATCGCTACGATCCGGAACGCGCCCGCCGGTATGAGGAACGGCGCGAACAGCTCAGCCGCGACAGCATCGAGGAGATGAAGGCTTCCTCCGAGCAGGCAGGTCGCACGGAAACTATCCGGGCAAAACTCCGGGAGCGGTTCAATGGCAAAAACGTCGAGGTGAGCCGCGACGATCTGCTCTTTCTGATCCGTTCCAACCGCAGGGCCCTGCGGGTCAACGGCGTCGAAGCGGCGGAATCCGGTACCCTCGTGCGTGTCCTGCAGGATGACAGCGGTCTCGACGCTCTGCCGATGATGATCCTCGCCGACGGCCTCAAGCTCAAGGCGGATGAAAGCTGGACCGGCTTCCTTTATCCGACCGGACTTAAGGCGCGCATTCAGGGGAATGCCAATCTGCCGGTCTTCTGCTCCTCTGCCGAAATGGCCGCGGATCTCGTCTCCGGATATCTCGACATCTACTACCAGTTCGTCGCTTCCGGGGGGAACGACGCCGCCGGAAAACAGGCGTCCGCTCCGGCGACAACGACCGCGGGTACCACCACCTCCGGCGTCGCGGGAATTGACACCAAAGATAAAAGCAGCTCGGAACCGATCGAATTCGGCAATATCCGTAACTATTCCGGCTACTACTTCGGCAACAGTTACTATCCGGTCTGGTGGTATTACGGGACATGGTGGAACCGCTATCCGGCGCGGCCGCTGCCTCCGCCGATCCGCCCCGGACGGCCTTTCCCGCCGTTCCAGCCCGGCTGGCCGTGTCCGCCGGAGCGTCCGGAGCGTCCGGAGCATCCGGAGCGTCCGGGAGAGCACGGTGGGGTGTCGCGGCCGGGGAGGCCGACGGAAGGCGGCGCTGCCGCGGCACCGCAACGTCCTGTCGGCATTCAGTCACCCTCACAGGAGCCTGCCTCCCGGCCGAATACGCAGTCGAGAGTCGGCATCCAGACCGTACGTCCGGCGGGGAATTCGACGAGCCGTCCTGCCTCCCGGAGCGGCAACATCATCCCCGCCGCTCCGGTGAACTCCGGACGCCGGGCGATGGGGCGTTTCTGAACCTGGCAGTCCTGCGCCGGTCTTGTCGTGGAACGTTTTCCCGCAGAGGGGAGAGGCGCGGCAGGGGCTCTGCTCTTCCGGCAATCCTTACTGCAGATCGATGGTGGAACGGTCTGTGATGAAAACCGGATAATTCGGCACATCCAGAACTGGAATGGAAAGAGCTCCGGAAGCCGACTGGGTGTAGCCGGCGGGCAGGCTGTAAACCTTCTGGCGCAGAGGATCGATCACGACGGGATCCGCAATTTCGCGTCCATCCATGAAACAGTCAAACGCACAGCGTATGGGGTCCGGATTCAGAAGAACCGTTTCGGGAGAAAACACCGCGAACAGCGGAACGCCGTCTTTGCGGAATGCAAAACACTGCAATGCATTCTTCTCCAGAACCGAGATGTTGTTGAGCTCTATTTTCGGATAAAGTCCCAGCTCCGGAGCGGCTTCCAGCCCCTCGAACAGAGTTGCGAGCGACTGCATGGCGTAGTAGGCGAGTTTGGGACGGTTCTCCCTGTTGCAGAATATTCCGCAGGTGGAATCCTCCCCGCCGGACCAGTAGCTCTTCAGGTCGCTCATGCTGTAGATCGATGAAAGCTGCATCCCCGATCCGGCATCCACGGTCAATCTGCGTACATTATGTTTCGCCTGAGAAAGTTCCGTTGCGGCAAAAAGGCCGTGGAGCGTGAAGGTCGCAGAATCGCCTTTCGAGAGGCTCCCCCCTTCTCCCATCCACATGGCTTTCGGCCGGATGATCGATCTGATTTGTTCATAATGTGCGCGGTCGAACGCTTGAGTCGTGGCATCATAGGTGTGACACGCGAGGATGTCGATCACGTTTCCGAAGCCAAGTTTGCCCAGTTCCCGCATGTAGATCCCGTGAAAAACAGCGGGACAGGCGACGATCTGAGCATCCGGTTTGATTCTGCGCACAGCGTCGGCTGTTTGCCTTGTAAATTCAAAAAAATCTCCGGCGGTCCGCCTCAGCATCTCCTCGCGTGAAATGCCGGAATAAGGCGCTTCCCCGTGGAATCCCCAGAACAGACCGGTCCCGTCCGGTTCGTTCCAGACCTCATATTCCCGGATACGATCCTTGTAATGCTCCACCAGCGCACACACAAAACGGATCCATGCGTTCATCGCGCCTGGACCATGATAGAAGGGCGTATCCCCGGTAAATCCGCGCAGAAAACCGGAGGAAGGTTCTTCTCCGGGATGCGCCTTCCGGAATGCTTCATATTTCCGATTCGGCGTGTAGAGTGGATTGCCGAAGGAAAGCTGAAGCCAGACTTTGAGTCCGCGCCTGCGGAGATTCTCTACAATTCCGTCGAGCCATGTGAAGTCATAGATGCCCGGCCGGGTTTCAATCTTGCGCCAGCCGCTCTGAACTCTAACATGTTTGATGCCGGACTCGCCGAGAACATCGTACACCTGTTCCGGATCAAAGGTATCGCGATCCAGGGTCTCGAATCCGATCCCGACCGGGGAGTTTTTGATTTCCCGCGCGTGCTTTGTTTTCAGGAAACCCAGGAAGTTCGCGTCGGGAATCTCCGCAAGAGGATCTTTCGTCCAGTAAAAGGTTTTCGCTTCCGCATCCAGAATATGCGGAGAGGTGTACCACTTCAGCGGATCGGGTTCGCATGTTTCGCAGTTTACCGCAACGACCATCCAGATCGATTGATCTCCCGCAATGAACTTCAGGGAATGCACCGGTTTGGGCTGAATGGGAAATGCGGAAATCCCGAGATTGCGATAGCGCCCGCCATCCAGCCCATACCATACCGGCTTATAATTTGGAAAAGTCCGCGGTTGACACCAGTCGCTGAGATCGCGTCCATTTTGAATCTCAAATTGATCGCGGGAACGGTCCGCATAGATCACGATCAGCCGTCCGGCCACAGATGTCGAAAGCCAGGCCCCGGTATGGAGCAGCAAAATATGGTTCCCCGTTCGGTTCCCGGCGTCAACTTCTGCTTCCGGCAGGAAATCCGGAAATTTTCTGGAGAGGACCAGACATTGCGCTTCCCCGTCCGGGAGAATTTCAAACCGGAACGGCTTCCCTTCCAGGGACTCCCGGCGAAACATCCGCAGATCGTTTTCCGGCCCCTGATCCGTCCAGCCTCTGCCGTCTGCATCGGTTGCGAAGGAACGGTTGGCGACGGATGCCAGGGAGACCGCCGCCGGACAGGCTTTGCCTGCAACACTCTGTTCTACCGGGGATAAACTGCTTTGGTGCATCATATGAGATCCTTCTATGTTTACTGGAGGGGGACGAGTTCTTCCGTCATCAAATTGGAGATGTTTCCCTTATGCGTCGAGAGGATCTCCTGACTGGAAAGAGACCGTCCGCTTCCGTCGCACATGGCCGCGTTGGCGCGATTGTTATGGCGTAGATGAACCTTGTAATTGTTGCCGGAGTTGAGCATGCAGTGCTGACTTTTCCAGTCGATCAGATAGCTGTCTGCAAAAAGGATGATCTTGCTTAAAGAACCTTGCGGCTCCCAGTTGATGTCGGGTTTTCTCCCGATCTGGTTCAGCCGGACAAAGCGGTTGCTGTTCCAGGCGCCTCCGCCGAGCCGATTATTCATTCCGTATGCAACCCCATACTCGTAATCGTATCCATTATTAACAAAGCATTTCTCGCTGAAGCCGGGGCAGCGGTATTTCCGATAGGAATCGCTCTTCCAGGATTCAGCACTGGTTTTATGTTCCACGAAGAGCAGTAAACGGCGCGGCCAGTGCATGCAAGAATCCAGATCATCCACCGTTCCGGTCGTCAGGTCGCCGCTCCGGTGAGCAATGGGTGGGGGAAGCCAGTCATCAAAATCGCTGGTATAGATGAACAGGAATGTCGCACTCTGTTTGAGATTGGAAAGGCATTGTGTCCCGCGGGCCTTTTTCCTCGCCGCGTCCAATGCCGGAAGAAGTAGCGCAGCCAGAATCGCAATAATGGCGATTACGATGAGGAGTTCAATAAGAGTAAAATTCTTTTTTTCCTTTTTCATCGATAGATGCCTTTCCTGTCTGGTTTCTGTCAGAAACTGCTGTGGGAAGAAATGCCTCCTGCATTCTGCTCTGTATCTGATGCCCCTCAAAAATGTTTTCCTCCTTTCCGGCAGAGTTCGTTCTTATCATTCTTTGACCAGTTCGTACGCCATGATTCCCGCCTGCCGCCCGGTGTCGGCGGTGAATTCAAGTCCGTCGTCGAGTTTCCGGAACGGGATTTCGGCCACGCGTTTTCCCGTCTGGCTGACGGCGTAGAGCTTGCCGTTTTCTGCAAGAGGAGTTTTCAGGCGGATCGTCGCCTGACCGATGCGGAGAAGGTGCGGATAGGTCCCTGTCCCATGCTGAGTACGACAGTAACGGAGGAGCTGATTGCCCTTCGTCGCCCATTTGTCCCGGGAGGGTTTGACATCGGTGATGTGAAGGATGAGGATCCGGCCGCTTTCCATCAGCGGCTTGTGATCGGCAGAACCGGCGAAGACAGTCGAGAAGGTCGTATTTCCGGTTACCCGGAGAAGGGAGCCCTCGTTGTCCATGTTCCTGTCCTGAACCAGGGCTTCGCTCCTTTCGGAGACGGCGCGGAAGAGATTCCGGGCCGGATGGAATGCGATCTGTCCACCCGGCGTGCGAATCCAGCCGTCGCTGTCGATTCCGCCGAGTTTCCGCAGGAGTGAATCCGGATCTTTCTGAACTTCCGGCGTGAGGAAATCCTCGTATGAAAATTCATTGTCCGCTTTTTCCCCTTCTTTGAACTGGAGCGAGAGTTTTCCCAGCACTCCCAGCCGGATATAGGCCGGAGAGGGATAGGCTTTTTCCAGATTCCGGGGATTGTAGGTCCATAGATTGTTGAGACCGGGATGCTCCCAGAGCCTTTCCGGGAGATTCAGATGGAGCTCGTCTTTCGCGGGGCGAATGTCTCCGCGGAGGTAGAAACAGGTAAAAATGTACTGGGAGAACACATTGACCGGATCCCACAAGATTCCAAATGCGTCAATGTTTTTATGTCCATTGCTCAGGACATCGGGCCAGCGGCTGCGCCATTTGACGGAATCGAAATCGAAAATCCCGTCGAAATCCTGCCATGCCGCAAACGCTCCGCCGACTGCGCCGCCTTCCGATCGAAACATGTTCGGCGCACAGTAGTGATATTCCGTCACCATGGACGGCATTCCGGCAATGCGATGGCGCGCCGTTATCAGCGGCGATTCCCAGTATTCCTGAATGGAGGAGCCCAGGCGGGAAGATTGGGGATGCATGTTCCAGCCGAAGCCGACATCCGCATTCGGGTGGGCCCAGTAGTAATGAATGTCGAAATAATCGTTGTCGCGTCGTGCCCCTGCGGTGATGATCGGTCGTCCGTTGTTATTCTGGGAGATCGGCGCGGTTACTCCGATTTTGCGCAACTCCGAACGGTAATAGGCAAGCCCTTCGCGAAGCGTATCCAGGCTGAAGTGCATCCAGTCCGCCGCCCGGGGCTCTTTTTCCAGAATGACGCCATTCTTTTTGCACCACGCCTCGTAGGCTCGATTCAGAGGTTCGCGCAGAAGGCGATATGGGCTGTTGTACCGGATGCCGCGATTGCCGATCAGTTGAACCTCATTCATCAGCGCAACGCTGAGCAGAGCTGGATCTTCCGCCAGAGTCATGCCTGTGTAAGGATTTTTCCGCGCGAGAACGCCGCGTGCGAAATCCATCATGTTCTCCCGTATTTCCGGATCAAACTGGGCGAGAATTTTCGCCTCAAACATAGAAATTCCCGCGTATTTTTCCGGGAACCCTTGCCGGCGCCCGGTGTAAAGATCGAGTGTGATATAAAAACCGGCCTTTTTGAATTCGGCGATCTGGCGGAAAAAACGGTCGAGCTTCGCCTCGTCGAACACGATACCCGTGCCGGGCTTGACGAGTTCGACGTCAAAATGATGCAGCCGAAGTGCATTCATGCCGTACTGTTTCAGGCGCCGGGTATAATATTGAATCAAATCCTCCGGGAGCAGAGTCCCCTCGAAACAGGCATTGGTTCCGTAGAACCGGACCGCCTTGCCGGGTCTATTCTCAAATTCAAAATGGCCGTTGCGAATGACAACCTTGCCATAGGTTCCAGCGGGAACCGTCGGGGCCAGAGAACTGAAGTCGAGGATGCTGTCGGGAATAACCCCGTGCTCATACCGATAAACCTTCCACTCCTTTCCCGGGGCGATGGAAAACGATTTTTCCTCCGGCTTCTTCTCCTGCTTCGGAGCGAAAAAAATCGCCCTGCCGGAAATGCCCGTGGCCGCGACAATCATCCACATCGCGTCCCCTTCCGCGTGGAAAATGAACGCCTGAACCGGTTGATCCTGAAGCGCAAAACGGGACATGCCGAGTCCGAATCTCATCTCATCCTTATTCTCGGCGCTCCAGACTCGCTGCCAGTTTTCCAGATTTTTCGGATCCCCCCACCAGTTGTTCACATCCACGGCGTTGCGGACCGGAATGGTCTGGCGGCTGCCGTCGGAATAGACGACTTCAATGCGGCCGACCGCTTCTTCCTTTTTTCCGCACCACGCGGCGGCATGCAGCAGATAGAGCCAGTCGAACGATTTCCCGCCGGCTGAGATTTTCGCTTCGGCGAAAGTCCCCTTGAACCTTTTCCCTAGAACCATGCAGGTTTTCTCCCCCGGTGCAATGTTGAACCGGACGCCGTCCGCGTGCAGCTGTTTTTCCTTGAATTGAGAAAGATCCTGCTGTTTTCCCTGATCGGTCCAGCCGCCCTTCCCATCGTCCGCCACGTCATCGGCGAATGACCGGTTTGCCGCCGGGGAAATATCGATCGGAGTAATGAGGAACGGGAGATACTGGATCGTAACCTCTCCCTGCAGTTTGCCGTTTTTCGGGAAGAGACGGAAATCGCCACCGTTGTAACCGTAAACCATGCAGGCGACTTCACAGCCGGCTCCGTCGATCCGGAGGGTCCCGCCGGAAAGCGGAACGTCAATGCGCTGAACAATTTTCCGATTGAACGGAGGACGAAGCCATCTGGTAAGATTTTTCTCCTGCGGCAGGGAGACTGTGCTCTGTTTGCCATTTTCCTCCAGGAAAAAAAGTGTTTTCCCTCGGAGACTCGGATCCAGAGAAAACACAAATGCGCCACTTCCAATTCTCTGAGTCCACTCGCCTTCCAGCTTCCAGAAAAAGTCAAAAGAATTCTCTTTCCCATTGCGGATTCCGTAGACTCCGGGAATGATTTTGCCGGCGAAATCCGTCTGGATCGAAAAACAGCGGTTTTCAATCTTCCGGACCGTCACCTTGCCCGGGGCGTGGAGGGTCAGAACGGTTCTCTTCTGATTGGCAGGATCCTTGAATTCAATCTGGCCGTTTCCCTTTTCGTGAACCCATGCCGGCTGAGCCGCGAATGCCGTCAGGCCGCTCAGCAGAAGCGCGGCCGCAATCCAGTTGCTTGATCGCATAATTGTTGTTCCTCCATTGGTTCAGGATTCCCGCGACAATCGTAATATAGCATGGTGATGGTGATTTGAACAGAGACGATCTTATCCAAAAAATATTGTATTTACGCCAAATTCAATCTTCCTTTTTTCTGAAAAAAACTTGCTTTTTCAGAAGAAGATGATACTGTTATAAATACTATGGGTATCGTTTTTCAAGTTCATATGGAAGATTTGAAGCGCATGCTTCATCTCGTGCCGCCTGTTTCCGTCGTGACCTATTATGAAGATGAGGTCCAGCCGCGGAAACAGATTCTCGATCAGCTCGGATTCGCACTTCGCCTCACCGGAAACGCAGCTGGAAACCACTTGCTGGTCAACGGGAAGAAGTATTATGCGGCCTATCCGCATATTCTTCTGAAGAAGCCTGGAGAGATTCATGAAGACTCCGGAGGAGCTGTTCACTCCAGTTTCTTTTTTGCTTATTCCCCGGCGATATCGGATAATGTCATGAACATGGGAA
>ENA-UONW01004280-UONW01004280.1-human-gut-metagenome-genome-assembly--contig:-CS52-NODE-4280-length-10579-cov-5.560433_pt1 | contig 10579 bp, 8 predicted proteins | sample MGYA00242463_ERZ724010 | MGnify/ENA metagenome assembly ERZ724010 | reverse complement strand
AATAATAAAGACAATGCAATATCTTGAGGTTTACTACCGGAAAACAAACATGAAGCACTGGCGTTAAAATCAATATTACCTAAATGATATGCAGGGTAAATGTCATTTAGGTTTATTTTGCCATAGATTTTTTGCGGCGTATAGAGTTTTGAATTACTCCATAGCAATTCTGGACAAGAAATCGTACCTAAACCAGAATTAATTTGAAATCCGAGTTTAGCATAAATTTTTTTTGTTAAGTTTAGGCTTCCTTTCGCGGAGATGGATAGGACACCTATATGGTATAATGGTACAGAAGCGTTTTGATAAGGGAAAATATGACTATAAATGCGTTGAATGTAATTGGGTGCTACTTTTATGTATAAATTGTGGAGAATACATTTTTGATATTTGGGATTTTTGATATATGTTGCACTGGTCTTTAGTTGGAATGTCTTTGATACATTCTTTAATATCAGCGATTTTAATTCAATTCTTTCTTGTAATAGTTGAATATTGGATGAAATTAAAAATGTTTCATCCAACTGCTTTAATTGCGGGACAAACGCAATAACATCACGGGTTGAAAGTTTACATTTATTTACTGATATTCTTGCTGTACAATTTCGTGGTCCCTTATTTGTCAATGTATAATTTAATTGAATCTTGTCCTCCGTAAATATGGATTTAGGCATTTCTATCCGCAACTTTCTTATAATACAAGTCTTCTTGTTTGCTTGTAAATCCATAGAAAGGTGCTTTAGCTCAAAGCCTGACTTTTCCGATAAAGATAAATCTCGTACTCTAATTCTAATAGAGTCTGAAAGTATTCTTTTGAGTGATATGTTTGCATTGAGTTCCGGTATGTGGATATGATTAATATTAAATTTTCCAGATGTATATGGAATATAATTTTTGTCATAGTTAATGGCAATCCTGCGTAGAATAATTGAGTTAATGCGCAGATTTATTTTTGATGGCTTATGCTTTTCTTTTGATTTAAAAGCGTCTAAAATAAACTGATAATTCATTTTCCCCCTTTCAGTATTTTTATATAGACTGATTTTACCATCAACCATTGTGATGGTGCGTAGGGAAATTTCATGTTGCAATAAAGGACTTAGTTCAATTCGGCCACTAATTAAATCACTTTTTAATAGTACTTTTCTATGTTGGTCAAATAAGACTATATTATTTAGGGTTACCCTATTAAAAAGACCAAATTCGATATTGCCGATTTTGACCTCAGTATGCAATTTATCTGATAAAATATTTTCTATCATATTTTTTACTACATTCTGACAAAATGGCATACTCAAAAAGATATATACCAAAAGATATAGTGACAGAATTGTAATAAATATGGTTGTTACTATTTTTTTTATGGACTTCAATACGTTATATTTTTTATTGATTTCCTATTCTACTTTAGTAATTATTATTTCAGGAAATTCTCTCCTGAGAAATGACAATGGACTTTCTGCATTTTCTCTATTTGCCTTAATAATCATGTCCACAGCATAATTTGATAAATTTCCATTATGTATGAGCTCCATCTGGTAAGAGATTATTATGAACTCTTGTTTTTGGGTGACGTAATCTAACAATTTTTCTAGAGTCTCTTTCTTCTCCGTAGTGAAACTTACGACACTAGTTCTATATCCCACTCTTTTAAAAAGTATATTTAATATAGCAACTCCTCCTACGATTAGAATGGTAGTAACAATACCCAGACAATATAGGCCAGCACCTATAGCTAATCCAATACCGGCTGTAGCCCATAATCCCGCTGCAGTAGTAAGTCCACGTACAATTTGATTTCGCTGTAATATAATAGTTCCTGCTCCGATAAATCCTATACCGGAAACGACTTGTGCTGCGATTCTACTTGGATCAAATTTTTCTATGCCCTCTAAGTCGACTGCATGAAAACCATACTGTGAAATGATCATCATTAATGCACTTCCTACTGCAACCAAAAAGTGTGTTCGGTATCCAGCTTCTTTTGCATGTCTTTCTCTATCGAAACCAATTAAGGCTCCAAGTATTCCGGCTACCATTAGCCTGCATGTTAAATCTACTATGACATAGTAATCTATCATAAAACAAAAATACGAAAAATATTTTATTCATTTCATCCTTTTCTTTCTTCTTAATGAACTTTTGTCTAATATTTTTGGATTCTTAATATCCTCTTTTAGTTATATGTCCGTAGCAAATTTATATAAAGTCCAAAAAAAATTATTTGGAAAGTTTTATATCAAAAAAGTTCTGTAAATTTGTAGCGTACGAATCAATAAAAGCCCTATTAGAAGGAATTAATAATATAAGAAATTATGTTGACAATAAAACAAATTACGGATGACAAAGAAGGTGTCATTAAAGGATTAGAGAAAAAGCACTTTTCGAATGCACGAGAGGCTATTGATGCAGTCCTAAATACAAATGAATGCCGAAAAAAGACACAAGCAGATTTAGATAGTACGCTTTCTTTTGTTAAGCAATCTTCGAAACAGGTCGGAGCTTTAATGAAAGACGGAAATTCTGTTATGGCGGAACAGTTAAAACAGGAGGTGGCGTCAGCAAAGGAGAAAGCGAAAGCCTTGGAAGAGCAAATGAAAAAAGCTGATGATGATTTGCGTCATTTACTTTATACCATTCCTAATGTTCCTTATGATGAAGTACCTGAAGGAGATTCTGCTGCAGATAATTTGGTTGTTAAAATGGGTGGTACAGAAACAATCTTGCCAAAAGATCCTTTACCCCATTGGGAATTAGCAAAAAAATACAATTTAATTGATTTTGATTTAGGCGTTAAAATAACAGGTGCTGGCTTTCCGGTTTACATAGGGCAAGGAGCACGTTTACAGCGAGCTTTGATCAATTTCTTTTTAGACGAAGCCCGTGCTGCTGGTTATACGGAAATCATGCCGCCAACAGTCGTTAATGAGGCTTCTGGATATGGCACAGGCCAATTGCCAGACAAGGAAGGACAGATGTATCATTGTGAAGTGGATGATTTATATTTAATACCTACAGCTGAAGTTCCGGTAACTAATATCTATCGTGATGAAATATTAGATGAGGCTCAGTTGCCTATTAAAAATTGTGCTTATACTCAATGCTTCCGCCGCGAAGCTGGTTCTTATGGTAAAGATGTTCGAGGGCTTAATCGTTTACATGAATTCTCTAAGATCGAATTGGTCCGTATTGATAAGCCTGAACATTCTCGTGAGTCACACCAAGAAATGTTGGACCATGTAGAGGGACTTCTTCAAAAATTGGAATTGCCTTACCGCATTTTGCGTTTATGTGGTGGCGATATTAGTTTTACTGCTGCAATATGCTACGATTTCGAAGTCTATAGTGAAGCACAAAAACGTTGGCTTGAAGTAAGTTCTGTGTCTAATTTTGATACTTATCAAGCTAATCGCTTGCATTGCAGATATAGAAAGACTGATGACAGATCTATACATCTTTGTCACACTCTTAATGGCTCGGCATTGGCTTTGCCACGTATCGTCGCAGCTTTGTTGGAAGATTTTCAAACTCCTGAGGGTATTAGAATACCTAAAGCTTTACAACCATATATGGGATGTGAAATGATCAAGTAATTGAAACTATGCTTAGTGTACGTTTGCCATACGAGTGCCAAGAAAATGCCTCTTTTTATTTAGCTATGGAGGAATATTTAGCTCGATTTACTAATAAAGAATATTTCTTTATGTGGCAGGTGTCCCCTTCTGTAATTATGGGCCGTAATCAGCTCATGGCAAATGAAATAAATATGGATTTTTGTAGAAAAAATCGAATAAAAATATTTCGACGTAAGAGCGGAGGCGGTTGTGTTTATGCAGATGAAGGCAATGTTATGCTAAGCTATGTAGGTACAGGTGATAATGTACAATACTCTTTTAGGCACTATGTCGCGATGGTGGTCAAAGCTCTTGCGGATTTTGGAATTCCATTTGTAGAGTCTTCTGGACGTAATGACATAATGCTTAATGGCAGAAAAATAAGTGGTAATGCTTTTTATCATATTCAAGATAGAAATATCGTACATGGAACTCTCTTGTATGATACAAATATGACAAATATGGTAAATAGTATTACCCCTGATAATCAAAAACTAGAAACTAAAGGCATAAGAAGTGTTAATCAGAGAATCGGATTATTAAAGGATTATTATAATGGTAATCTCTCTTCTTTAAAGTTGTTTTTAGAAAAGTATTTAACGTGCGATAGGATTGTTTTGCAACCACATGAGATTGATACAATTCGGGAAATAGAAAAAGAATATTTGTCCGACGAGTTTTTGTATGGGCATGATCCCCTTTATTCTATTTCAAAGCATTTCTACAAGAAAGGTTGTGGAAGTCTCAGTCTAAAAATATCTATAAAAGACTGTCGTATAAAAAAAGTGGAAATCACGGGAGATTTTATGGAACTTGGTGATATAAATCGCTTTTTATTACAACCTCTAACCAATATTTCTTATACAAAAACTTCAATACAAGAAGTATATAAGGATATTGATGTCGGTCAATATATAATGAATCTGTCTAATGATGAGTTTATAAACTTATTAGTACCAGAAAGATATATATATATATATATTATTAGCCTAATTTTAACACAATATTATATATGGAAAACAAACATACCTGTCTTTATGACAAACATATTGCATTAAAGGCCAAAATGACGCCTTTTGGAGGTTTCGAAATGCCTCTTATGTATTCTTCTATTATTGATGAGCATGAAGCTGTACGAAAGGCTTGTGGAATATTTGATGTTTCACATATGGGGGAAGTGTCTATAGAAGGTGATGAAGCAGAATCTTTTGTTCAATATATTTTTACTAATAATATAAAGAAAGCTGCAAACGGAAAAATATTTTATGGACTAATGCTGTATCCTAACGGAGGTGTTGTTGACGATTTATTAGTATATAAAATAGAAGATCAGAAATTTTTATTGGTGATAAATGCGTCAAACATAGAAAAAGATGTGGCATGGATTCAAGAGCATGCTGTTAATTTTCATGTTGAGGTTAAGAATATGAGCGACTATTATGGACAAGTCGCTATTCAAGGACCTTTATCTGAGAAAATAATCGAGAAATATTTACATATTGCATGTTCAGAATTAGCATTTTATACCTTTAAATATACGAATTTTGAAGGTGAAGATATTTTAATTAGCCGCACAGGATATACAGGAGAAGATGGATTCGAAATTTATGCAGGTGTTACCACGATACAAAAAATTTGGGATATCTTAATAGCAACAAACGAGGTAAAACCTTGCGGATTAGGTTGTAGAGATACGCTTCGTTTTGAAGTCGGACTTCCTTTATACGGAGATGAATTAACAGAGAGTATTTCTCCGATTGAAGCCGGCTTAGGGGGCTTCGTAAAATTGGATAAAGAAGACTTTATAGGAAAAGATGCGATAAAGAAACAAAAGGAAGAATGTGCACCTCGTAAATTAGTAGGCATAGAGTTGAAAGATAAAGCCATCCCCCGTCATGGATATAAAGTATATCAAGATGAAAATGAAATTGGGTATGTGACGACTGGATATTCTTCAATTTCGACTGGCAAGAGTGTTTGCATGGCATTGATTAAAGCCCAATATGCGAATATTGGTGAACCTCTACAAATTGAGATTCATAGAAAGTTGCACAATGGTATTGTGACTACTAAGAAATTTTATGCTAAAAAATATAAGAAATAATTAACCTTGGCGTATGCCTCAATAAAATCTTGTAAATATGGTAAAAGTAGAAAAAGGGTTGCTGTATGCAGCTTCTCATGAATTCGTAAGAGTAGATGGTGAGTATGGCTATATTGGTATCACAGATTACGCCCAAGAGCAATTGGGAAATGTAGTGTACGTCGACATGCCGGAAGTTGATGATGAAATCTCTGCTGGTGAAGAATTTGGCGCGGTCGAGAGTGTTAAGGCAGCAAGTGACTTAATTGCGCCTGTAAGTGGCGTAGTGATAGAAGTTAACGAAGAACTGGAAGATAAGCCTGAACTTATCAATCAAGATGCTTTCGAGAATTGGATTATCAAAGTAAGATTATCTGATAAGACAGAACTTGATAAGCTGATGGATAGCGAAGCTTATATAAAATGTTGTGAGTAATGAATATTGAATAAGCCTATCGCATATATCTTCTAGCAACGATAGGCTTATTTTACTTTCTATAGAATTAGCCTTATTTACTATGTCATTTAAATTTTTTCCCAGCACCGATACCGACATAAAAGAAATGTTGGATACGCTTGGATTGTCATCACTGGATGAGCTTTACGATGACGTCCCTAGCGAATTGAAATTACGGAAGAATCTAGAATTACCTACGTCTAAATCAGAATTGGAAATCCGCGATATTTTCTCTAAATTAGAAAGTAAAAATAAAACATTAAAATGTTTTACAGGAGTTGGTGCCTATGATCACTATGTTCCTAGTGTCATTAATTATATTGTAAATCGCTCTGAATTCCAAACATCATATACGCCTTATCAAGCCGAGATATCGCAAGGTACCTTACAGTATATATTTGAGTACCAAACTATGATGGCAGATTTAACAGGAATGGACATTTCTAATGCAAGCATGTATGATGGGGCTACAGCTACCGCAGAAGCCATGATGATGGCGGTAGCGTCAACAAAAAAAAGAAATAAAGTTTTAGCTTCTTCTACTTTGCTCCCACAAACCATTGAGGTTTTACGTACGTATGCTAAATATCATGGTATTGAATTGGAATTAATACATTCGGAGGATGGCGTTACTTCCATCGAGGAAATTAAATCAAGCTTGTCACAGAACGATGTTGCAGGAGTTATTGTTCCATTAATTAATTATTATGGTATTATAGAAGATTTAAGTGGTTTGTCAGATCTCTGTCATAACTATAAATCATTATTAATTATAAATGCACCAGCATCACCTTTGGGAGTCCTTAAAACCCCCGGTGAACTTGGAGCCGATATTGCCTGCGGTGATGCACAATCATTGGGAATACCCCTATCATTTGGCGGTCCATATATTGGATACTTATGTACGAAAGAATCGCTAGTGCGTAAGATGCCAGGCCGTCTTGTAGGTGGAACTGTAGACTCAGATGGAAATCGTGCATTTGTTCTCACCATGCAAGCCCGCGAGCAACATATTCGTCGAGAAAAAGCAACTTCAAATATTTGTACTTCGCAAGGAATTATGTGCTTATATGTCGCTATTTACCTTTCCTTGATGGGGCCGAAGGGCTTAAAAGAAGTCAATGAATTATCCTATCAAGGAGCGCATTATTTGTATGATAGGCTTCTGGAAACTCAATTGTTCTCACCCCAATTCAATCAGCCTTTTTTCAATGAATTTTGTTTGCATCTAAATTCTGGCAATGTTCAGGAGTTGATAGATTATTGCGCAACACAAGGATATTTAGCTGGTTGTATTGCTAAAGGATTAGATAATAGCTTACTTTTCTGTGTTACAGAAAAGAGGAGTAAGGAAGAAATAAATGATTTAGTCAAAATAATTGAATCTTTTAAGGCATAGGAGACGTTATGAATAATAAATATTATGGAAAACTGATTTTTGAATTAACAAAAAATGGCCGTATTGGTTATTCTTTACCTCAACGCGACTATGGCCCCCAATATTCAATGGACAACATGCTGCCTAAAGCATTACGTCGTGAGTGTAAGACTATCATGCCCGAAGTTGATGAATTAACCGTCGTTAGGCATTATACCAATATGAGTAATAATAACTTCGGCGTTGATACGGGTTTTTACCCATTGGGAAGTTGCACAATGAAGTACAATCCCAAAATCAATGAGGAAGTTGTGGCTAAATCTAATTTCCAAAATTTACATCCTCAACAACCTATATCAACGGTGCAAGGCGCATTAGAATTGTATTATAATGTGCAAGTCATGTTAGCAGAAATATCCGGTTTAAGTCAATTTACATTAAATCCATATGCAGGTGCACATGGAGAATTAACGGGATTGATGATCATGCGTTCATACCATATGAAACGTAATGATATGAAACGTACCAAGATCATTATTCCTAATTCTGCACATGGCACAAATCCTGCTTCTGCTGCGGTATGTGGACTAAAAGTTGTGGAGGTTAAGACAACTCCAGAAGGAACTGTGGATGTCGAAAATTTGAAGCCATTGCTAAACGACGAAGTTGCCGGCATGATGATGACAAATCCTAATACTTTAGGAATTTTTGAAAAAGAAATTCCTGAAATTGCACGTCTGATTCATGAATGTGGCGGTTTAATGTATTATGATGGAGCCAACTTGAATCCTATGCTGGGAGTCTGTCGCCCAGGAGATATGGGATTTGACATTATGCACATAAATTTGCATAAAACATTTTCTACTCCTCATGGTGGTGGTGGCCCTGGTGCAGGTCCCGTAGGCGTTAAAGCTGGATTAGAAGACTTACTTCCCAATCCACAAGTAGTAAAGAATGCAGACAATACATTTAGTATTCAATGGGGAACAAATGCGGCAGGACAAATTTCATCTTTTTTAGGCAATTATGCCATAATAGAACGGGCATATGCATATTTGTTATCGTTAGGAAGGGATGGTATCTCCCAAGCTGGAAAATTGGCTACGTTGAATGCTAATTATATTAAGGAATTGCTAAAGGATTATTACAAATTACCGATTCCTGGACTTTGCAAGCATGAATTCGTATTTGATGGTTTGCGTCCTGAATTTGCGGGGGAACATTCAGATGAGAATTCTGTAAAGACGTTAGATGTGGCAAAACGTCTGTTGGATTATGGCGTACATGCACCGACTATTTATTTTCCCTTATTATTTCATGAGGCAATGATGATTGAGCCAACAGAAACAGAAAGTAAGGAAACTTTGGATCATTTTATTGATATCATGAAACAGATTGCTCTCGAAGCCAGAGATCAACGCGAGATGGTTAAGTCTGCTCCACATTGTACACCAGTTAAGCGCTTAGATGATGTTAAAGCGGTTAAAGAACCACATTTTACCTACAAATCTTATATCGAATAGAGATGATTAAAACAGATCTAATTATAATAGGAGCAGGTCCTGGCGGATACGAAACTGCCATTTTGGCTGCCAAACATGGATTGCAGGTAATATTAATAGAAGCTAGCCATACGGGAGGAACATGTCTGAATGAAGGATGTATTCCAACCAAATGTTTACATAAAAATGCAGAATTTTTGCTTGAACTTCAGTCTGCTAAAGAGTTGGGAGTAGCGATACCCTCTTTTACACTGGATTTTAATCAAATCATGCAGCGTAAGAATAAGGTGATTTCCCAACTATCCGAAGGCATCAAAACATTATTAAATGTGCCGGAAATTAGTTTGATTAAAGGTAAGGCCTTTTTTGTTGACGCTCATACAATGGGTGTTGAAAATTCTACTGAAAGGTATTCTGCAAATCAAATTATAATAGCTACTGGTTCTGTAACAAAAATGCTGCCGATTGAGGGTATAAATCTTCCTGGAGTTTTGACTTCAACCGAGATTTTGAATCTTGATTATGTGCCGCAATCACTTTGCGTTATAGGAGGTGGTGTTATCGGTCTTGAATTTGCTTCTATTTTTAGCGCTTTTGGCTGCGAAGTTACTGTACTGGAATTTTGTAAGGAGATATTACCCAATTTGGATTCTGATATTGCTAAACGTTTGCGCTTGGCTTTGAAACAGAAGGGAGTCAATATAATTACCCAAGCTGCAGTTAAGTCATTAGAAAAAAGTGATGATGGCCAGCTATTAATAAATTACGAAAATAAAGGAAAATCTCTACAGTGTCGTGCTCAACATGTGTTATGTGCAGTAGGCAGAATTGCCAATCTGCAATCACTCAATTTAGATGACATTAAAATTGCATACAATGCAAGGGGAATTATCGTTGACGAGCATTTACAGACTACCATTCCAGGCATTTATGCTATAGGTGACATAAATGGAATATGTCAATTGGCACATGCTGCAGTGGCTCAGGGCTGTGTAGTGTTAGATCACATCCTGGATCTGAAAACAAATGTAAATCTGCAGATCGTTCCTTCTGTTGTGTTTACTGTTCCAGAGATGGCTTCTGTGGGATTTAGTGAAGACTATTGCAAGCAGAATGATATCTCATACGTAGTGTACAAGGGATTTTATAGAGCTAACGGAAAGGCTCTTGCTATGAATTCTACAGAGGGTATGGTAAAAATAATTGCCGAGCGTGACACTAAAAAGATTTTAGGATGTCATATGTTTGGCGCACACGCTTCTGATATTATACAGGAAATTGTAACTTTAATGCACTTTTCGGGTACAATAAATGATTTAAGATCTATCATACACTCCCACCCTACATTATGTGAAACAATCGCTGACGCCGTAAAATAAGTAAAAGCTAGTGTATACAGACAGCGATAAGTATAAAAACAAGGTGCCGCGGAATTTTAAATAGGCGGCACCTTGTTTATTTTTAGTCGGATGTAATTAACGTGAGTTCGAAATAACAATAAATATATATCATTGATAATTAGAAACATAGCGATAAAAGTATTAA
>ENA-UONW01004279-UONW01004279.1-human-gut-metagenome-genome-assembly--contig:-CS52-NODE-4279-length-10580-cov-9.916865_pt1 | contig 10580 bp, 2 predicted proteins | sample MGYA00242463_ERZ724010 | MGnify/ENA metagenome assembly ERZ724010 | reverse complement strand
TGCCAGTTCCGCCACATCCGCTTATTTTGTTTGGCCGTCTCACCGGCGACGAATATTATTATAACCAAGTATCCCCCTTTTGTCAACACTTTTTGAAAGTTTTTTTATTATTTTATGCCTTTTTAGTTTCGTCAAAATACAGTTCGTTTCATCGTCATTTATTTCCCATATCTTACAAAGTTTTTCCTGTTTTTGTTTTCCGAACTCCCCTTTTTCATCCGAAATTCCTCTTCCCAAAAGAAAAACACAAAATTTCCCTTGTGATTTTTTCAAAAAAGAGTAGCGATATTTTTCTTTTTCCTGTAAAAGGTTGACTTTTTATAAGGCTGCGGAACGGTCAATCCCGTTCCCTACAGCATTTTTTCAGCATGTGGCTAATGATACAGTGCCCTATCGTGCTTTTCATCCGCGGATGGATTTCAAAGTTTTAACACCACAACATTTTACAACTTCACAAGTATCTCCCCCGCGCCGGAATCCGATCGCCCTTCTCCCCTATCCCCCAACCGCGCGTACCGTTCATCTTCATCCGCTCCCCCACCCCAAAACAAAAGGCATGTGCCCCCTTATCTCTATCATAAGGTGGGCACATGCCGTTACATTATCATGATTTTATCACGCCAAAGTCATCAGGCAATGCAGCCATCGGCAAAGCTGTTGCGCTTGGCTTTCTCTTTCTGCTGGTTGCGCTTGGCGATGATTTCTTTGCTCAGGCCAATACGGTTGGTCTTGAAGTGGAAGAACGGGCGTTCCGGTACGGTGAAAATCTCCACCGGACGCATGTAACGTTCCGGCAGGCAGGCATTGATCTTATCGCGCACATCGTCCAAGGTGTAGCCATCTTTGAGCTGGACGTACAGGTACGGCAGGAAGCAGCCCTCGTGCTCATCATCCGGCACGATAACAAAGAACTCGTCCTTGATGCCCTTGATGTCGGCATCGGCCACGATGTTCTCCAGCGGCTGCACCATCAGGTCGCCGCCGCCAAAGCGCGGGGATGCGCCGCGGGTCATCGTGTAGAGCACACCGTCCTCGGACATATAGCCAATATCGCCGGTGTGCAGCCAGGTCTTGCCGTCTGCGTGAACCTGCAGTGCCTTGGCGGTTGCTTCGGGGCGGTCATAGCCCAGCATCACGCCGGGGCCCGTCATGCAGATCTCACCGGGGGTATTGTAGGTCAGCTCTTCCTGGGTGCCGGGCTTGAAGATGCTGATGACGCTGTGGATCATCGGCACACCAACGTTGCCGTCACGCACCGGGAACGGAGCCATGGGCAGAGTGGCGTTGGAGCCGGCCTCGCTGCTGCCGTAGCCGGCAGTAAAGCGCAGGTTGCAGTTATGCTGCTTAAGGAACTCCTCAACATTGCGCAGCTGCTTGTTGTTGAATGCCTCGCAGCCGGCGCCGATGGCCAGCATGTGGGACATATCATAGTCAGCCGGAAGACGCTTGCTGCGGCGGATAACCTCCACAAACATGGGGATCAGGGGCCAGTTGTTGGGGCGGTAGCGCATCATTTCCAGGTCAACATCGTACACATCCACAAACGGATCCAGAATGAGCAGCATACCGCCGGCCAGGGGCAGCAGCATCATGGAAACCACAACAGCGATCAGAGCCGGGGGCAGGATGGTCAGCAGCCAGGTGGGGCGGAATTTATCCGAAGAGCCATAAAAGTTCATCTGGGCCAGCACGCCGATGATGCTGTGTGCAGAATGGATGACCTGCTTGGAAGGGCCGGTGGAACCGCTGGTGTAGGCGCGCAGCAGCGGGCGGTCAATGTTGACAGGAGCGGGCACAAAGCCGCGGAAACGCTGGCCCATGTTACAGAAATCAGCCCACATCATGGTATCAGAGCCACGGGCGGGAACATCCGGATACAGGGCATCCAGGGAATGCTGCAGGTAAACCGGCATAGCGGCGCGGTCGCCGCTTTCCAGAGCGGGAACGATAACATAGGTATTCACGTTGGTCTGCTCACGGTAGGCTTCGATTTCGGCCTTGGAGAAGAAGTCGTGAACAAAAATCACCTTGGCATTGGCTTTCTGAACAGCTTCAATGTTTTCTTCCAGGGTGTTGTCACGGCACAGCAGCGAAGCGCCGATGCGCTCGGCTGCCAGCAGCAGATAAATGAATTCCGGCACAGAACGCAGGAACACGGGGATCTGGTCCCCCTGCTTGACGCCAAGCACCTGCAGAGCGCGGGCGGTGGCGTCCACCTTACGGAACACGGTACCCCAGGTGATATCCACGCCATAGTAGTGCATGGCAACCACGTTAGGGTCTGCAGCGCGCACGGAGAGGTACTGCTCCACGGTGCAGGCCGGAACCTGGATACCGCGCAGAACATCCGGATAGAACTTCATCCAGGGGCGGTCAATGCTGGGCTTGCCAGTCAACATCGCGTTTTCATTCATTGCAATTTCCTCCAAATGTCTTTCCCTTATAGTTGCAGGGAATTAAATTATCCAAATCACGCCAAACCTTTATGGCGCTTTCCCCTGCTGTGCACATCGTTGCACAGCGTCACCGAACCATAACGCTACAATTATCTTCGGTGCTGAATATAGTATACCATTCCTGTTTACGGAAAGCACGAGAATCCCATGGCACAAATTTCCAGAAATTGATTCCGCGTGATTCACTTTTTTCACATGGATTTTCACGCTTCGGCATGGAGTTTTCTTGCAATTTCATTTTCCTCGGTGCAACAAAAGCCCCAGCTACCGCAGCAGCCAGGGCTTTATGTTTATGCGTATGTATGTTGTATTTTTAGATTTTGTTCATCCAGCTCTCTTGCAGTTCTTCCATTTCATCACTTTTGGCGCGGGTAATCAGATGGATTCCCTGCAGGACATGATGGATGTGCTCCGCAATGGCGTTGCGCTCTTTTGTCACGTTCTGGTCATCCAAATTCCAGACCTGATCAAAATATTCACTCAGGCGGTCTTCCATCACACTGTTGTTGACCATTGCAATCCGGTTGATGGGGCAGTTGTTATCCAGCCGAAGATACGATGCAGCGCCAGAAAGAAACATATTGGGGTCCGCCACATACCGGAAATCGTTCACAATGCGGCCGCTGATCAAGCGGAATTCAAGTTTTTCACGCTGCTTGCAAAGCTGCAGCACATAGCTGATGCACCGGCTGCGCTGATCCGGGGTAAGGCTGACCTTGTAACTGAAAAAGTCCAGCTCGCCGGAAACCGCCATGGAGGAAAATGCAGCTTCATAAATCAGGATGCGGATGTTTGTTTCCTCCACCACACCTTTGGCAAGGTTGTGTACGCTACGCAGCTCCGCAGGGGTAGCACCCAAAAAATCTTTCAGCTCGGCCTCGTGGGCGGTCAGGATCTCTTCAAACAAGTCATCCGGCAGCAGAAGCTCATTCAGGTGGCCGAACATCCACCGCAGATTGGAGGCCAGCAGCGTGTGCATATAGTCGTACTGGCTGATCAGCTGGCGCATGCTGGTATCGCGGAAAAGCTGGTCATCCCGCACGCAGAGCTTGGAGAAGTTATCATACAGGCTTTCGCAGTTCTGCGGATCCTCGGTGGCGGTAACGGCAGCGCAGCGGCTGTGGCTGACCAGCAGGCCGGTAATGGCAAAATCGCCCTTGACCACAAACACCGCGCGCCCGGCAGCCGCGGTGCTGCCAAACAGCTTGAAATGAATATGGCTGAAGTTGGTCAACACGTTAATAATGAGCGCGGCATCACAGATGGGGTCCCATTTTTCGCGGCTGATATCGATCATCAGCTTGAAATAGACGTTATCATAGCTGCGCTGGTCCACCAGCTGGCCGTTTTGCAGGTTAGCAACTTTCAGGCGGTATTCGCGCGCCATTTCCATCAGGTCCATCACAGCCACAATGTCCAGCTGGCTGACGCGGCGCAGCACGGGGTGCGCCATTTTGGTCAGGTATTGCAGCATGTTCAGCTCGGCCCAAAAGTCCGTATAGGGGCCAATGCGCGCCTCGCCGCTGTCCAGCTCCTCTTGCAAATAATCATATTCAGCAATCAGGTTATCATAAATGGCGGCTTTCAGGTCACTGGGGATGCTAACGCTGTATTCCCGCAGCAGCAGGTCACGGCCATCATCGGTGGCTTCATCCACCACGCAGGCACTGATGCCCTCCATCACGCGCTTTTCAGTCTTTTTGGCAGGCAGCATGCGGCCGCTGACCCATTTGCTGATATAGGAAACATCGTATTGCAGGCGCTTGGCCAGGGTATAGTTCTTGACTTCCGCAACTTCCAGCAAATGCTCCAGCAGAATGCTGAATCTATTTTTATCTTCCATTGCACCAAATCCTCTTCACCCATTTAGTTTACACTTTTCTTTTATTCTATTATACAAGTTCCATATTTCGATTGCAAATTCAAATGATAACAGGTAAGGAGAAAACGAAGAAAATATATTAAAATCTTTCACAATTCGCGGCCGCATTCTTTGGCATTCATGCCAGTTTGTTGTTTTTTTGTTGTTTGAACTGACAAAGTTTGTTTGTTCTGCTTGTGATATCCTCCAAAAATTATACTTCGCGCGCCATATTTGCCAAATTTAGCCGCAGCTTTTTAGTAGGTTTTGCCCTTGCACCGGCCTGATGTGCTCGCCATGTTTTTGTGTGTTGCCTTTATTATGCGGGTAAGGTAAATTGCGATTTTTTAATCGTGTACTATTTCTAGCTTTCGGCGGGGTGGGGTTCCCCGCCCTACTGATTGTTTAAGGGTGTGCTGCCCATTATAATTTGTTCTGTAGGGAACGGTCTTGACCGTTCCGAGACCTTGTCCGATTGGTCGTGATGGGATTTGTGGCAGGGCAAGGTGCCTGCGGGCGCAGTGACTGTTCCAAGGCGTTGGATTCGATTGCTTTAGGTTTGCGGCAAGGAACCACCCCTCAGGCCGCTTCGCGTCCAGCTCCCCTCCAGGGGAGCCACCACAATCATGGGGTCCCCCGCCCTACTGGCCTGGCAAATATTTCACCGAACCTATGCCCACAAATACAAAAATGCCGCAGCAGACTGTTACATCTGCTGCGGCATTTCTATTTAGGGGTTAATGGGCTGGGTTACAGCTCATTGTTCCGGCTGTGGGATTACTGCCGAATGCCGGTGTTCTTATCGAAATGATAAGTGCGGCCATCGATGACTGCATCGCCCTTAGCCATGGTGCCATAAATCGGGTCGAAGTAGTAACGCTTGTCAGCGCTCCAGCCCTTGATCATGTGGCCCTGTGCATCGTAACGGACCCACTTGCCGGTACCATCGGCGCGGTCAGCCCACTGGCCAGCTTCGGATTCCTGATAGACATCCTTGCTGGTGGCTTTCTTGCCCTGGTCAACGGCATCCAGCCAGTACCAAGCGTCGGAAGCCGGGTCATAGATTTCCTTGCCGCGGCCATCCAGGCCCTGGCGAACGCCCTTTTCGTACCAGAAGTCAGCGCCTTTGATGGTCAGCCACTGGCCGTCCAGAGCGATACCGGTGTACTCGTCAAATGCGCAAGGTACACCGTCAATATCGCCTGCGCCCTTAGCCATAGCGCCGGTGATCAGGTCAAAGTAGTAGGTGCCCTTATCGGTCGTCTGCCAGCCCTTGACCATGTGGCCGTTCTCATCGTAACGGACCCACTTGCCGGTGCCATCGGGCTTATCAGCCCACTGGCCGGCGGCGGATTCCTGGTAAACGTCCTTGTTGACGGTCATTGCGCCGCCCTGGACAGCATCCAGCCAGTACCAGGCGTCGGAATCGGGATCATAGATCTCTTTGCCGCGGCCGGTGGTACCCTGCTTCACGCCGTTTTCGTACCAGTACTTCTTGCCGTTTTCTTCAACCCAGCCGTTCTTCTCGCCGAACTTGGCGGTGTAGTCCTTGCCGTTGAAGTTGACAGTAGCGGTGGTAACGCCGCTGGTCTGCTTTACAGTTGCATCCACGAACTGTGCGCTTGCGCAGTTCTTATCGGTGCAGGTAAAGACAGCCATTGCGGTAATGGTGGTCTTTTCAGCAGCGCCATGAACGGTGCGCGTTTCGGGTTCAGTAGACGGTGCCGCAGTCGGTTCCGGCACAGCAGTCGGCTCCGGCACAGCAGTCGGCTCCGGCACAGCAGTCGGCTCTGCCGGCTTTGCGGTCGGAGTTGCGGTCGGAGTTGCGGTCGGAGTTGCGGTCGGAGTTGCAGTCGGAGTTGCAGTCGGAGTTGCAGTCGGAGTTGCGGTCGGAGTTGCAGTCGGAGTTGCAGTCAGTGCTTCAAACACAGCGCTAACGGTAACATCAGCGGCAGGCATCTTGAAGGTAGCCTTGCCATCGGTCACGGTCAGCTTTTCGGTCTTTTTATCTTCGCCGATCTGATAGCTGTAGGTCAGGCTGTCAGCCTTGAGCTGGTAGTTATCAGCTGCCTTAACGGTAACGGTAACTTCGGTGCCTTCAACAGCTGCGGTCGGGTCTACGGTAACAGTGCCGTTCTCAGCAGGAGCTGCGGTAACCTTGTATTCCTTAACAAACTCTGCGCTGACGTTGACAGGGTAAGCAGGCATTGCAAAGGTGTAGGTGTTGGCTTCGGTACCAGCTTTCACTTCAACGGTCTGTTCCTTGTTGTCGGCATCGGTGTAAGTAACCTTCAGGCCATTTTCCTTCAGGGCATAACCGGCATCCGGGGTAACCTTAACAGTAACGGTCGCGCCCTCAGCAGCGGTGGCCGGGCTGATTTCCAACTTGCCGTTGGTGGTTGCCGCCTGCTTGACCTCATAGGTCTTAGCGTTCTTTTCAACGTTGATGGTCACATCGCCGTCCGGCATGGTGAAGGTGTAAACCGTCTTAGCCTTTTCGGTGGTAGCCTGGGCTGCGGCTTCGTCCTGCGCTGCTTCCTGAACTTCAGTCAGAGCAACATCGGTATCGCCGTTCTTTGCGGTAACGGTAACGATATCGGTGCCTTTCTTTTCTACGGTCAGGGTAACGGTATCGTCCTTGATGTAGGTGTTGCTGGTGGTGCCCAGGGTCAGGGTAACGCCTTCAACTGGATCGGGCAGGGTAACGGTGTGGGGGGTGCTTTCGGTTGCGGTATGGCAATCAGAGCACAGGTACACATTGTTGCCAACGGACTTGGTTTCCAGCTCGTCCAGAGCCCAGGTATGGCCCTTGGGCAGTGCGCCGTCAGCGTACTTCTTTTCACCCTTGGTCAGGCCGTACTTGTTGGTGCGGGCCTGGGTGTAAGCGGGGGTATCGCACCATGCTTCAACGGAAACATCGGTGGTTGCGCCGCTGTTCAGGTCGCTGACCATGTCGGACATCGGCATGGTTTCAACCAGGTTAGCGCACCACATGAACTCTTCGTTCTTGTTCTTCTCGTCAGAGCTGCCCATGTTCTGGTTGTAACTCGGGTTGTAGTTCCAGGACTCGGTCTTGTAGCTCTTACGTTCCGCATAAGATGCGCTGGAATCGTCGATCTTGACTTCTGCCTTGCCGTCCACCAGTTCCTTATAGGTGTTGGACAGGTTGGTGCCGACAGAAACGACCAGCTGATCCTTGGTGGTGTTGATGCCGGTGATCACAGTCTGGCCCTGCTGGGTGGTGGTAGCAAAGCTGTAGCTGTCACGCAGGGTCAGGCCCGCCAGAGGATGGTTCTTGAAGGTGCCCAGATACTTCACACTGCTGGTATCCTGGGCGCTGTCCATGATAACCATGCTCATGCCGGTAAAGTGGGTATCGGGAACCATGTTGCCGTCCTTATCCTTGGTCAGCTTAATGCCGCCATAGACGGTGTTGTATTCCTTCACTTCTTCCACTGCGCCGGTGGTCGGGTCCATACGGTAGATGGCGTTGTTGACGTTGAAGTACAGCTTGCCATCATACAGTGCGGTAGAGTGTACCAGTGCGGGGTAGATCCGCTTTGCAGCAGCGTCTGCCAGGCACTCGGTGTTCAGGTTGTTTTCAACCTTGGTATGCTTATCTTTTGCACTGGTATCGATCTTATAGATGGTGCCAGCTTCGGCCAGGACCTTGGCATTGCTGTCGTCATCATTGAAGTTGCTGCTGGTTTCCTTCAGATCGTTGTAGTACATCAGGATGATATCAAACGGGTCATCCGTCTTGGTAAAGCTGCTCATGCTGAAGCCGCCGGGCCTGCTGCTGCTGGAATCCTCTTTGCGGATATAGTAGTTCGCATTACGCGGACGTGCTTCCAGAGTATCGGGTCCCTGGTTCTGCATCTTCTTCATGAACTGCTGCATCTGGGAGTTGTTACCAGAGCTGCCGGAACCAGAGTTGCCGTTGTTGCCGTTCTCGGACTGCTGGCGGCGCATGTTGTTATACAGGTTCTGGTTGGTCGTGGTATCAACGTAATAGAAGTAATTATTGTCGAAGTAGATGGGGCTGCAGATAGAGGTGAACCAGGTATCCTCGTAGCAGGTATCGGTGTAACGGGTCTCGTTCTTGTTATCCGCCTTGGTGTAAGAGTAATGCGGCTTGCCGTTGTTCAGCACAACATTGCCGTCTTTATCCACATCGGGATTCTTGTTCTTGGTGTAGGTGTAGCCATCGTACAGCGAGTCAATGTAATCATAGTACTTGCTGTAACGGCCTTCCAGACCGGAGGGAGAAACCAGGAAGTTGACATGGCGCATGTCGCCTGCGTTCTCAACACGGGTCTGGGCCATGCACTCGGTGTTCACGTCATCATAGCAGACGTCAACATAGTACCAGTTCTTGTTGGCTTCGCCGGTGGTCATCGTAGCAGAGTTGCTGTCGCCCTGCAGCTTGTTGACCTTGACTGCGTTAAAGTAGTGGACGTTGTTGAACATGCCGCCGCCGAACGCATTACCGGCAACACTGGTATCAGAAGTATCGCAGTAATACAGGATCTGGGCAAAGTCAACAACAGCGTTATCGCCTACTTCATCGGGGGTCTTCCAGCTGCCGTCATCATTCTTATAGATGCTCTTGTTGTCAGGCAAATTCTGGACCATGTAGTTAAATGCAGCTGCATAGCCCAGGCAGATGCAGCCATACTCAACGCCCTTAGCGCCGATCTCGCCGCCCAGCAGGGCACCGAAAGCAGTCGTCTGGATGGGGTCGTTGTTGCCGCCGCCGGTGATATCGCCCATGGAGCCCATATCGAATTCTGCAACCTGGGAGATCCAGTCGTGCAGGATCAGCAGCTTGGTAACATAGTCAGCGCTGTCACCCAGCTCGGCAACCTGTTTCAAGCCTTCATTACGGATGGCTTTCAGAGCTTCGCCATAGTTCATGACGTAAGACATGAACGCCTGCGGCAGCATGTTCAGCATGAATGCCATGGTGGTCGGCGGGACATCATCGTTCGGATCAATGCTGCACAATATCTTGATTGCGCCCATGGTGCCGGTGATGCTGCCATCCTCGCCCTGCTTCTGAACGCCCTTGGAGGTCCAGAACGGGGCAACCACGCCGAAGTACTCTGCTTCGTCCTGGTTGAACTGCGACAGCTGGAAGTAGTAGTAGTTCATCTGCGCAGTCGAGACATCGTAAGTATTGGTGACCTGGTTGCCCTGGTCGTCCACATACACGGCAGTCTTCTGGCTGTCGTACAGCAGCAGGCTGTTCTTGCCCTTGTTGTCGCCGCTCTGATAGGTGAAGTTCACCTTGCTTGCGTCAACCGGGTTGTTCTGCATATCGTACCAGTTGCCGTCCTTCATTGCGGACACCAGGGTAACGCCGGTGCCGCCGGAGGTGGTATCCAGGGTCGGGGTGCCGCCCACATTGATGTAGACGGAATTGTCATTCTGGTCTACCACAACGCTGACCGGCATGGTCATTACCGGCTGGGTTTTGATTTCTTCGCCGCAGACAGCGCACTTGAAGGTGACGCTGGTGCATTCCCAGTCAATGGTAACGGGAGCGCCGGCAGAAATTTTGCCGGTTTCGCTGTCATAGAACAGCTGGGCGTTGCTGTAGTCAGCGGCCAGCTCGCCCTCGACCTTCTTCATTTCCCAGTTGAAGGTAGCAACAAAGTTGACATCTGCATCCTTGGACACGACATGGCTCTGGCAGGGCAGGGCGGCAATGTCGTCGGTGCGGGTGGTGGGTTCCTTGTATTCCTTCTTAACCGGGCTCTTGTCAGCGGGCACGCTGGCAGAGTAAACGGTCTTGCCGGCAACGCCGGGCTTTGCCTCGGTGGTATCCTTGGTTACGGTGCCTTCTACCTTCTGGTAGGCATCGCCCTTTTCACAGGTATACACAGCGGTGTAAGCCCAGCCGTCATCGGTCTTGGTCCAGTAACCATCGGGGGTTTCCTTCCAGGTATGGGTGTGGCCATCCTCCGGGTTGGTGTCATTCCAGTACCATTTCGGCTCGCCATAGGTGTGGCCATCTGCAGCGGCGCTGGCCGCAAAGGTATCGGAGTTTTCAGCAACGTAAGCCTGTGCGTAGCTGTCAGCCTGCTGCGCAATCACTTCATCATCGCTGTTGGTCATGGACTCCATCGCAGAGGTCATGCCGGAGCTGCCGGTAAAGGTAACGGCGGTCACAACGCCTGCGGCGTTCGTCTCATAGCCCAGGTCGGTAACGGCGCTGGACAGATGATACGTTTTGATGGTGGCAGCCATCACCGATGCCA
>ENA-UONW01004275-UONW01004275.1-human-gut-metagenome-genome-assembly--contig:-CS52-NODE-4275-length-10590-cov-6.691505_pt1 | contig 10590 bp, 6 predicted proteins | sample MGYA00242463_ERZ724010 | MGnify/ENA metagenome assembly ERZ724010 | reverse complement strand
TAGGGGCGCGCATCGCGCGCCCGTTACCGGAAGATGTGCATAATCTCGGGTTTGCTCACCTGCTGTATTCGACCAAACAAATAAGAGAATCTGCAAAAAACGACCTGTTTTGACGGAAAAAGAATAAAAAACGAAAACTTTGTCAAAAACACTTGCGAAAATGCCCCGGCCTGCGTATAATGTAGAAGCTGAAAACGAAGTTTATGACATTCAGACATATTTCAAGCCAAGGGGGATATTCATCCATGTCTTACGTTGATGAGGTCTATGCGCGCGTGGTGCGCGAAAATCCCAGCCAGCCGGAATTTCATCAGGCCGTCCGCGAGGTGCTTGATTCCCTGCGCGCGGTGATCGAGTGCAACGAGGAGAAGTATCGCCGCGAGGCGCTTCTCGAGCGGCTGACCATGCCGGAGCGGCAGATTCTCTTCCGCGTCCCGTGGGTGGACGATCAGGGTCAGGTGCAGGTCAACAACGCCTTCCGCGTGCAGTTTTCCAGCGCCATCGGCCCGTATAAGGGCGGCCTGCGCCTGCATCCGAGCGTCAATCTGGGCATCATCAAATTCCTCGGCTTTGAGCAGACCTTCAAAAACTCCCTGACCGGCCTGCCTATCGGCGGCGGCAAGGGCGGCAGCGATTTCGACCCGAAGGGCAAGAGTGATCGCGAGGTGATGGCGTTCTGCCAGAGCTTTATGACCGAGCTGTATAAGTACATCGGCGCGGATGTGGACGTTCCGGCGGGCGACATCGGCACGGGCGCGCGCGAAATCGGCTATCTCTACGGCCAGTATAAGCGGTTGACAAACCGCTACGAGGGCGTGCTGACGGGCAAGGGGCTTTCCTACGGCGGCTCTCTGGCGCGCACGGAAGCGACGGGCTACGGCCTGCTGTATCTGACGGAGGCGATGCTGGCGGCCAACGGGCACGAAATCGCGGGCAAGACGGTCGCGGTTTCCGGCGCGGGCAACGTCGCCATCTACGCGGTGCAGAAGGCCGAGCAGCTCGGCGCGAAGGTCGTCACCGTTTCGGATTCCACCGGCTGGATTTACGACCCGGCGGGGATCGACGTGGCGCTGCTGAAGGATGTGAAGGAAGTGCGCCGCGCGCGCCTGACCGAGTACGCCGCCGCCCGCGAGAGCGCGGTGTATCACGAGGGATGCGGCGTGTTCACGGTCAAATGCGACGTGGCGCTGCCGTGCGCGACGCAGAACGAGCTGCGGCTGGAGGACGCGAAGGCGCTGGTTGAAAACGGCTGCATCGCCGTGGCCGAGGGCGCGAACATGCCCACCACGCTGGAGGCGACTGATTACCTGCGCGAGCACGGCGTGCTCTTTGCGCCGGGCAAGGCGGCCAACGCGGGCGGCGTGGCGACGAGCGCGCTGGAAATGAGCCAGAATTCCATGCGCCTGAGCTGGTCGTTTGACGAGGTGGACGCCAAGCTCAAGCAGATTATGACGAACATCTTCCATAACATCGACGCGGCTGCGAAGGAATACGGCATGCCGGGCAACTACGTCGCGGGCGCGAACATCGCGGGCTTCCTCAAGGTGGCCGACGCGATGGAGGCGCAGGGCGTGGTCTGATTCTGCGCGAATTGCACAAAAATGAACGGTCTTCCGCTTTCACGCGGGAGGCCGTTTTTGGGCGCGAAAAATGCCGATAAAGTGAGCCGGACGCTCAAAATTTCATAAAATTTAGACAGAAACGGCTCGAATCTGTCATAAAAAACGCAGGATTTCCGTTGACTTTGCGGCCAAATGTCGATATAATAACGAAAACGCGGGCAGGGAAAGCGATGCGATTGCTTTTCCACCCACGGAATCTAAGGAGGAAGAACCATGAACAAGATCAAGCTGATCAGCCTGCTGGCTGCCGCCGCCGTGATGACGGGCAGCGTGGCGATGGCTGAGACCTATTCGGCGAAGGGCAACGGCTATCACGGCGAGATGACCGTGAACGTGACCATCGAAGACGGCAAAATCACCGATGTGGAGCTGGGCGACAACCACGAGACGAACGTGGTGATCGACCGCGCGTTCCCGGTGATCCGCGAGCGCATCCTCGAGGCGAACACCGCGGATGTGGACAGCGTGACCGCCGCGACCTTCTCTTCTTACGCGATCAAGACCGCCGTGGCTGACGCGATGCAGCAGGCCGGTCTGGAAGCGCCGAAGGTTGCCATGCAGAACGCGGAGAAGACCGCGACGGAGCGCGCGGCGGAGAACTGCGATATCGTGATCGTCGGCGGCGGCCCTGCGGGTCTGGCGGCTGCGGTCAGCGCCAAGCAGACCAACGCGGATAAGAACGTCATCCTTGTCGAGAAGCTGGATATCCTCAGCGGCAACGGCAAGTTCGACATGAACTTCTTCGACATGATCAACACCGAGGCGCAGAAGGCCGCGGGCAACGACGAGTGGGTCGGCGAGGCCGGTCTGGCGAAGTTCCTGGAGGAGAAGAGCAGCAACGGCGAATCCGCCGAGCGCATTCAGGTCTGGGCGAACGAGGAATACAACCTTGACGCCTGGCTGCGCGCGATGGGCGTTGAGCTGAACTACAACTACGGCGGCACCAACCACATGGCCGAGGACAACCAGTACTCCGGCGAGGTCATTCAGGCCGGTCTGGAGAAGGCCGCGGCCGAGCTGGGTGTGGATGTGCGCACCGGCACCAAGGGCGTCGATCTCGTGATGGAGGACGGCGCGTGCAAGGGCGTGATCGTGACCAACAACGCGGGCGAGACCTACACCATCAACGCCGCGAGCACCATCATCACCACCGGCGGCTTCTGCTCCAACAAGGAGCTGCTCGCCGAGTATGCGCCGGGCTACGAGGTCTTCAACACCTCCAACCAGATGGGCACGACCGGCGACTTCGTGAAGATCTTTGAGCAGAACGGCTTCAAGATGGAGAACATGGGCAAGATGAGCTTCTTCTCCAACATCATTGTGCCGTATCGCGATCTGACCGGCGGCGCGGACATGAACCTGCTGGCCAACAGCGAGGGCGCGCTCCTGCCGAACAAGTCCGGCATGGATCGCGGCACGATGATCAAGGAGCAGCCGAATGGCGCGGCCTACTACATCACCGACAAGACCGGCTATGATTCCTTCTACCGCATCCGCAAGCATGTGGGTCTGGGCTACTACGCCGAGGGCGCGACCATCGAGGAGCTGGCCGAGAAGCTGAGCATCAACGCCGAGGGTCTGAAGGCTTCCGTCGAGCAGTACAACGCCGACGCGGCGGCGGGCGCGGAGAACGCGCAGATCGCGGCTGTGCCGAAGCGCGCGCTGGACGCGGAAGGCCCGTACTACGGCGTGCGCGTCGAGGCGGCCAACCACATGACCAAGGGCGGCGTGGTCTGCAACGAGAACGCGCAGGTTCTGAACGCGGACGACACCGTTGTGCCGGGTCTGTACGCGGCGGGCGAGGTCACCTGGCAGGGCGGCGGCTACTCTGAGTCCGTCTGCTTCGGCAAGGTTGCGGGCGCTCAGGCGGCCATGGCCGAGTAAAACCGAATATGGGGAGAGACTGCCGGAAACGGCGGTCTCTCTTTTTCGCATCGCGATCAAGAAACGGCGGAACGACACGGTTTTTGTGTGGGTCGGCAGGAAAAACAGCGTACATTCGCGAACAGTATAGAGTGGGTCTGATCGAACGGAAAGGCGGGGAACGACGCGCATGAAATTCACCAAAATGCAGGGGCTTGGCAACGATTACATCTATATCAATGCGTTTGAGGAGCGGGTGGAGGACCCGCCCGCGCTGGCGCGCCGCCTCAGCGACAGGCACTTTGGGATCGGCGGCGACGGGCTGGTGCTGATCGCGCCGAGCGACAAGGCGGATTTCCGCATGGTGATGTACAATGCAGACGGTTCGCGCGGGGCGATGTGCGGCAACGCCAGCCGGTGCGTCGGGAAATATGTCTACGACCGGGGCATGACGGATAAGACGGTGGTGACGCTGGAAACCGATTCCGGCGTGAAGACGCTGAACCTGACCGTTGAAAACGGGCGGACACAGAGCGTCTGCGTCGATATGGGCGCGCCGATTCTTGATTGCGAGGCTGTGCCGTGCCTGCTGGGGCAGGGCGTCGTCAAGCGGGCGCCGATCACGGCCTTGGGGCGTAGGTTTGAAATCACACCGGTTTCGATGGGCAACCCGCACGGGGTGATTTTCCTTGACGAGCCGGTGGAGACGTTTGAGCTGACGAAATACGGCCCGGCGCTGGAATGTCATCCGGCGTTCCCGAAAAAAGTGAATATTGAGTTTGTCAACGTCCTTTCCGAAAAGCGGCTTCGCATGCGCGTTTGGGAGCGCGGCAGCGGCGTGACGCTGGCCTGCGGCACGGGCTCGTGCGCGGCGCTGGTCGCGGCGAACCTCTGCGGTCTGGCAGGGCGCGAGGCGGAAATCGAGCTGGACGGCGGCACGCTGCTCGATCGGTGGGATGAACAGACGGGGCATGTTTTGATGACCGGCCCGGCTGCCTTTGTGTTCGACGGGGAATACGAAGCATAACGCGGAAAGCGAGGAGAACCCATGACGCTGGTGACTCAGGCGGTTATTTTCGCGGCGCAGGCGCACGACGGCGCGGCGCGCAAGGGGAGCGAAATCCCCTACATCGTTCACCCGATGGAGGTGGTCGCGATTGCCTCCACGATGACGGACGACCCGCAGGTGCTGGCCGCGGCCGCGCTGCACGACGTGATGGAGGACTGCGGCGTGACGTTTGAAACGCTCAGCGAGCGCTTCGGCGTGCGCGTGGCGAGGCTGGTCTGCGAGGAGAGCCAGCGCGTCTGCGGCGATCCCTGCCTGACGTGGAACGCCCGCAAGCTGGGCGCGGTCAAGCGGATCTGCGGCGGCTGCCGCGCGGCGAAGATCATCGCGCTTTCCGACAAATTGAGCAACATGCGCGCCATCAGCCGGGATTTTGCCCGAAGCGGCGAGGCCGTGTTCCAGCGGTTTCATCAGCGCGACAAGCGCCGCCATGCGTGGTATTACCGCAGCTGCGCGGTGGGGCTCAGGGACGAGCTGGGCGAAACCGACGCATGGCGCGAGCTGTCCGCGCTGGTGGAGCGGGTGTTCAGCGGCGTGGAGAGCCTTGCGCCGGACGAGGCGGCGCTGCCGCGCGGCGACGAACGCGCGGTATGAGCGAATTTCCGAACAAAAACCGCGAAACCGCTTGACAAAATTCGCCGCTTCCTGTATCATAAACGACTGGTTCAGAGACGGTCTGCACAGGGGAAACGCGGTGCGGGCGCGTTTATCATGGCGGCTTCTGCCGCTTTTGCTTTGAAAGGGGTTGAACCTTCCATGGTCCGTGCGATTGTTGGCGCGAATTGGGGCGACGAGGGCAAGGGCAAGATCACCGATATGCTGGCCTCCGAGTCCGACATTGTGGTTCGTTTCCAGGGCGGCGCGAATGCCGGTCATACCATCATCAATGATTATGGCCGCTTTGCCCTCCATCTTCTGCCCAGCGGCGTGTGCACGCCCGGCGTGGTCAACGTGCTTGGCCCGGGCGTTGCGCTGGATATCGAGTTTTTCCTCAAGGAGCTGGCCGCCATCGAGCAGCAGGGGCTCCCGGCGCCGAAGATTCTGATTTCCGAGCGCGCGCAGGTGCTCATGCCGTATCACGTCGCGCTGGATTGCTACGAGGAGGAGCGTCTGGGCAAGAACTCCTTCGGTTCAACCAAATCGGGCATTGCGCCGTTCTATGGAGACAAATTCCAGAAGATCGGCCTGCAGCTCTGCCAGCTGTATTATCCGGACGTGCTGCGCGAGAAGCTCGCCCACGCGCTGGATATCAAGAACGCGATGATCGTCAACCTCTATCACCGGGAGCCGGTCGATCTGGAGGCGATGATCGTCAAGCTGACCGAGCTTGCCGAGCGCATCCGCCCGTATGTGGCGGATACCGACGCTTACATGATGCAGGCGGTTCGCGAAGGCAAGAAGATCCTGCTGGAGGGTCAGCTCGGCACGCTCCGCGACCCGGATCACGGTATTTACCCGATGGTCACGTCCTCCTCGCCGCTGGCCGGCTACGGCCCGGTGGGCGCGGGCGTTCCGGTCTGGAGCATTAAAGAGGTCATCGCGGTCACGAAGGCGTATTCCTCCTGCGTGGGCGCGGGCCCGTTCACGACGGAGCTGTTCGGCGATGAGGCCGAGGAGCTGCGCAAGCGCGGCGGCGACCGCGGCGAATACGGCGCGACCACCGGCCGTCCGCGCCGCGTGGGCTGGTTTGACTGCGTGGCGACCCGCTACGGCTGCGAGATGCAGGGCGCGACGGCGGTGGCGATGACCAACCTCGACGTGCTGGGCTATCTCGACGAAATCCCGGTCTGCGTGGCCTACGAGCTGAACGGCGAGCGCGTGGATCATTTCCCCGTCACGCCGAAGCTCGAGCAGTGCAAGCCGATTTACGTCAAGCTGCCGGGCTGGAAGTGCGATACCCGCGGCATCAAGAATTTTGACGAGCTGCCGGAGAACGCGCGCCATTACATCGAGTTCCTCGAAAAGGAAGTCGGCTGCCCGTTCAAGCTCATTTCCAACGGCCCGCGCCGCGACGAAATCATCTATCGCTGAGCATATCCCCCCATATAAAACGCATGGAAAGAGACGGAAAGGAGGAAACGGCATGAAGCGCATCGGCTTTACAAATTCGGGCATGATGGGCGCGCTGTTTCCCTTTTTCCTGTCTTTTTGTCATTCCTTTTGAGAAGGCCGCCGTTTTGGGCGGCTTTCTTTTTGCACATCTGGTCGATTGACGAAACGGATGCGATTGCGTATAATGTGCGATTGTATACGTGAGAGATTCAATTTGTATTCATGGTAAAGGAGAGTGCGCCGATGGCAACATTGATTCTGGAGGACGGCACCCGCTACGAGGGAACGCTGTTCGGGCACAAGGCTCCGGTAACGGGAGAGGTCGTCTTCACGACCGGCATGACCGGCTATCAGGAAACGCTGACCGATCCGTCTTATTGCGGTCAGATCGTCTGCATGACCTATCCGCTCATGGGCAACGTGGGCATCAACGATATCGACAGCGAGAGCGCGGGTGTGCGGATGCGCGGCTTTATCGTATCCGAACTGTGCGATACGCCGAGCAACTGGCAGATGAAGAAGACGCTCGACCAGTATCTGGACGAGCAGGGCGTGACCGGCCTTTGCGGCGTGGATACCCGCGCGCTGACCCGGCACGTCCGCGAATACGGCACGCTGCGCGGGCGCATCGTCGAGGGCGAGCCGACCGAGGCGGATCTCGCGCTGGTCAGGGCGCACGAGATGCACGATCAGGTCGCGCAGTGCACCTGCAAGGAGGCTTACGACGTGCAGGGCGACGGCGCGTATACCGTCGCCGTGCTGGACTTCGGCCTCAAGCGCGGCATTCTGCGCGCGCTGCTGAGCCGCGGCTGCACGCTGCGCGTGTTTCCGGCGGACACGGACGCGCAGACCATCCTCGATTCCGGCTGCGACGGCGTGATGCTGACCAACGGCCCCGGAGACCCGCAGGATAACCCGAAGGCCATAAAGACCATCCGCGAGCTGATGGGCAAAAAGCCGATGTTCGGCATTTGTCTGGGTCATCAGCTGATGGCGCTGGCGATGGGCGGGCGCACGGTGCAGATGAAATACGGCCACCACGGCGCGAACCACCCGGTCAAGGATCTGGCGCGCGGCACCTGCTCCGTCACGGCGCAGAACCACGGCTTCATGGTCGATCCCGATCAGCTTCCGGCGGGCGCGGTCGTCAGCCACCTCAACTGGAACGACCAGACGGTGGAGGGCGTGCGCTACACGGATAAAAATGCGTTCTCCGTGCAGTTCCACCCGGAAGCCTGCGGCGGGCCGTGCGAAACGGCGTACCTGTTTGACGATTTCATCGCCATGATTAAGGCGAACAACGTGCAGTAAGAGGGGGACAAACGCATGCCTAAGAATCCGAATATCCGAAAGGTATTGGTCATCGGCTCCGGCCCGATCGTCATCGGTCAGGCGGCCGAGTTTGACTACGCCGGCACGCAGGCCTGCCGCGTCCTCAAGGAGGAGGGCGTGGAGGTCGTGCTGGTCAACAGCAACCCGGCGACCATTATGACCGATACCAGCATCGCCGATAAGGTCTATCTGGAGCCGCTGACGGTCGGCTCGCTGGAAAAGATCATCGCGCGGGAGCACCCGGACAGCCTGCTCGCGTCTCTGGGCGGCCAGACCGGCCTGAACCTGGCGATGGAGCTGGACGAAAAGGGGATTCTGCAAAAGTACAACGTGCAGCTTCTGGGCACGAAGATCGACTCCATCCGCCGCGCCGAAGACCGCGAGGATTTCAAGAACATGATGCTCGCCATCGGCGAACCGTGCATCGACTCGGTGATCGTCCGCGACGTGCAGGCGTCCGTGGATTTTGCCAACGAATACGGCTACCCGGTCATCGTGCGCCCGGCCTATACGCTCGGCGGCACCGGCGGCGGCATTGCGGAGGATGAAAAGCAGCTCCGCGAAATCTGCGCGGACGGCCTGCGTTCCTCCCGCGTGCACGAGAACCTGATCGAGCGCAGCGTTGCGGGCTGGAAGGAAATCGAATACGAGGTCATCCGCGACAGCGCGGGCAACTTCATCACCGTCTGCAACATGGAAAACTTCGACCCGGTCGGCGTGCACACCGGCGATTCCATCGTTGTCGCGCCGAGCCAGACCCTGCGCGACCCGGAGCACCAGATGCTGCGCAGCGCGTCAATGAACATCATCAGCGCGCTGGGCATCGAGGGCGGCTGCAACGTGCAGTATGCACTCAGCCCGGACAGCATGCAGTACTACGTCATCGAGGTCAACCCGCGCGTGTCGCGCTCCTCTGCGCTGGCCTCCAAGGCGACGGGCTACCCGATTGCCAAGGTGACGACCCGCATCGCGCTGGGCTACACGCTCGATGAAATCGTCAACGGCGTGACCGGGCAGACCTACGCCTGCGCCGAGCCGACGATCGACTACGTGGTGCTGAAATTCCCGCGCTGGCCGTTTGATAAGTTCGTTTACGCCGACAAGCACATCGGCACGAAGATGAAGGCGACCGGCGAAATCATGGCCATCGGCACGAACTTCGAAAACGCGCTGCTCAAGGCCGTGCGCTCGCTGGAAATGGGCAGGGACAGCCTCGTGACCCCGGCGCTGGAGGCGCTCAGCGACGAGGAGCTGGAGAGCAAGCTGCGGAATATCGACACCGAGCGCTCGTTCGTCGTCGCGGAGGCGCTGCGGCGCGGCGTGACGATGGAGCACATCCACGAGGTCACCAAGATCGACATCTGGTTCCTCAAAAAGGTGCAGAACATCGTCCGCATGGAGCAGAAGCTCCGCGCGATGGACGGCATCGCCGCGCTGGATCGCGACACGCTGATGGCCGCCAAAAAGATGGGCGTGGCGGACAGCGCGATGGCGCGCTTCGTCGGCTGCAAGACGGCGGATATCCGCATGCTGCGCGAGCGGCTCAAGGTGCTGCCCGCCTTCCGCATGGTCGATACCTGCGGCGGCGAGTTCGAGGCCGTCAGCCCGTATTTCTACAGCACCTACGGCACCGCGACCGAGGCGAAGAACAGCGGGCGCAAAACCGTCGTCGTTCTCGGCTCCGGCCCGATCCGCATCGGTCAGGGCATCGAGTTTGACTACTGCTCGGTGCACTGCGTCTGGGCGCTCAAGCGCGCGGGCTTCGATACCGTCATCATCAACAACAACCCGGAGACGGTTTCCACCGACTTCGATACCGCGGATCGCCTGTATTTCGAGCCGCTCACGCCGGAAGACGTGATGAACGTGCTGGAGATCGAGCAGCCGGTCGGCGTGGTCTGCCAGTTCGGCGGCCAGACGGCCATCAAGCTCGCCAAGACGGTTCGGGAAGCCGGATACAGCATCCTCGGCACCGATCTGGGCGACATCGACGCGGCGGAAGACCGCGAGCTGTTCAACGAGCTGCTGAACCGGCTGGGCATCCCGCAGCCGAAGGGCACGACCGTCTTCACCGCGGACGAGGCGGCGAAGGCGGCGGCGGAGCTGGGCTATCCGGTGCTCGTGCGCCCGAGCTACGTGCTCGGCGGTCAGGGCATGGAAATCGCCTACGATGAAAAGCACATCCGCGAATACATGTCCATCATCAACATGAACGTGCAGGAGCACCCGATTCTGGTGGATAAGTACCTGCTGGGCCGCGAAATCGAGGTGGACGCGATTTGCGACGGCGAGAACGTGCTGATTCCGGGCATTATGGAGCACGTCGAGCGCGCGGGCATTCACTCCGGCGACTCCATCTCCGTCTATCCGCCGCAGCACCTCGCCCCGCGCATCCAGCGCATGGTGACGGATTACACGATCAACATCGCGCGCAGCCTGCATGTGCGCGGTCTGGTGAACATCCAGTTCATCGAATACGCGGGCGATCTGTACATCATCGAGGTCAACCCGCGCTCCTCGCGCACCGTGCCGTATATCTCCAAGGTCACGGGCATCCCGATCGTCGAGCTGGGCGTTCGCGCGTCGCTGGGCGAGAAGGTGCCGGAGATGGGCTTTGGCACGGGGCTCTATCCGCCCGCGCCGACCGTCGCGGTC
>ENA-UONW01004273-UONW01004273.1-human-gut-metagenome-genome-assembly--contig:-CS52-NODE-4273-length-10595-cov-8.163947_pt1 | contig 10595 bp, 7 predicted proteins | sample MGYA00242463_ERZ724010 | MGnify/ENA metagenome assembly ERZ724010 | reverse complement strand
TGCCGGTGCAGTGCGGCTCCGATGAACTGCTGAAGAAGATGAACCGCCACTACACGGTGGAGCAGTACATGGAGCTGATCGAATACGCTCGCAAAACGGTGCCCGGCATCACCTTTTCCAGTGACATCATCGTTGGCTTTCCTGGCGAGACCGAAGCGGACTTTGTAAAGACGCTGGAACTGGTGCAGAAGGTGGGCTATATGCAGCTGTTCACCTTTATCTATTCCAAGCGCACCGGCACCAAGGCTGCCGAAATGCCGGACCCCACCCCCCGCAAGGAAAAGACCGACCGCATGACCCGCCTGCTCAAGGTGCAGGACGAGATCGCCATGGCGCTGGTCAAGGCGCAGGTTGGTCAGACTGTGAAGGTACTGGTAGAGGGCTTTGGCCGCAATGAGGGCACCCTCTCCGGCCGTCTGGACAACAACCTGACGGTGGAGTTCACGGCAGACGCTTCCCTGATGGGCAGCTATGCCAACGTACATCTCACGGGCGCACGGGCGACTGTGCTGCTGGGTGAGCTTGCCTGAGTGATTCCGGGGCAGTGCCCCTGAACGTATAAAATAAGAAGGAGACCATTCAAATGGATTGCATTGATCTTTTCAAGCGCGCAGCCGTTGCGCTGCAGACCGATAGCCGCTACCTCGTTCTGGATCAGACCCGCAAGGCAAACGATAAGGACGAAGAGCTGCAGAACCTGATCGGCGAGTTCAACCTCGCCCGCATGGATCTGAACAATGAGATCGGCAAGAGCGAGCGCAACGATGCCCGCATCGCCGAACTGAACGAAAAGGTGAACAGCCTGTACGGCCAGATCATGGGCAACGAGGGCATGGTGGCTTACAACGAGGCCAAGCGTGACTGCGAGAACCTCGTGAACTATATCGATGCCATCATCAACACTGCCATGAATGGCGGCGACCCCATGACGGTACAGGAGCCTTCTGCTTCCTGCACCGGCAGCTGTTCCACCTGCGGCGGCTGCCACTAAAACCGGCAAAAACAAAACGCGGCTGTGCAAAACAGACCGCGTTTTGTTTGCAAAAGCGGTTACAAGCCGCAAACTTGTGCACAGAACCATAGAACGGGAGAGAGGGTAAACCATGGCAGAGCTGTCGCCCATGATGCAGCAATATCTTGAGATCAAAAAACAACATAAGGACGAAATTCTGTTTTACCGCATCGGCGATTTTTATGAGATGTTCTTTGACGATGCCCTGACGGCATCCAAGGAACTGGATCTGACCCTGACCGGCAAGCAGTGCGGCATGGAAGAGCGAGCACCCATGTGCGGCGTGCCCTTCCACAGCTACGAGGGATATGTGGCGCGGCTGATCGCCAAGGGCTACAAAGTAGCCATCTGTGAGCAGGTGGAAGACCCGGCCAAGGCCAAGGGCCTTGTCAAGCGGGACATCATCCGCGTGGTCACACCCGGCACGGTCATTGAGAGCAGTATGCTGCAGGATGACCGCAATAACTACATTGCCAGTATCTTCCTCAAAGGAAAGAAAGCAGGTTTGTGCTTTGCGGATGTCTCTACCGGTACGGCCCATATCACAGAGCTGAATGCAGACAAGATCGCCCCGGCGGTCATTACGGAGCTGTGCCGCTACCATCCCAGCGAAGTACTGATGAATCCGGGTCTGCTGGACTGCCGCGAGGTGACGGCGTACATCAAAAAGAATATGACTTGTTCGGTGGAGCTGATCGAAGAGGAGCGCTATGCACCGGGCCTTGTGGCGGCATCGCTGGAAAACCAGTTTGGCCGCGACTGGGCGCAGACCACCGGCATTGCAGCGGACGGCCTTGTGCGCTTTGCCATGGCGGCACTGCTGGAATATCTGCACGATACCCAGATCAAGGGCGTGGAACGTCTGAAAACGGTCATAACCTATAATAAGGCCCAGTTCATGCGTCTTTCGCCCGTGACCCGCGCCAATCTGGAGCTGACCGAGACGCTGCGCGGCCGCGAAAAGCGGGGCACGCTGCTCTGGGTGCTGGATAAGACCAGTACATCTATGGGCAAGCGTATGCTGCGCAGCTGGATCGAGCAGCCGCTTATTTCCAGTGCACTCATCAACCACCGCCTGAACGCTGTGGAGAGCCTTGTCAAGCAGACCATGGCCCGCGGCGACCTGACCGAAGAGCTGGGTTACATTGCGGATATGGAACGCCTGATGACCCGCACGGTTTACGGCTCTGCCACACCCAAGGAGATCTATACGCTGGCCCAGACCTGCGACCGGTTGCCCGGCCTGCGCAGGCAGGCTGAGGCCTGCGGCTGCCCGGAGCTTGCTGAACTGGCAGTACAGATCGATCCGTTGGAGGACATCAAGGCCCGTATTTATGCGGCGGTGGACCCGGAAGCACCCTCTACCCTCAAGGATGGCGGTGTCATTGCCAAAGGCTACCATGCCGAGGTGGACGAGCTGCGTTCCATCCGCGACAATACCAAGGGCGTTCTGGCGCAGCTGGAAGCCCGCCTGCGGCAGGAGACCGGCATCCCCAAGCTGAAGATCGGCTATAACCATGTGTTTGGCTACTTCATCGAGGTAAGCAACTCCTATAAGAGCATGGTGCCGGAGACCTACATCCGCAAGCAGACCCTGACTTCCGGCGAACGCTACATCACGCAGGAACTGAAGGAGCTGGAAAGCAAGATCTTAGGTGCCCACGAACGGCTCATCACGCTGGAGCACCGCCTGTTCAGCGAACTGCTGGAAAGCATTAGCGCTCAGCTGGACCGCATCCAGCGCACGGCCAATGCGGTGGCCCAGCTGGATGTGCTCACGGCGCTGGCGCAGGTGGCAGCGGAAAACAACTACTGCCGTCCCATCGTGGACGACAGTGACGAGCTGACCATCACCGAGGGCCGTCACCCTGTGGTGGAGCAGATGCTGAAAGGCAGCCTGTTTGTGCCCAATGATACCACCCTGAACTGCGGTGCAGACCGCTGCCTGATCATCACCGGCCCTAACATGGCAGGTAAATCCACGTACATGCGCCAGAATGCACTGATCGCGCTGATGGCGCAGATCGGCTCCTTTGTACCGGCTTCCAGCTGCCATGTGGGTGTGGTGGATGCCATTTTCACTCGCATCGGTGCGTCGGACGACCTGTCTGCCGGTCAGTCCACCTTTATGGTGGAGATGACCGAGGTAGCGGAGATCCTGAAAAATGCCACCGCCAAAAGCCTTGTGGTGCTGGACGAGATCGGCCGCGGCACTTCCACCTTTGACGGTATGAGCATTGCCCGCGCCGTAGTGGAGCACATTGCAGACCCCGCCAAGGGCCTTGGCTGCAAGACTCTGTTTGCCACCCACTACCACGAGCTGACCGAGCTGGAAGGCGGCGTGGACGGCGTAAAAAACTACAATATTGCAGTAAAAAAACGCGGCGAGGACATCACCTTCCTGCGCCGCATCGTGCGCGGCCCGGCGGATGACAGCTACGGCATCGAGGTGGCAAAGCTGGCAGGTCTGCCCGGCAGCGTGACCCGCCGCGCCCACGAGGTGCTGCGCACGCTGGAAGCAACTGCACCTAAAAATAAAGTAGAGCAGATGGATTTTGATGCCCTGCAGGAGTATAACTCTCCGGCTGTGCCCAGCGAGATGATGGACAAGCTGGAAGCTCTGGATGTGGAAACACTCACCCCCATTGAGGCTTTGAACTTCCTCTACGAGCTGAAAAAGACCCTGAAGGGCAGCCTGAACAGATGAAACTGCTCTACCTGACCCAGACCATACAAGGAGGGAAAACACCATGGCAGTGATCCATGTTCTGGATAAGCACACAGCCGAGCTGATCGCAGCCGGTGAGGTGGTCGAGCGTCCGGCATCCGTTGTTAAGGAGCTGCTGGAAAACTCCATTGATGCCGGTGCCACGCAGGTGACCGTCAGCATTGAATCCGGCGGCGTCAAGCTGATCGAGATCAGCGATAACGGCACCGGCATCGAGGCAGAATATATCTCCACGGCGTTTATCCGCCACGCCACCAGCAAAATTGAAACACCGGACGATCTGACCAACATCCATACGCTTGGCTTCCGCGGTGAAGCACTGGCATCCATTGCCAGCGTGGCCCGTGTAGAGCTGACCACCCGAACCGAGGTGGACGAGTTTGCCACGGTCTACCGCATTGAGGGCGGGGAAGAGGTCTCCCGTGAGCCGGGTGCCAGAGCTGTGGGCACTACCATCCGGGTAAAGGATCTGTTTTACAACACGCCTGCCCGCATGAAGTTCCTCAAAAAGGACTCCTCCGAGGGCACCTTTGTGTCGGATACAGTTACCCATGTAGCGCTCAGCCACCCAGAAGTCAGCGTCAAGTTCATCCGCGAGGGCAAGCTGCAGTATGTCACGCCCGGCGACGGCCAGCTGCGCGGTGCAGCCTATGCGGTGCTGGGCCGGGAGTTCAGCCGGGACCTCATTGAGCTGAAAAATCAGGAGGGCGTGTACCGCATCACCGGTCTGATTACCCCGCCCAAAAGCTGCCGCGCCAGCCGAAGTATGCAGCATTTTTACATCAATGGCCGCTATGTGCGCAACCGCACCATGATGGCCGGTATGGAGATGGCGTTCAAGGGTACCATGATGCAGGGCAAGTTCCCGGGCGGCATTCTGCTGCTGGAAATGCCGGCCGACCTTGTGGATGTCAATGTGCATCCGGCCAAGATCGAAGCCCGCTTTGCCCGCGAAAATGATGTTTTTGATGTGGTGTATCATGCCGTCAAGCTGGCATTGGCTCAGCCCGGCACTGGCGAACGGCTTTTTACCTTTGAAGCAGACAAAGAAGAAGAAAAAGCTGAAAATTCAAAAAAAGACGCTGATGTAATCAAAAATGATGTAAAGAATAATAGCTTTACGGGCCTTTCTGCGATCATTCGGGGGCAGGCAGACCCGGGCGTTCTGCCACAGCAGCACTGGGAACCGGCAAAACCCGCCGCAGCACCGCAGCAGCCTGCCCCGGCTGCTGCAATGCAAATACCGACAGCACCCAGTGTGCCGCGCTGGAAAGGCAGTGCTCAGAACGAGGATATGCTGGATCCGTTCGTGACCCTTCACAGCCCGAAGCTGGAAACGACAAAGGCACCAGAGCCGTTCCGTGCAGCGGCAAGTGAAACACAGCTGGATGTGGAACCGGAATTTGGTGAGACAAAACTGCATTCGCCTCAGGACCATATGGCAGCGTGGAACCCTGCGCAGGAAGCACCAAAGGAAGAACCTGAGAGTGCACCCTGTGCAGAAACAGAACCGGATGCGCCGGAAGCGGCAGAACAGGAAACTGTACTGGCCGAGCCGGAGCAGATGAACTTTGATCCGACGGCGGATCAGCCGGAGCCGCTGCGCTATGTGGGCGAGGTGTTCAGAACATATATCCTTGCAGAACGCGGCGACGAGCTGTGCCTGATCGATAAACACGCTGCCCACGAGCGCCAGCTGTACGAAAAACTGGCCGCGAACTATGGCAATGTGCCCAGCCAGATGCTGCTGGAGCCTGCTGCCATCGACCTTGCTGCGGAGGAAAAGCAGGCCCTGCTGGATAACATTCCTCTGCTGGAAAATGCGGGCCTTGAGATCGCGGACTTTGGCGGCAATACCGTGGTGCTGCGCGCGGTGCCCGCAGATGTGGAGCCGCAGAATGCCGAAAGCCTGCTGGTGGAGATCGCAAATAAGCTGCTCAAGGGCGGCCATGATGCGCTGAACGAGCACACCGAGTGGGTGCTGCATTCTATCTCCTGCCGTGCAGCCATCAAGGCGGGGGACAAGTCCTCGCCGCAGGAACTGCTGGCGCTGGCCGAAAAGATCCTTTCCGGCGAGGTGCCGCCGTTCTGCCCGCATGGCCGCCCCTGCGTACTCAAATTGACCCGGAAGGAGCTGGAAAAGCAGTTTGGACGCATCGTATAAACATCCCGTGGTGGCCGTCGTCGGCCCTACCGCAACCGGAAAGACAGCGCTGGGTGTAGAACTTGCAAAACATTTTTCCGGCGAGGTCATCAGCTGTGATTCCATGCAGATCTATAAAGGTCTGGACATAGGCACGGCAAAGGTGACACCGGAGGAGACCTGCGGTATCCCGCATCACGGCGTGGATATCCTTACGCCGGACAAGGCTTTCAGCGTGGCAGACTTTACCGCCATGGCCGGAAAGCTGGAAGAAGAGATCTCTGCCCGGAAGAAGCTGCCCATCCTTGTGGGCGGCACAGGGCTGTATGTTCAGAGCTTTCTGTATGGGGTGCGCTTTACAGAGGAAAAAGCACCTGCCGGTCTGCGGGAGCAGCTGGCGGCGGAACTGGCTGCAAAAGGCGGTGCTGCCATGTACGAAGAACTGAAGCAGGCCGACCCGGAAGCTGCTGCGGCTATCCACCCGAACAATCAGGTGCGGGTGCTGCGCGCACTCGAACATTATCGTGCCACCGGCAAAAAGCTGAGCGAACAGAAGGCGGAGTCTCTCCCACCGGAGCGGCCCTACCGCAGCCTGATCCTCGGTCTGGATTTCCCAGAGCGCGCGGTACTTTACCGCCGCATTGACCTGCGTGTGGACAAAATGCTGGAAGCGGGCCTTATAAAGGAAGCGGAGCATGTCTGGCAGAACCGGGAAAGCTTCCGCACGGCAGCGCAGGCCATCGGATACAAGGAGTTCTTTCCGTATTTTGAGCAGACGGCTCCACTGGAAGCCTGCACGGAAAAGCTCAAGCAGGCGTCCCGCAACTATGCCAAGCGCCAGTTGACCTGGTTCCGCCATATGGACGGTGTGGTTTGGCTGGATGCCGGTGCACCGGATGCAGTGCAGACTGCCATCCGCAAAACTAGCGAATTTTTAGCGAAAGGATGATCGATATGCCGGATGAGACCCAGAAGGAACGCCATGCGCCGCATGTGCTTACCACTCTGGCAGGCGTGCTGATCGCGTTTCTGCTGCTGGCAGCAATTTATGTGGTGTATCAGGCCGCACATATCCTGTTCCCGCAGAATGTTTATGAGACTGCGCTGCCTGCGGTCATTTCGGATACGGTGGAAGCCGACGGAGTTCTGCTGTTCGACGAAAGCTATGTGGCAGGCAGCGGAAACCTTGGATATCTTGCTGCCGACGGCGAGCGCGTTTCAGCGGGCACCGCAGTGGCAGAAGTGTACAGCAACGCTTCGCAGGCTTCGCTGCGCCTGCAGCTGAACCAGCTGAATGATCAGATCGACCTGCTGCAGAAATCGCAGAACACTTCTGCGCTGCAGCTGGATACCCTTTTAAAAGAACGTTCTTCTGCGCTGTATGACCTGCTGGATACGCTGGACGACAGCGATTATGAAGCGGTGGATGATGATGCCAATGCCTACCTGCTGGCCCAGAACAAGCTCTGGGTGGTAACGGGCGAAGCTGCAAACTTTACCGATCAGATCACTGCGCTGGTCCAGCAGTCCCAGAGCGTGCAGGCGCAGCTGGGCAGCCCGGCGCAGATCACTGCACCGCAGACCGGCTATTTTGTGCGCTCTTCCAGCAGCGGACGGCTCAATGCCAGTGCCGATGATATCCTTGCACTGAACGCACAGGAGCTGCAGGGCTATCTGCAGTCCGACCCAGTGCTGGCACTGGATGGCTGCGCCGGTAAGATCGTGGCAGGGTTCACATGGCGCTATGTGGGCGTGTGCACTGCAAAGCAGGGCGAAAAGCTGCTGGGTCAGAACGGCAAGCCGCTGAGCACAGCGGTGGAGATCAGCTTCCCGGGTCAGGTGGAGAACAGCCTCAAGGCCACCGTCACCGAGGTGGAGATCGATCAGGACAGCGGCCTTGCCCGCTTTGTGCTTGCCTGCAACTCCATCAACGGCGATGTGCTTTGCCTGAACCGGGCTGCAGCACGCATCTCGGTAGGAGAGCGCAGCGGCCTGCGGGTGCCTGCTGCGGCTGTGCACTATTTAAAAGAGGATGGCACCGAGGCACAAACGCAGGGCGAAAACTACATTCCCGGTGTGTACGTGAAACTTGGCAACATTGCCCGCTTCTGCCCGATCGACCCGGTGGACGCAGACCATCCCCTCATCACGGACGGCGATTACATCCTTGTTCTGCCCGAAGGGACCGAGGGCTCGGTCAGCAAGGTGAGGCTTTATGACGAAATAATCGTTTCCGGACAAAATTTGTATGATGGAAAGCTTTTGTAGTTATTGACATCTGAGGCAAAAAATCCGATAATAGATAAAGCTATTATTTGCATCTTTTTGCAAAGAACGCCAGGCAGCGCCATGCTGCCCGAATGAAAGGAGCAGATTGTATGTCTTTGCTTGACAGCATTAAGAAAGGTCTGTTTGACCAGGAAGACGATTACGAGGATCAGTACATTGACGATGGCCCCCAGATGGTAAACAATAACAATGGCATCGGCCTTGGTGCTGACGACGAAAATGAAGAGCCTGTTGAGGGTGCCAAGAAGAACGGCAAGGTGGTCAACATCAATGCCACCACTCAGCTCAAGGTCGTTCTGGTCAAGCCTGAGCGTTTTGAGGATGCCAGTACCATTGCTGACCACCTGAACAACAAGCGCACCGTGGTGCTCAATCTGGAGTCCACCAACAAGGAAGTGTCCCGCCGTCTGGTGGATTTCCTGTCCGGTGTTGCATATGCAAACAATGGCCAGATCAAGCGCGTGGCCAACAGCACCTTCATCATCACTCCGTACAACGTGGATATCATGGGTGATCTGCTGGACGAGCTGGAGAACAATGGCGCGTTCTATTGATCCGCAGCCCAAGGCGGCGCGCGGGTTCATCCCTGCGCGTACCGATGAAGAACGCTATCTCATGCGCCATATCGAGGACTTGGCCCACACGGCCTTTTCCCGGGACATTGCGCGGTATTCGGCTTTCCTGAGTGACCGCGAGCAAGACTTGGCCCGCGCGGCACTGGGCCGTGCCGGTGTGCAGGAGGGCTTCCGGTTTGAGGGCGGCTGGCTGAATGCGGAGCGCAGGGTGCTCTGTATCGAGCCGGAGTACAGCTGCGGCGAAGCACCCATCTGCTGTGTGCGGCTGCAATGCTGTGCACAGGCGGGGGCTGCGCTGCCCGCCCACAAGGATTACCTGGGCAGTCTGATGGGCCTTGAGCTGCGGCGCGAGGCGCTGGGAGATATCGTTCTGCCGGAGGATCAGCCGGGCACAGCTTATGTGTTTGCGCTGGAACCGGCAGCACAGCTGATCTGCCGGGAACTGTTTCAGGCTGGACACACGGAGCTGACCACGGAACTGCTGACGCTGGACGAGGTGCCGCAGTTTCCGCAGGCGGAGCGTGAGATGCACAGTGCAACGGTATCGTCCCTGCGGCTGGACGCTGTGCTGGCAGCTATGCTGCACTGCAGCCGAGGACAGGCTTCGGAACTGATCGAGGCGGGCAGGGTGGAGATCAACCACCTGCCGGCGGATAAACCTCATGCGCAGGTATATGAGGGCGATGTGTTCACGGTGCGCGGCAAGGGCCGCTTCAACCTGACTGCACTGCCCGGCAAAAGCAGAAAAGATCGGTCAATCATCGAATTTTTTCAATATTAAAAGCAACGGGAGGAAATGACTATGCTGACTCCGCAGGATGTCCGTTCTGTGCAATTTGAGAAAAACCTCCGCGGCTACCGCACAGAGGACGTAGACCGTTTTCTGGATAAGGTGGAAGAACAGCTGCGGGACGACGATGCGCAGGCGGAACAGCTTCGCAAGCAGATTGCGGACCTGACTGCTGAAAACCAGAAGCTGCACGATGAACTGAAGAGCTTTGAGGCAGATGGTGAAATGCTCAAGAGCGCGCTGATCAATGCACAGCGCATGGGCGAAAATGTCATCCGCGAAGCAAACCAGAAAGCAGAAGAGATCATCCATCGTGCAAATCTGCGCGGTGATGATATCATCCGCGATGCCAACGAACTGCTGCAGAAGGCAAACGACCGTGCAGACGAGATTGAGAACGAAGCAAACGAGAAGCGCCTTGCAGAGGAACGCGAGTATGACCGCGTGCGTCTGGAAGTGACCCGCTTCAAGTCTGATGTGCTCAACCTGTACCGCAGCCATGTGGAGTCGCTGAGCCGTCTGCCGGAGTTCCAGAAGGAAACGGCTGCACAGGATGCCGAACAGGCAGAGCCTGCTGCAGAGGAAAGTGAGCCTGCCGCTGCAGCCCAGCCGCAGGCAGCGGACGTGCAGGAGCCGGAAGCAGAGCCTGCACAGCCCGCACAGGAAGATGCAGAACCTGCTGCCGTTGTTGAAAATGACGACGACAAGGCAGCTGACAGCAGCGAGGATTTCTGGGAAAAGGATGAGAGCCAGCTCAAGCTGGACCCGCCGCCCGCGCCTCCTGCTGATTTTAAGCCGGACGAGCCGGACTACGATGCTTTTCAGGGTGTCAAGTTCAGCGAGTAAGGCAACCCCATAAGGAAATATAGAGGAGAGTGTAAACCATTGGCTAAGAACAAATCGCAGTACGATAGTACTCTGAACCTGCCCAAGACCCTGTTTGAAATGCGTGCCGGCCTGCCCAAGAAGGAGCCGGTCATGCTGAAGGATTGGGACGACAACGACCTGTACAATCAGCTCATGAAGCACAACGAGGGCAAGCCGCAGTTCATCCTGCA
>ENA-UONW01004267-UONW01004267.1-human-gut-metagenome-genome-assembly--contig:-CS52-NODE-4267-length-10605-cov-5.008436_pt1 | contig 10605 bp, 8 predicted proteins | sample MGYA00242463_ERZ724010 | MGnify/ENA metagenome assembly ERZ724010 | reverse complement strand
GCCGTCCGGTCTCGATATCCGTGTAGAAGCCGGGGATATCCCCCGCCCTGACGAGCGTATAGCCCGCCTTTTCAAACACGTCCTGCATATACGCAGTCGTCTTCCACTCGCGGAAGCCCGTCTCCGGGTGCCGCCAGATATAGTCCTCCGCCGCGAGGATCTCCTCGCGGTGCTTGTCAACGAGTGTCTCATAGAGCTTGGTCTGCATGGCGTAGCCTCCTCATGATCCCATCATTATAAATCAGGCCGGAAGCGCAAAACTCCGCATTCCGGCCCTGGGTGTATCGCTCAGATCTCGAAGTATTCCTGCATCAGCCGCATCGACAGCTTCGCGCCGTTCGGCAGCTGATCGAGCTCGATCTCCTCCCGCCGCGTAGGGCCGCCGCGCCCCCCCGCCGCGCTGACGCAGATGGCCGGGATCCCGGCCGCGAGCGGAATGTTGGCGTCGGTCGAGCTGGGGCCGTGGATCGACTCCGCGTCAAACAGCTCGCGCACGGCGCTGTCCGCGCGCGCAATGAGCGCATCCAGCTTTTCCTGCGGCACGTCGCCGCCGCACGGGCGGTCGCCGACCAGCGTTACCTCGACCTCCACACCCATCGCGCGATAGGCCTCAAACGTCTTTTCAAAGAACACACGCATGGTCTCCAGGCACTCGCGGTCGTTCGAGCGGTACTCGCAGAGCATCGACGCCTCCTGCGCGATGGTGTTGACCGACGTTCCGCCCTCGATCACGCCGACGTTGTAGGTCGTCTTGACGCCCTCCTTCTGCGGCACCTTCATGGTGTAGATGGTGTTGATGATGGAAGACAGATAATAGATCGCGTTGCGGTTTCCAAACGCGCCGTAGCTGTGTCCGCCCTCGGTGCGGACGGTCACGCGGTAGCGGTGCGAGCCGACCGCGCTCGTCACGACGCGGCGCAGGTTCGTACCGTCGAAGGTGTAAAATTCGCGGATGCGGCTGCCGTAGTCCTGTACGATCCGGCGGCTGCCCTTCAGGTTGCCGAGCCCCTCCTCACAGGAGTTCGCCACGAACAGAAGGCCGCATTTTGCCCGCAGCTTCCGCTGCACGAAGTAGCGCGCGCTGACCATCATCACGGCGAGATTTGCCGTATCGTCGCAGACGCCGGGCGCGTACATCTTCTTTTCATCCTCGCGGAAGGGCATCGGCTCGGTGTCCGGGAAGACCGTGTCGGTGTGCGCCATGAAGACGACCAGATCATTCTCGTCCGTCACCTGATACCAGCACACGACGTTCAGCGCCTCATCGATCTCCACGTCTTCAAAGCCGTTGGCCCGGAACCACGCTTTGCAGTATTCCGCGCGCTTTTCCTCATGGTGCGAGGGCGCGGGGATGGCGCACAGGTCCCGGATGATCCGCTTGATATCCTCGATATTTTCCGCAATATACGAAAGCATTTCCTTTGTCAGCATCGTTTTTTCCCTCCGCTTTACAGCAGGACCGTTCCGATCCCGTCGCTGCCGATCTCGATCTTCGTCCCATAGGGCAGGCTCATTTCCGCGAGCCGCTCCAGAATGCCGCTGTGCGCGTCCGGGGCGGGCCAGCCGCCGACCGAGCGCTTTTTCCCGAAGCCGAGCTCGACCGGCAGCAGCTTCAGCTTGCGGAGCTTTCCGTCCTCCGCCTCCCAGTACGGGACGACCGCCTCAAACATGACGCGGCTGTAATACAGGCCCTTCCGCCCGTGGTCCGAACGCTTTTCAAACATCTCGTCCAGTCCCTCGCTGCCGGTCATGCCCTGCTTTTCGAAGAAGCCCACCGGGGCCTTTTTTACGGTCTCCAGCTGGATGATGAAGTCGCCCAGCGAGTAGAAGATCGGGCAGCCCTTGTAGATTTCGATCGGGCGGAGCATATGCGGCCCCGTGCCGACGACGGCATGCGCGCCTGCGTCGATGCAGCGGTGCGCAAATTCCACGCAGAACTCCGCAGGCTCGCTCTTCACCGCGCCCATGCACTCGTGCGAGTGGATGGACACGATCACATAGTCGGCCATGAAGCGCGCCTCGCGGATCATTTTTTCCGTGCGGGCCATGTCGGTCTCGTTCACGCGGGTGCGGATGCCCGGCTTGTCCGCGCGCGCGATGCGCATGGTTCCAAACTCCGCCGCGCCGTCGGGCAGCTCAGGGAGATAGCCCTGCGAGCGTTCCAGCTCGCGGTCGGCGTTGAGATCCAGCGCGGCCGCGATCTCGCGCAGCTGCGCGAGCTGCGCCTCCGGCAGCTCATACCGGGTATCGAACCGGAGGCCGTTCAGGCCCGGACGCCCCGGCATAGTGCGCGTCTGCTCGCCCGCCATCGCATCGGGATAGAACGTCGAGCACGCGCCGATCACGGCGTAGCGCCCGCCGGGCGCGTCCAGATAGATGGGCGCGGCGGCCTCGGCCAGCGAACGGCCCGTGCCGCAGGTGGGCAGCCCCGCCGCCTGCAGGTATTCCAGCGTCTTCAGCAGTCCCGCGTGGGAATAGTCCATGGCATGGTTGTTCGCCGTGGTCAGCATGTTGAAGCCGAATTCCTTCACGCCGTCCAGCACGCGCGGCTCCGCGCAGAACCAGCTCCCGCCGGACAGCGCCGCGCCGTAGGTCTCAAAGTTGTGGATCGTCGTCTCCAGATTCAAAAACCGGAGCTCGCCCTGCGCGATAAAATCCCGCAGCGCTTCAAAGCCCTCATAGTGTCCCGGCAGCTGCCGGAAGATCATCGCGTCGCCTGCGGCGGTACATTTCATAACGGACATCTCCGTTTCCTCCCTTTTCTGCGCAGCTTTTTTATGGAAGTCGTCAGTTCTCCGCGTTTTCTTCGGTCTCGTCGTCCTCAAAGCGCAGCTCGTCGAGCCCTGCCGAGCGGAGCTGCACCTCCGGCTGCTCCTGCTGCGGGAGCGTCTGGTACAGTTCGCCCGCCGCATGCCCCTCCTCGCGGCGCATGACGCGCGCCTCGATGGCCGGGTAGGTCAAATACGTCGTGATCGACGCGACGAACGAGAACATGATGAGCGCCGCGAAGATGAATGAATACGGCAGCAGCCCCACGCCGAGCCCGATCAGCAGCGCAAACAGCAGCAGCGCCAGCAGGGTCTTGCCGATGTTGCCGAAGACCAGCGCCATGCTGTTTTTCAGCAGCGCGCCCAGCGGCAGATCGACCATTGCGAGCATGGGGAAGAAATAGAAGCTCACGCACAGCGTCAGCAGCACCACGCACGCGGCGAAGCCCGCCAGCAGGACAAAGACCTTGTTGACCTGCATCAGATTATAATAGAAGACCGTGCTCAGAACGAACAGCGCCATCACTGCCGCGATGGCCGCGCCGCCGCCGAGGCTCTTCCAGAAATCGCGCCGGAAGGCCTTCCAGTAGTCCGGCCACAGGAAATGGTTTTCATCGCGCACCATCACCGACGTGATGCGGTGCATCGCCGTGAGCGCCGCCGGGATCGTGATGATGGGCACGCACGAGAGCACGAACAGGAGATTCAGCTTCAGAAGCTCAAAAAACTCCCGCCAGAGCATGTCCATATAGCCCACAAAGCCGCGTTTTCTGATCGCGCTGCGTTCCAGATCCGGCCGGTCCTTGCGCGGCTCATACCATCTTCTCATTGCGCATCCTCCTTCCGGACAGGACAGCACAGATTGCGTTCGGTCTGTGCGTCAAACACCTGAATATTCCACGGGTCGACCCGCAGCGCGAGCGTATCGCCCGGCTGCACGCCGGAATGGTTCGTCAGAACAATCAGGAAGCGTACCTCGCCGCAGCGGAGCTGCACATGCAGTCCCGCGCCCATCGGCAGCACGTTCAGCGCCTCTGCCTGCAGCATCGGCTCGCTGCTTGTATCCAGCCGGAAATCCTCCGGCCGGACGCCGAGGATCACGCGCATGCCGTCCTCCGCGCCCTCCGTGTCCAAAGGCAGGCGCTGCGCGGGCAGCTCCAGCGTCTTCCCGAGCAGCCGGATGCTCCAGCCGGTCTCTCCGCGCCGCAGGTGCGAGGCGAAGAAGTTGATCTTCGGCGCGCCGACAAAGCCCGCCACATAGACCGAGTTCGGGTGGTCGTAGATCTCCTGCGGCGTGCCGGTCTGCACGATCCTGCCCATGTCCATGATCGCCAGCCGGTCGCCCATCTGCATGGCCTCGGCCTGATCGTGCGTCACATAGACGAACGTCGTTTTCAGCCGCTCATGCAGGCGGATGATCTGATCGCGCAGTTCTGTCCGCATTTTTGCGTCCAGGTTCGACAGCGGCTCGTCGAGCAGGAACACGACAGGCTCGCGCACCATCGCCCGCCCCAGCGCCACGCGCTGGCGCTGGCCGCCGGACAGCACGCGCGGGCGGCGGTTGAGCAGATAGTCGATATCGAGGATCTTTGCCGCCGCCTCCACGCGGCGCTTGATCTCCTCCTGCGGGAGCTTCATGCTCTTGAGCGGAAACGCCATGTTCTTATAGACCGTCAGATGCGGATAGAGCGCAAAGGACTGGAAGACCATCGCGACGTTGCGCTTCATCGGCTCGAGCGTGCTCACATCCTCGCCGTCAAAGCGGAGCGTCCCCTCCGTCGGCTTTTCCAGCCCCGCGATCAGGCGCAAAAGCGTACTTTTTCCGCAGCCGGACGGCCACAGCAGCACGATGAATTCGTGATCGGGTACCGTCAGGTCGACCTGCTTGAGCGCCTGCGTGCCGTTCGGATAGACCATGCTGACGCCGGAAAGTTGAATTTCAGCCATTTGATTCGCTCCTGTTTCATAAAGTTGCGCTGCCGCAGATCCTTTCACCCGCGGTCTCACTGCAATAACGATAGCACAGGCCCCCGCGAAACGCAACTGCGCGCAGCGCGCTTTCTTTCGCTGCGCAGTGCGTCCGCCGTAGGGTGTATCCAAAAAGCAGACCGGGCCTCATCGTACTGCAAGGTACGGCAAGGCCCGGTTCGTACAGAACGTCATTGCTCCGGCGTGCATTTCCGCGCGGCGGAAAACTCAGCCCTTGACCGCGCCCTGCGTAATGCCCTCGACGAACATCTTGTTCATGCACAGGAACAGGATGAGCATCGGCAGCATTGCAAGCATCGTGCCGGCCATCATGAGGTTATACTGGCTCGCGCCGGCGCCGCCGGAGGACTGCAGCTTCACGACCGCGACCACGAGGGTGGTGGCAGCCTGATCTCTGGCGAGCATCAGGTTCGGAAGCAGGTAGTTGTTCCATGAGGCACGGAACGTCATCAGCGCGACTGTCGCAAGGATCGGCTTGGACAGCGGCAGGATCACGCGCCACCAGGTGGAGAAGAAGGAACAGCCGTCGATCTTGGCCGCGTCATCCAGTTCCTTGCTGATGGTCTTGAGATAGCCCATCGTCAAAAAGAGGTCGCTCGCGCCCGCCGTGCCGAACTGGACCAGCGCCAGACCGGGCAGGTTGTTGAGGCCGAGCTTCGTGGTGATCCGCAGCAGCGGGAACATCGTGACCGTACCGGCGCCGATGAACATGGTGGCCATGAACAGCCAGTACAGGAACTTCCGACCGGGGAAATTGCCGCGCTGGAAACAGTAGGCCGACATCGACGTGAACAGCACCACCAGCACGACCGTCATCAGGGAGACCTTGATGGAGTTGATGGTATAGTCGGTGTAGGTCACCTTGCTGGCAATGCCCGTGCCGCTCATGCCCCAGACAGTCTTATAGTTGTCGAACGTGAAGGTCTTCGGGATCAGGTTGATACCGCCCGTGGCGATCTCCATGTTGGTCTTGAAGGAAGCGGAGACCGTGTACAGCAGCGGAATGACGGTCAAAATGACCATAAAGATCAAAAACAGATACAGAAAGAACTTCGCTCTGGCGCTCATTCGCATTGTCATCGCTTGCAGCCTCCTTTCTCAGTAAACGTCGCTGGACTTCTTGGTCGCACGCAGATAGATCAGCGTGACGATGCCCAGAATGACAGCTGTGACCACGGTCAGCGCCGCGCCGTAGCCGAAGTCAAGGCCGGATGCGCCGCCGTCGCCGAAGAATTTCTTATAGATGTAGGTCATCATGACCTCGGTCTTGCCGCTGGGCTTGCCGTTGGTCAGGGTGAGGACCAGATCCGTGACCTTGAGCGAGCCGAGGATCGCGTTCATCAGCACCATCTGCAAAACCGGGCCGAGCAGCGGGATCGTGATGGTCAGGAACTGGCGCGTATTGCTCGCGCCGTCGATGGACGCCGCCTCATACATTTCCGGTGGGATCGCCTGCAGACCCGTCATGAAGAACAGCATGTTGATGCCGAAGTTCTGCCAGATCGACGCGATCATCAGCATGATCATGGCCGATGTGCCGCCCGAGAACCATTTGACGCCCTCGCCGCCCAGCAGCCGGATCGCGGAGTTGACGACGCCCTGGTTGTGGTTGAACAGGTAGGTGAACACAACGCCGATGACCGCGACGGAAAGCATCGACGGCATGAAGAACACGGAGCGGAAAAAGTCGCGGCCGCGGATCTTCTTCGTCAGGATGAAGGCCAGCACGAGCGCCAGCGGGATCTCAACGAGCAGCTTGCCAATGGCGAACACAAAGGTGTTTCCGACTGACAGCCAGTATTTCGAGGACGTGCTGGAAAACACGCGTATAAAATTCTTGAGGCCCACGAACTTGACCGTGCCGAACCCCTTATAGCTGAACAGACACCAGCGCATGATCCACAGCAGCGGGATCACAACGAAGATGATCATGCCGAGCACGGTTCCGGCGATCATGAGATAGCTTTGTATCGTCGCCTTTGTTCCTAATCTTTCCCCTTTGTGCACGAAAAAACGCTCCTTTCGACCGACCGCGCGGCATGGCGCCGCAGAGGTGTCAAATTGTTAGTTCCATTTTACGTTGCGGACGGAGCATGTGTCAAGTTTCGCGCAACGCAAACACTCGGATTTGACATTTTCCGAAAAAACAGGCTTCTGTTTTTGTTTAATTTGCATACGTATCTTCCCTCCCTTGCGGGAAAGTTCGCTGTTTTTCCCACGTTTTTTCCCCGGCACGGCGTCCGCCGCGCCTGTTCCGCTCAGTTTCCGCAGACTTTTTGCATGGATTTCCGCAAAAAGCCGAAAAACTTTTTTCTGTCTTGACACGTCCCGGGCACATTGCTATCATTGGAAATGAGACAGGGCAGCAGCGAAACGATCGCGCGAAAGTTGCGTAGTTGTTGCGTTAATTCAGCCGCTGCACGGGAGGATATGATAGTTATGAGTCATTTTCAGATCGGCTGGGCAGAGTATTCTCTGACACCGGATAAAAAGGTATCTCTTGTCGGCCAGTTTGCCGAGCGCATTTCCGAGTACGTGGAAAAACCGCTGTGCGTGACCGCCATGGCCGTAAGCACCGACAGCGACCAGGCTGTCTTCTGCAGCTGCGACCTCGTCGGCGTTTCGTGGTCGCTGCGCGACGCCGTGCGCGAAAAGCTCGCGGGCAACACCGTGGGCCTTGACCCGATGAAGGTCATCATCTCCGCCATCCACACCCATACCGGCCCCGGCTATACGGGCCGCGGCAATTCCTCCGGCCGCTTCTCCAGCAATTCCAGCGGCTTCCGCGCCCTTCTGGAGTCTGAGCTTCCCGCCGGAAAGAAGTATGTGGAGAGCGCCAACGTCACCGCCAACCCCGAGATCGCGCAGGACGACGAGCTTCTGGAGTTCCTCTCCGGCCAGATCGCCAAAGCCGCGCTCGAAGCGTGGGCAAAGCGCGCCCCCGGCGGCTTCTCGAACGCGTTCGGCCGCGCTGTCGTCGGCATGTGCCGCCGCGTGTGCTATAACGACGGCTCCGCCCAGATGTGGGGCAACGCCGAGACCGCGAAGTTCACCGAGATCGAGGGCGGCAACGACTCCGGCATCGAGCTGATGTATGTCTTTAATGAGAAAAACGAGCTGACCGGCATCGTTGCGAACCTTGCGTGCCCGGCGCAGTGCGTCCAGCACCGGCTGTTCGTCTCCCCCGACTTCTGGGGCGAGGCCAAGATGCTCCTGCGTCAGCATTTCGGCGAGCACATCTTCCTGCTGCCGCAGTGCTCCGCCGCGGGCGACCAGTGCCCGGTCGACCTCGTCCGCTGGGTCGAGCCGGAAAGCGACGTGCACGATCCGAACCTCAAGCGCACCAACCCGCACAAGCGCAAGGCCGATCCGTCGATGTTCGACCTGTCCGGCATGCGCAAGGCCGGCAAGCGCATTGCAAACGAGATCATCGAGGTCTACAACGAGGGCCTCGACGCCCCGCAGACCGACCCCGAATTCGTCCACGAGGTCCATATGATGCAGCTGCCGCTGCGCCGCACGACCTTTACCGAGGTCGCCGCCGCGCGCCGCCGCATCCATGACTATCTGGCCGAAAAGCCGGGCGACGTCGACTTCAATGACGCGGCCGCGCTGCAGGTCGACCTCGGCATCCTCCGCCGCGAGGAGCTGCAGGAAGTGATGGACATCCTCGACACCGAGTGCCACATCATCCGCCTCGGCACCATCGCCATCGCCTCCAACCCGTTTGAGCTCTTCCTCGACTACGGCAACCAGATCAAGGCGCGCTCCTACGCCGAGCAGACCTTCCTCATCCAGCTGGCCAACGGCACCGAGGGCTATCTGCCCACCGAGAAGGCCGAAAAGGGCGGCCACTACAGCGCGTTCCTCGCCTCCGGCCTCGTCGGCCACGCGGGCGGCGAGCAGCTCGTGCGCGAGACGCTCAAGAACATCAACAAGCTCTTTGCAGAATGATCTCCCGTGGCAGCGCCCCCACGGCGCTGCCGCTGAAAACAGAAATATAATAAGGAGGCTTTCCTATGTCCAAACTGAAATTCGGGTGGGCGGAGCAGTCCATCACGCCTGACAAGAAGGTATCTCTCGCCGGGCAGTTCGCCGAGCGCATCTCCGAATATGTCGAAAAACCGATCTGCGTGACGGCCCTCGCCATCAGCTCCGAGACCGACCAGGCCATCTTCTGCGCCTGCGATCTGGTCGACATCAGCTGGGGGCTGCGCGATGCCGTGCGCGCAAAGCTCGCCGGGAACGACGCAGGTCTTGACCCGATGAAGGTCATCATCTCCGCCACCCACGTCCATACAGGCCCCCGCTACGCCCACCGCGACGATTCCTCCAGCAAATTCACCGGCAACGCGACCAGCTTCCGCGCGCTGATCGAGTCTGAGCTGCCGCCCGATAAGAAGTATATCGAGAGCGCCAACATTTCCGCCAACCCCGACATCGCGCAGCCCGAGGAGACCTTCGAGTTCCTCGCCGAACAGATCAGCAAGGCCGCGCTGGCGGCCTGGACCTCCCGCACCGAGGGCAGCTTTGTCAATGCCTTCGGCCGCGCGCCGGTCGGCATGTGCCGCCGCGTGTGCTATAACGACGGCTCCGCCCAGATGTGGGGCAACGCCGAGACCGCGAAGTTCACCGAGATCGAGGGCGGCAACGACTCCGGCATCGAGCTGATGTATGTCTTTAATGAGAAAAACGAGCTGACCGGCATCGTTGCGAACCTTGCGTGCCCGGCGCAGTGCGTCCAGCACCGGCTGTTCGTCTCCCCCGACTTCTGGGGCGAGGCCAAGATGCTCCTGCGCAAGTATTTCGGCGACAAGCTCTTTATGCTTCCGCTCTGCTCGCCCGCCGGCGACCAGTGCCCGGTCGATCTCGTCCGCTGGGTCGAGCCGGAAAGCGACGTGAACGACCCGAACCTCAAGCGCACCAACCCGCACCCCAGAAAGGCAGACCCCTCCATGTTTGACCTCTCCGGCATGCGCAAGGCAGGCAAGCGCGTCGCAAATGAGATCATTGAGGTCTACAATGAAGGCCTTGACGCACCGCAGGCCGACCCCGAGCTCGTACATGAGGTCCACAACATGCAGCTGCCGCTGCGCCGCACGACCTTTGCGGAGGTCGCCTCTGCGCGCCGCCGCATCCACGACTATCTGGCCGAAAAGCCGGGCGATGTCGATTTCAACGATGCAGCTGCGCTGCAGGTCGACCTCGGTATCCTCCGCCGCGAGGAGCTGCAGGAGAAGATGGACATTCTCGACACCGAGAGCCACATCCTGCGCCTCGGCACCGTCGCCTTCGCGACGAACCCGTTCGAGCTCTTCCTCGACTTCGGCAACCAGATCAAGGCGCGCTCGTATGCCGAGCAGACCTTCCTCGTCCAGCTCGCAGGCGGCTCTGAGGGGTATCTGCCCACCGAGAAGGCCGAAAAGGGCGGCCACTACAGCGCATTCATCGCCTCCGGCCTTGTCGGCCATGTGGGCGGCGAACAGCTCGTGCGCGAAACGCTCAAGAACATCAATCGCCTCTTCGCGGAGTGATCTCCGCTGCGGCCGCCGGATCTCCGGCGGCCGCTTGCTTTTCCGGCCGTTTTTCGCTCCGTTTGCGCGGTTTTCGGACGCCATATCGACGTTAGATATCTTGAATTTGTCGAAAATCCGCGGATTATCGCGGGTTTTTGACGTGTCAAGTGCAACGTGTTCGAAAGATGCGTTTCAAAGTTGCGTAGAATTTCCGCCGCATGAATTTCTATATTCTGGTTTTCCCCATATTTTGTATCAACTTTTTCGTTTTTGTTCCGTGCGGTAATCTGTTTGTTTTATCGAATTTCATAATTATTTTCGCATGAAACAGC
>ENA-UONW01004266-UONW01004266.1-human-gut-metagenome-genome-assembly--contig:-CS52-NODE-4266-length-10611-cov-4.155267_pt1 | contig 10611 bp, 8 predicted proteins | sample MGYA00242463_ERZ724010 | MGnify/ENA metagenome assembly ERZ724010 | reverse complement strand
GGCTGCCTCTCCTCCGCTTATGGATTGTTATATCAGAAGTTCGCGTAAATAAATGCTGAACCATCACCTGTATAGGCAAAAATAAAAATAATGACAATAAACGCATACCAGACTGCCCAGCGGACAATGAGCGGCTTTGCCGCAATTGCCTCCCGGACTGCCACACCGCGTTCTTTAAGCAGACTGACAATAAAGATGATAATACAGCCTGCCAGCACAATCAGGAAATCTCTCCTGCCCATGCCAAGTTCTAAAAATGCCGTACCGGTAAACTGGCTCATGCTCATTTTTGTAAAGGTTTCTTTCATCATGACCAGTGCCGCACTAAATGACACCGCCATATCAAAATACCAGCCGATATTGACAAGGATAAAGGTTCTTATAATCTGAACCACCGTCCATGCCTTCGATTCTTTGTGAATCTTTGTCTTTTCAAAGCCCTTTGCATACAGTGGCTCTAACAGACTGCTTACGGCAATAATAATACCATTATACATACCGTATGCGATATATTTCCATGCTGCGCCATGCCATATACCGACAACGAAGAAAATCAAAAGGTCGGCAAGACAGATTGGCATTGCCTTTCCCACGGTATTGCCCAGATGCTTTTTACTCCACTTACCGAAGCGGTTCATCTGCTTTGAAAGAGAAAATGGATAGAAAATGTAATCCTTCATCCATGTCCCCAGTGTAATGTGCCATCTTCTCCAGAATTCTCCGATGGATTTTGAAAAGAACGGCTGACGGAAGTTTTCGTCCATGCGGATTCCAAAAATCTCTGCCGTACCGATTACAATATCAATACCGCCGGAAAAATCCGCATACAGCTGTACACAGTACAGTAATACTGCCACTAAGTTATACCAGCCGCCATATTCCGTATAATTGCCAAATACCGTTGTAACAAAGCCTGCCACACGGTCTGCCAGCACCATTTTCTTAAAACAGCCCCAAAGGATCCGCTGTAAACCAAACTCGGCCGCCTTTAACGAAAAAGAACGTCCTTCATAAAGCTGGTGTGCCAGCCGGTCAAAACGTCCGATTGGACCCTGTAACAGCTGTGGGAAAAAGGATACAAACAGCGCATATTTAAAAATATTCTTTTCGGCACTGTATTTTCCCTGATAAACGTCAATAATATAACTGATAGACTGGAATGTATAAAATGAAATTCCCAGCGGTAAAATGATACTGACCGGTTCAAAATACTGTCCGTGTCCGACCGCCAGCACCAGTGCATCAATATTTTCAATCACGAAATTTAAATATTTTACAACGCCAAGCAGTCCGAAGCACAGCAGAAGCATTGCCACTACGACACGGCGTTTGTTTTTCTTGACCTTTTCTTTATAGGCTTTTTTTGCCGCACGGTCCAATGTTTCCTTATTGGCTGCCAGATAGGCCTTACTGCTTTCATTCATGCGGGTCAACAGGATGCCGCCCGTATACGTGACGACCGTTGTAAATATCAAAAAGACCGATGTCTTAATACTGAATGTAAAGTAATATAAATAACTTAATACGAGCAGCCATACCCACTGCAGCTTCTTTGGAAGCAGATAGTAAATCAGCACACCCATTGCAAGAAACAGAAAAAAATGAAGTGTTGTAAATGACATTTTTAATATCCCTCCCATTCAAGTCCCGTAGCTTTTGTGTAATCGCTTTTCATCGTCTGATACATTTCATCAAAGGATGCATAAAAATAATCCGATTCCTGAATTTCACCGTCTTGTGCATCTTTTAACAATTTAGCAAACGCCTGTGAATATGTATTGGCAAGCGCACCGCCCATATGGCCTTCAAGATCACCGTAGTGAATATCATCTCTCGGGACAAAACTCATCAGTGCCTTGTTAAAGTCATAATACTTCAGCCCCAATTCATCAAAAGCTTTTTGCAGCGTATCATGTACTTTACCCATGCCGAGTTTCTGCATCGCTGCCGGCGCAATCGGTGACGTCACGCAGATGAGTTCAATTCCGTTTTCCTTACAGTAAGCGTTAATCCAGCCAAACTGCTCAGATACATTCACGTCGACACCGACGTTATCACGGCCGACCCACAAATCAATATAATCGGCACCACCCGGTTTACCGCCAAAAGTGTCACGGTAAAAGAAGCCCTTGCCGATATACGGGCCGTCTGCGCCTTCAACTTTGCCGTCAACCCCTGCTGCTTCAATAGAATATTCACGGTAAGCTTCTGTCATTTTCGTACTGACGTTCTGCTTTACGGAAGACCATGTGCAGTCCCAGCTCAACCGTCTTACTAAAACATTTCTTAAATCAATCGTATCCCAGTTATCCAGCAGATATTCCGTCTTTACCTTTAAATTCGTAATATTCTGACAGATAAACGGTTCCGTAAAATAGCCCTGCGGCTGTTCATCCATCCAGTACTGGTAATCCACATCCATAATTACCGTCTTCACATCATTGCTTTCACACGCATCTTTTAACAGATAGTACGCATCTTTTACCGTTTCCCCCGGAATTGCAAGATTGAGTGTATTGGTTCCCAGTTCTTCATCCAGATATTCCGGATTAATTGCACTTCGTGCATGCGATGCACCCAGTATAATCGTATCATACTGCGTATCTTTTCGGTTCACTTCATGCAGGATAAACCTTACATAACCAGACGGTGCAAAGCAAAAGTCACAAATCCCAAGAATGACCGCCAGTCCCACTAAAAATCCCGCACACCTGATCCATGGCATACTCTTTTTCATTTTCGTTTTAATTCTCCTTTAATAATGACAGCAGCTGTTCTGCTGATTTCTCCCAGCTGTAACGTGCAAGCACCGGTTCTTTTTCCGATACCGGCTGTGCCAGCAGCTTTTCTATGTCAACCCTCGGATTATCCGGCTCTATATAATGCGCCGCCGTACCGAATATTTCCGGCAGGCTTGCCGCATGGGATACAATGACCGGTGTTCCCACGCTCATCGCCTCTAACGGCGGGATTCCAAAGCCCTCATAAAAAGATGGGAAAATAAAAGCTTTTGCTTCCTGCATCAGCGCTTTGATCTCACAATCCGAAACATCTGCAACATATGTCACATTCGGATACTGCGAAAAATCCACGGCGCTGTCCAGTTTCCTGCCCGCCGCCGCAAACTGCGCCTGTGGGTTATTTTCAGCCGCCTTTAAAACCCAGTCAAGATTTTTATTACGGTTGACGGAAGTCAGTGTAAAAAAATATTTTTTTCTTTTAAGCTGCGGATATTGCTCAAAAATGCGCATATCCGGCGTAACGCCGTTAAAATGCTGCCAGCCGTTGCCAATTACCGCAATCTTTTCGTCCGGCACGCCTAACAGTGCATGAATCCGCTGCTTTGAAAATTCCGATACCGTAACCAGCCTGTCCGCTTTTTTACAGATTCTCTGATAAATCTTTAAAAACCAGTCCCGTTCCTCTTTCGGAAATTCTGTCAGAAACGGATACATTTTTTCAGATTCCGCATAACAGACATCGTGCAGACAGACAATGCCCTTCGGTGCAAGCACCGAAGCTTCATTGCACAGATTGACCGGTATCCTGCCGTGCAGCCGTGCATACGGGCCAAATACCAGCTGTGTCCAAAAACGTGTCCGTTTTTTGACAATCACACGGATATTTTTATACGCAGGAATTTCCTTTGCATTTGCCGGAACTAAAATGGCAATATCTGATCCTTTACAGATTTTATCCAGACACGCCAACAGCTGATACGCATACCGGTCAATCCCTGTTGTCATTGAATTCAGAAATCTTCCGTCAATCAAATACTTCTTTTTACTTCGCATGCTGCTCCTCTAATTCTTTAAAAAAGCGCTTATATTTTTCCACCATGACATCCCAGGCAAAATTATCACACACATAGTCGTGTCCGTTCTTTGCCATGATATCAGCGATATCCGGGTGATTTAAAATATATTTTACAGTTTCCTGAAAATCATAATAATTTCCGAAATACAGTCCTCCGTTGCAGCAGCTTACAAAATTTTTCGTAACCGCACAGCCTTCGTGTACGAGCACCGGACGTCTGCACAGCCAGCTTTCCATGATCACAAAGGAAAAGCTTTCATTTTTAGACGGCTGGCAAAGCAGTGCCGCCGCACCGTATGCATCGTATTTATCCTGTAAATCCACAAAGCCTAAGTCATAGACATCGTCCTTGATTTCTGCCGGGATTTCAAGCTCCCCGCCGCCGATTAACACCAGCTTTAAGCTATCCTGCTCATTCTGCTTATAGCGCTTAAAATACTGTACCAGTGTGTCGATATTTTTGCCTTTATCTTTACGTCCCGCATATAAAATAAACGGGTCGTTAATACCGTATTTTTTACGGAAACGTTCTGCATCATAGGTCAGCTTCGTATCCACACCCAATCCCATGACTTCTGTCTTCATGCGGCTCGTATCACACAGATGCTCCGTTAAATCCTGCTCCGGCTGTGCGTTAAAAAGCATCCCCGCCACTTCCGAATAAACGGTACGGAAAGTCTTCATATGTGCATAGCTTTCATCGTGAAAACACGGAATCAGCACCGCCTGTCCGGGACATGCCTGCACACCCCAGTACGTTGTACCAAACATGTAAGGAATAAAAACAAAGCAGCTGTACTGCGCTCTGTTCTCACGGATATAGTCATACAAATCCGGGCTGTTAATCATTTCTTTGTGAAACGTATTTTCTTCTTCCAATGTCAGTCCGCTTTTTTGTATCAGCTTTGCATTGACCGCATCAAATGCCGCCGTATTGCGCTTTCTGATTTTAAAACGGCGGATTGGGATTCCGTTCTTGCTCGTATAACTGCCCGGCTTATAAAAATCCTTATTCCAGTCTGCCGTAAATTTTTCCACAGTCGTTGTCAGTATTTCAATATCCATGCCCGCTGCAAATAAATGATCTGTTATGCCCCGCAATGCCGCCTCAGCACCGCCCGGAATATTATCCCCGTACCAAGGCGCCACAAATGCAATTCTTTTCATACTACCTCTGTTTCTGAGCAACATCAGTGTGATTTTTTACACTAATTGCAAACCCTTTCTACAATATCAATAAATCTGTCCGTTATCTTTTCCCATGTATAGTTGGCATCGACATATTTCCTTCCGTTTGCACCCATGCCTGCCGCCGTATCCGGGTGCGTCAGCATGTAGTTTACACACCCTTCAAATTCATAGTAAGACTTATAATACAGTCCGCCGTTACTGCGGACACAGTGACCCTTTAAGACGTCACATCTGCCGTTTACCACAACCGGAACGGAAAGTGTCATCGCCTCCAGTACCACAATGGAAAGACTTTCAAACGGTGACGGCATAATCAGAAACTTCGCCCCGGACATGACATCGAACTTTTCCTGGTCGCTCACAAAGCCAAGGCTTACAATATCGTCACTTTTTGGAATCGGAATAACCGGTTTTCCCATCATGACAAGCTTTAAATCGTTCTGATTTTCCTTTTTATAGCGCAGGAAATAGTCAAATAATTCCTTACAGCCCTTCGCTTCATCAATTCTTCCGGCATAAACCATGTAATTGTCAATACCGTATTTATTTTTACAAAACTGTGAATCAATCGTATCCGGCACTTCCACGCCGCTTCCGCCGTAGCCGTCATTGTTGATAATGCGCTCATTGCGGAATTTGCGTTCCACAAACTTCTTTTCCTCCACGGTCAGATAGAAAAGTGCCTTCGGCATCTGAAACAGTGTATCAAATGTCTTTAAGTAAATCGGCGGCTCATCATGCGCCGTTGAAATTAAGATTGCCTTATCTTTAACAAGCGGCAGTCCCTTAACGGTTGTATAATACAGATAGGTCATAAAAATGAATGCTTCATAATCATCTGCATGGTCTTTGATGTAATCAATCAGTTCCGGTACATGCGGTCCCTGCATTTCAAACCACTGTTCTTCCTGCTCCATGGTATGCTCCGGATTGCCGATGACTTTTCCTGAAAATTTACCGAACCGGTTTAAATCACGCGGCTTGTCCACACCGAAACGTCTGACGGTCACACCGTTAATCACATCCACATCGTTGGTATATTCATTTTTCCATGTTGTATATTCAATTGCTTTGGTTGTCAGCACTTCAATATCGTACTGCTGCTGTAAATGTTCAACAAGCTGTCTGGAAAGCAGCTCCGCGCCGCCGTTTACTTCCAGACCGTAGCGCTGGACAACAAATGCCAGTTTTCTTTTCATGACTTATCCTTTCCGTCCGCCGTTTATAAACGTATCCAGATACGTCTTAAACTGCGCCTCAATTACCTTGTGGTCAAAATCGGCAAGTCTTGCCTGCTGATTTTTGATGATCTGTGTCCGCAGTGCTTCATCGGTCACAACACGGTTAATCACACCTGCCGTTTCTACCGGATTTTTATCCTTTAATAAAAATCCGCCCCCGCCGAGCGTACCTGCAATCGCCGAGGAATCGTATGCCACAACCGGCACATCAAAATACATCGCTTCTACAAGCGGCACGCAGAAGCCCTCATGCTCGCTCTGGCATAAAAAGACGTCTGCAATTTTATAATATGCGAGAATTTCATCAAATTTAATATGTCCCGGAAATACCACATCTTCCAGTTCCAGTGCATTAATGTAACTTTTTAAGCGGTGGTAATACCGCTCCATGCCGTTATGTCCGCCCACCAGTATCAGGCGGGATTTCGGGTTATAAAACTTTTTATAGTCGTAAAATGCACGGATGACATCCTCCTGACGTTTATTCGGTGCAATTCTTCCCGTAAAAATAAGATTGGTATAACCGTCACTGTAGCGGTCAATAACCTGCTGTGACGGTGTCTTTGCGTAATCATCAAACGGTATCAGGATTGGCAGGACATCAATCGGACAGGTGTATCCCATACGGATTAAATCCTGTTTGTTGTATTCTGACACGGCAAGGCAGTAATCCACCTTATCGGCAAGATAAGAGGCACCTTCTAATCCGTTCTGGCACAGCTGCGCCGCCTTGACACTGTATTCTTCAAAAAACTGCGGCGGCGTAATATTGTGATACACCATAACTTTTCTGCAGTGCATCTGTGCCAGCCGGTAATTTAACTTTGTTCCGGTAGATAAGTGATATAAAATGATATCCTTTTCATTCAGCCTCGGCAGCTTTTCCACAAACTTTGCACTGCCCTTTGGCAGGCGCGCATCAATGCTTTCTGCAAAGATTTCGGTTTTATATCCCATTTCCCGAATCACTTTTTCCAACGCAAGGGCATCATTGCTGACTGCGTCCCCAAATGCAAGCGTCGGAAGGAGCTGATAGATTTTCACGGTAAATCCTCCTAATCCTCATTCTTAAGCATTTACGCCTGATTCTTTTTTAATTCTTCTTCGAGTTCACGGATACGGCGCTCGCACTTATAAATCTTCTTCTCAAGTTCCTCAATACGCGCATCATCATCATTGTATCTGCGGACCGTCTGTGCCACAACCTTTGTTGTCAGTTCATTAAAGCGGTTCTGGTCGTCTACAAGCGGTTCTACATAGAAGCATACCATCTTACGGATCACCTTTTTGACAAAGGTAATGAGTTTGCCTACCCCTTTACGTGTCGATGAAATGTCACGGTATGCAAGCACGGTTCTGCTCTCATCCATCATAGAAATATCGTCTAAGTAATCCTTCAGGTCAAACGGCACTTCCGTACCGCCTACCAGACAGGCAATATCGCTAAACGGAATTTCATTGTCTGTATATCCCTTTGCACGGATTTCCGCACGGATTTCCTGCATAATATCCTCAATATTAATCTGTTCCTGTTCCATTGTTCTCTCCTCTATCCTTAAATCTCAAGTTCCCATGAATGCGCGATTCTTGCGACACCCACGTCCGTCATATTCGATACCACTTCAAATTTGAGGGCTTCTTTATAGTAATCCACCGGATTGCCTTCTCCGTATTCAATCGTAATATCCAGCCAGTACTGTCCCGGAATGAGATTGAGTTCCGGCATGGTAATGACAAACCTGCCATCCTTATCAATATCAAAATTGTCTACGCGGTCAATACGGGTATTGGTTCCGTAAACCCAGAGTCCGTCACTTCTGAAAATCCCGTAGCCGAATACGGCATCCGTTACTTTCTTTTCTACGTGATAGCTTAAATCCAGCACCATTTTTTCACCGGTACGAAACGTCGTCTGCTCTTTTCCGTCGGCATCTAACATCTTAATCTGCGTAAACTTGGCATCTTCCGAACCGTAACGCTTCATTTTTGCCTTGCGTTTTTTTTCTTCTTCTGCCTGCATATTCTGTAATTCCAGCTTCTGAAGGCGTAACCGTTCTTTTTCCTGCTGGTCGATTCTCTGGGTATTCATATAATCCAGATATTCCAGATGGACTTCCTTTGGTTTTCCTTCCATTGCAATTTTACCTTCGCATATCCAGATTGAACGGTCACAAATCTGCTCAATCTGTCCGAGAGAATGGGATACAATCACAATCGTTGTGCCGCTTGCCTTGATTTCTCTTAATTTATTAAAACACTTTGCCTGGAAATTGGCATCCCCTACGGCAAGGATTTCATCAATCAGCAGAATATCCGCATCAACATTAATCGCAACAGAAAATGCCAGTCGTGTATACATCCCGGAGGAATAGGTCCTTACCGGATTATCGATAAATTCCTCCAGCTCAGAAAATGCGATGATTTCCTCTAGACGCTCATCAATTTCTTTCTTTGTCAGTCCGAAAATTGCCGCATTGGTGTAAATGTTTTCCCTGCCGCTCATATCCGGATGGAAACCGGCACCCAGTTCGATTAAGCTTGATACCCGTCCGCACATTTCGATTTCTTCGCCTTTTTTGACCTCAAAACTGATATGGTCTAAAACCACCCGGTTTTCGTAGCGGTTGCGCTTCCAGAACAACAGTTTTTCCTTTAATTCCGTTCCTTTATCATAATACACTTTAAAGGTCTTGGTAACGTCCCTTACCTCGATTGCATTTTCCTCATTTTTCATATCCAAAAACAGCCTTTCTCTATTAGAAATTCTCTGCAAAGCCCTTTTGCAGCTTCTTAAATAACAATTCGCCTACAATAATAAATACAATACCGATAAATAGTGCAAGCAGTAAAGATGACATCTGCGGCACATTGCCGTAGTATAAAATATCACGATAAATTTCTATCACCGGTGTCATCGGATTGAGTCTGAAAATCGGCATTGCCCAGTCCGGAACCATATCGCTTCCGTACATCACCGGTGTCATATACTGTAACGCCATCACTAAAATACCGAGAATATACTGTAAATCACGCAGATACACGGTCAGGGATGCAACAATTAATGCAATGCCAAGACACAGTATGTATTCTACAATCATAACGACCGGAAGGCAGGCAAGTCCCAGAAACTGCACTTTTCTTCCGCTGACAAGCAGTGCCGCAAAAATAACAATAAAGGTTAAAAGCATATTGACAAAGCCGCTCGTTACCGTTGCAATCGGCAGTACCTCACGCGGGAAATAGATTTTTTTGACCATATCCTTTTCCCTTAAAATGCTCGTTGAACCGTCCTGTACGCTGGAAGCAAAAAACATCCATGGAACAAGTGCCACAAATAAGAACATATAATACTGTTCATAACCTGCTTTCATGATAACCGAAAACACAAGGGTAAACACGACAAGCTGTAATAACGGATTGATAAATGTCCACAAAAATCCCAATACAGAGCCTTTATATCTGCCGCGTAAATCTTTTTTGACAAGACTGAAAATCATTTCCCTGTATTCATATAATTCTCTTAACTGCTTCACTTTCTTTCCTCCAATATTTTTCCCAGCCTGTCCTCTAACAGACTGACAGAATGCTGCATTTTGGTCTTTTCCCGGATATATGCCCCTGCCGCCGCTTTTTTCTGCTCATAAAATGCAGAATCTTCACAAAGCCGCTTCATATAAGCCGCCGCCTGTGCCACATCGGCTTCCGCCCAGTGATACCCCTTTTTAAACGGCGGGATATCCTGTTCTATTGCCGTTTTTTTGTAATCTACCATACAGGCGGATTCCCGGTTCATAAATTCCGTATTGGCAGACCAGTTTGTTGCAATGACCGGCGTGCCAAGCAGCATCGCCTCTGCCATGACCAGTCCGAAGCCCTCTGCCCGGTGTAAGGATACAAAAACATCCACACATGCCGTCAGGCTGTTGACTGCCGTTTTAGACAGTGTTTCGCATATAAAATATATATTATCATATCCGTCAAGTTTTGTGCGGATATTCTCAATATCTTTTTCGCTTTGTTCCGAGCGGTTCATTTTAATGACCAGCCCAACCTGTTTATTTTCCCGGTCAAATGCCTGTTTAAATGCTTCAATCGCACCCAGCGGATTTTTACGCACCATGCCGCTCCCGCTGTCATACATCATCAGAAATAAAAAGCGGTCTTTTGGCAGATGAAAATAATCCCTGTCATATGCCGCATCTGCCGGTGCCGTAACACTGTAGGGCAGGGTATAGACCGGCTTATCTGTATATTTTCTTAAGTTTTGCGAAATAAACTCGGACGGTGTCCACACTTCATCAAGCAGATGAAATGCCGGAAGCCACTCCTTTGGAAACTCCTCTAATTCCCACAGCCAGTATCC
>ENA-UONW01004260-UONW01004260.1-human-gut-metagenome-genome-assembly--contig:-CS52-NODE-4260-length-10626-cov-28.531738_pt1 | contig 10626 bp, 11 predicted proteins | sample MGYA00242463_ERZ724010 | MGnify/ENA metagenome assembly ERZ724010 | reverse complement strand
CTGTAGCTAGCGTTCATCCTGAGCCAGGATCAAACTCTCCACTGTAAAATCTCTTATAATGTAGCCTCAGAAAAACTAAGACTATTTAATCTTGGTCTGTAATGTACGCGTTTCGTTATCCAGTATATGTGAATCGCCATTGTTGCAGAATATCTGACAACATTAACGGGACCCTACATGTTCTTCCCTTCATCTTTCTTATTCAAGAAACAAATGAAGGCCTGTACTGTTTCTGTTGTATATGTAAATCTTTCAAAGAACTCTTTTCTTGTTCGCTATCACTATTGTTGTGAAAGCGAGTGCAAAGATAAGGGGTTTATTTTATTCTCGCAAACTTTTTGAAGAATATTTTTCAAAAATAGTCGTTTTTTCATTGATTATTGATTTAAATCAAGTAAAACACGTGTAAAAAGCACTTAGAATGTCTAATTTCCTCAAAAAGCAGCATACTCCATAAAAACTGTATCACCACTGCTTTATTTCACGAAAAAGCGTATAAAAAAAACAATACATAAAAAGTCTGAGATAATCATAAATGCAAACAACTAGTAAAAATCGCACAAATTAAGAAAATAGAAATACCATTTCTATAAAATACAGAATAGTTTATATTCAAAAAAGGACTATTTCACTTGAAACGAATAATATGGTCTGCAACGGCATACCCATGACACAAATTGAAAAAAGAATTAAATTACGGATAAAAGAAAAGCCTTTTTCATAAGATGCAAAAGGCTTTACTATATAATGAAGGTAAGTCTCAGTCCAAACTGAACAAAACGAAATTATATAGAACAAAAGAATGTCACAAGAAACGGCACACTGAAATCGACAAGAAAACCATGAAACACCGACAACATTATGAACTGCTGCCCCGAACTGCGTAAAATAACAGGAAGCGTAGTATCCATTGTTGTAGCGCCACCAGCAGCTATAGGAGCCAAGTTTCCAAAAAATCTGACAAGCAGTGGAGCACAGAGCAAAGCTATAAGCTCTCTCGAAATGTTAGCAAGCAAAGCCACTGTTCCGAGTTCGGCACCACGATATTCCGTGATAAAGATACTAGACAAAGAATAATAAGCAAAACCAGACCCCACAGCAAGACAGTCGGCAAGTTCATGGCGCGGAAAAAACACACTTGCTACAGCCGTACCGGAAATAGTTCCAAGTATTGTCAGCAAAGGCAGAAGCATTAGGCGAGGATTAACGGAACGAATGCTCTGAAAAACCTTAGAATCATTGCCTACACTCATACCTACAAAAAACATAAGTGCGCACAATGCATAAAAACTTATATCACCATTACCCGCCACAGTATCAGGCACAAGACTATTCAACCCACAGACTATACCTATAACAAAAAAAGCCACAATAATAATACTGTCTCTCATTTTTCTTTCCTCCTCTCTGTATACCTCCATAGTCCCCATGCAAGCAAAACGCTGCCTAACGTACCTGCGAAAGCCAAAGCCAAAGCCTCGACACCAAGCGATTTTATATTTCGGATTATATCTGGATTTGCTCCTACCTCAACACCCAAAAGAAAGAGCAACACCCAAATAAGAAACATTACGACACGCGACAAGAACATAAGACGATGTCTGCGTAAAAGCCATCCGACCAACATCCCCGACAACATGATAATTATAACGGTAAACATTCTGTGTATAGCTATCGGATTGTAAATCTTAGGCCGAGATTCAAATTAAAATTAAACGGCTTATCCTTATATATAGTAGTAACACTGCTTCCGTTGTTGAAATAATAGCTTACGCCAGGTTCTGCATACACACCTATAACATTATTGAAATTATACTGAATACCGGCAGCAGCATTCACCGACCATTGCGGCCTGCTGTCCCGAAAATCAGTCTCTGTACGTTTTACGACCGTCTCTTCAGAAATATATTCAGTTGCAGAACGCCCTGAAACACAAAACTCAGCAGTAGCCCCGGCGGCGGCATACACTTCAATGAAATCAGTTTTCCAAATACCATAATTCACTCCGAGCGGCACACCGACATAATGAAGTTTCTGCTCCGTTCTAAAGCCGCCATCCTCATCACCCGATGCTATATCTGACGAAAGATACGAATAATTCAGACCTGTCTCTATGCCGAACCTGTCTGTCAACTGTAACCTGACAGACGTACCAACTCTTACCGGCTGACGGTGTTTCACGTTAACCTCATTATCAGCAGCGTCGGCCTTCCCCAATTTCATTCCGACAAACGCCATCAAGGAAAAATCCTTGTTAAGCACAGGATCAGCATACATATTCATCGGCATAGCAAACGCGCCGTTATTTACAGAAGATCCTACTCCTGTTAAGTTGGCACCATAAACGCCGACAGAAACTTTAAAATTACCATGGTCGGCCGAAGCCAGAAGATCTTCGTCAGAAACGGTATAATATGTTGCCTTGTGACTGTCAGGAGGACGGTTCACAACAGAAACACTTTTTTTCTGTTTTTCCTCATCAGAGGCATCGCTGCCTGCAGCAGTATTATTGTCAGCCGTAAAAGAATCTTTACCGTCGGTAACAGCAGATTCGGCTAAAGTGCATTCGCCCGAATCATTCACTACAGATTTAAATTTTGACTTCAGTCCGCTCCAAACAGACGCTGTTTTTCCAACTCCAACTGCGACACCATCAGAACCGGTCACAGCATGGCCTATGCCAGTGTTATCATCAACAGCATTCTCCTCACCTGAATCAGCAGCCACACGTGCTGTCAGGTTTTTACCCGGGGATGTTAATTCAGAATCAGAACCACTATATTTAAATACGCCAACAGCTACCACAGCACAAGCAGCCGCCGCGACTGTTAACCTCAGCCAGAAAGCAGCCTTGAACGCATGATGTTTTCCGACAGGCACGCCAGCCGGAGCATCCATTCCGGCCATGGCAGACTCAATATCATTCCACAAGCCTTCAGGAACAGGAGCCTTTTTATCGGCAAACCGTTTTCTGAGATTATCTATCCATTGTTTTTCCATGACCTTAATCGTTTTTATGCGCTGTTTTATACTCTTTTATACGTTTTACAAGCAGGGCCTTTGCCCTTGAGAATTGAGAAGCAGACGAACTTTCGCCTATATTTAGCAGCTGTCCTATCTCCTTATGACTTTTGTTTTCGAAGACATAAAGATTAAAGACCATCCTATAACCCGGCGGCAACGATAATATTATTTTGTTAATAACATCATCCGGCACACCTTCCACCTCAGGTTCCTCAGCCGTGTCGGGCACTTCATCATCATATTCTATAAAATTATAAACGGCACTTTTTTTAAGGAACTTCAACGACTCATTGACTGTTATTCTTGCCATCCATGCCTTCAATGAGCCTTCACCGCGATAGTCGAAGGTGGAAATAGACATAAAGATTTTTATAAAACACTCCTGCAACACATCTTTTCTGTCATCTTCACTGGCAATATAGCGGCCACACACGGCAGACAGATACTCAGCATATCTGTCATAAAGAAACTTCATCGCCCTTTTGTCTCTACTGGCTATCAGTGCCGCAAGGTCGCATTCCTTATATCTGCCGTTGTTTTTTGTCATTTTTAATGTCGAAAAGGCCGTCGCCAAAATAATGTTCAGCGGGGCCTTTTCTTGAATATTAATCAACAAACAATAATTTTCCGAACTTATCTCACACGAGCCGAATAAGCAGCTTTCTCAGCCGTACCCGACCCTCCGGACGCCTTACGGCTGCAATAGTCGAACTGTATCGACTTCTCGCCGCTGAACGACTTATATTTCAATGTGAGTTTTACTGTTTTTCCTCCGGTGTCAGGCAGGTCGCTCAGACGGAACGCGACAAGCGCATCACCCCAAACACCATTTACGTCACCATAAGCATTATGACGGAACTCAACTTCATACGGGTCATCAGGATTAACTCCAGTTAACAAGTTTACGAAGTGAGCCACTCCATTGTTGCCCCAACGTGTACGGAACCGCAAAGTGAGATATCCGTCTTCTGCTATATTAACCCAATCTTTTACTATCTCTATAGGGTCTTCGCCAAACTTGCCATCATTGCCATCACCCGGATATGGCACAGCCTGCTTGGTCAGTATACTGTCCATCCAGTTAATCTCCACCGACTTGGTGTAGCTATCATTGACAGGCTTGACCTCAGTAAAGCAGACCAAGGCCCTGACCTCCTTGTCGCCATAAGGAGAATTCTTCATGTTAACAGGAAACAAGGTGGTGCTGTCATCCAACTGAAGATAAAAGCCATTGCCGCTTACAGGCTTCACCGTAACCAAAGCATTTGGATAAGGCGGATAATACCAATAAACATCATCATCGCTATCACATGATGTCATTGTAAAAACCGACATCATGGCCAACGCTATTGCTGTAATAAATTTCATTGTTTTCATAACATATAATTTATTTTTCATTCACCAATGAAATCAACGTTTTACAATAAACTTGCATACGGCATGTTGCTTTTAATTTTTATTCACATTTTGCACATATGCGCCGGCAATGATGCTGTCTACAAGACACAAAAAGTATCCGGCTATTTCTTTACATTTTCTATTTCTATGCTTTCAAGACTTCCCGTAATAGGATTAAGAACAATGCTCGTAAAAGTCTTTTTATCGAACAAGCCCTCATCTAAAGCCACGGTCTGTCCGAACTGTGCTGCATAAAGTTCGTATGCGGCCCACTGCTCAGTGCCTCTGAACAATGTTACCTTTATTTTACCCGGAAGATTCACATAAAAGCCACCGTTGTCCTTAGGCTTTTTTGTGCTGAGCATGTTCTCCTGAACCGACGGCATTACATGCTTGTCCTCCACACTTATATAATACGGGTTGCCGCCAAGGTCGTCAGCGTCAGTAATTCCCATCCATTTAGAAAAGCGGAACAACAGCTGTCGTTCAGTTTCCTTCTGCGGAACAAACACAATCTCGGTTTCGATAGTGTCTTTAACGGTAACACCCGTAAACAGTTGCATCAGTCCACGCTCCTGCTCGTCAAGGCTGTTCATCATTATTCGGAGCTGTTCCCCATCCTTCGGCATAAAGTCGGCCTGTCCCTTGCTCAACAGACTGCGGCTGTCGCGTATATCATAAATCTCAAGAGCGCAAAGCTCTGCCATCTTTGCCGAACTTCCAGCCGACAGCACATCCTCGTTCATATAGTCACGCGGATTCAGCGGTGCCGGCTTCGGCGCAGGTTTAAACGGCACACGCTCTTTTATATGTTTTGGCTCAGCATTTATAGCGAGCAGCACCCCGTTGTCGTCAAGGTTCAATGACTGAATGTTGTGTTTCGAATCAACAGGAGCGACATAATATTTAGACGTGTCTCGCTCACCGTCAGAATTAATGTCAAGTCCGAGTATTCTGTATGTAACCGAAGGCTGCATGCTCACTTCGCTCACCTTCATATATTTTTCAGCATATACTGCAAACTCGCCCGGCGTATAAGAAGTCTTTTCCATCTTCACCGTGAAGCGCAGCTCTGTGCGCGGCAAATAATATCCGGTTCCTTCAGCTATATTCTTACCTTTTTGGGCAAATGTTGCCTGCAATCCGGCCATTAACAGCAATACACCTATTATCAGCTTTTTCATATTTATGATTATTATATTTATCTTTCCTAAAAAAAAGTTATGCCGTGATAAGGCATCCGTGCCACTAATCTTCAAGACGTCGGAACGCCTGCGGCAGATATTTTATTATGTCGCTTGCCACAAGGCTTTCAACGCCAACATTTTTAGCAGCCAAATCACCTGCAAGTCCGTGCAGATACATACCTAACATACATGCATCGGTCTGGCGATATCCCCTCGCAAGAAGTCCGGTTATAATTCCGGTAAGCACGTCGCCGCTTCCTGCTGTAGCCATGCCGGCATTTCCGGTTGGATTAAACACGATGTTTCCGTCGGGCATACACAAAGCTGAATTATGACCTTTTATGATAATATAGGCCTGCAGATGCTCAGCCATGTCGCGTGCGTTGCTGAGCCGTTCATAGCTGTCGCCATAACGGTTACCCGAAAGGCGTTCAAACTCTCTAGGATGCGGAGTCATTATTATTCCCTTAGGCAACTGCTGAAGCCAAGCTCTGTGACTCGAAAGTATATTCAGTCCGTCAGCATCAATCACAACAGGAATCTGCGCACGGCGCACCTGACTGATAAATGCAATAGCCGTTCCTTCCTGAGTGCCCAGTCCCGGGCCGATGCCGAGCGCATCGAAGTCTGCCGTTTCAACCGACTCAGAGAAGAAAGTCTCTTCTTTGTCAATATGCATTATAGCTTCAGGCACAGATATCTGCATTATATCATTGTTACGTCTTGGCGTACACACAGTCACCTTGCCTGCGCCACATCGCAGACAAGCCTTTGTGGCAAGCACAGCCGCTCCTGCCATGCCGTAGCTGCCGGCAACAATCAAAGCATGGCCCATGTCGCCCTTATGTGCATACGGGTCACGATGAAGCAGGCGCGGACGCAAGTCGTCCTCGTCGATAACGCTGTAGTGCGACACCATCTTATCCATGCCCTCCTTGCTCAGGCGTATGTCTAGCACACGCAGTTTACCGATAAACTTTTGATTTTCGGCAAAGAGAAACGACAGTTTCTTGTTCTGCAAAGTAAGGGTAAGATCAGCCTTTACTATGTTGGCCCTCACATTATATGTATTGTCCTCGGTCATCAGTCCCGACGGAACGTCGATGCTGACAACCGTAGCCGACGACTGGTTGATATATTTCACAAGCGAAGCGAAACCTCCTGCCAGCGGCTTATTTAGCCCCGACCCGAAGAGTCCGTCTATCACGAGCATGTTTTTCTCAAGTTTTGGAGGGTCAAACTCGTTAACCACCTCGTCAAACTTTCTGACAAGCCTGCACTCTGTAAGCCTTTGCTTGTTTATATTACAGTCGTCAGACAAATTTCCGTTGATATTAAACAAGTAGACACTTACATTATATTTCTGCTCGGCAAGCATCCTTGCCACAGCGAGAGCATCACCTCCGTTGTTGCCGGGTCCGGCAAAAACAACCACTGGCATACCATTGCTCCAAGTCTCGGTAATGGCATGCGTTATCGATTTAGCCGCACGCTCCATCAAATCTATCGATTCTATGGGTTCGTGCTCAATCGTATATTTGTCAAGCTCACGAATCTGAGCACCAGTAAAAATCTTCATCAGTGCAAAAATACAAAATTAATGCTAATCGCTTATTAATGTTTGATATATTTTTAGTAATTTTGTGCCAAAATATAAAAAAAGCACTATGGACCCAATAAAAATCCATGACAAAAAATTTAAGATTTCTTATCCCGAAGCCGAGATTATGAAGCATGTCAAGGCGGTTGCCGACCGCATAAATAAAGACATGAAGGATAAGAACCCGCTGTTTCTGGCCGTGCTTAACGGCTCGTTTATTTTTGCAGCCGACCTGATGCGGTTTATAACCATTCCATGTGAAATTTCATTTGTCAAACTGGCCTCATACCAAGGCACCATGTCCACAGGAAAAATCAAGGAGGTTATAGGCATCAATGAAGACATTTCAGGCAGAACAGTGATTATTCTCGAAGATATAGTTGAAAGCGGACTTACAATGAAGCGCATGATCGACTCACTTGGAACACGCAACCCTGAGTCTGTACACATCTGCACACTGTTGCTTAAGCCCGAAAAACTTACAGTCGACCTGAACATTGAATATGCAGCAATGGAGATTCCTAACGACTTTATCGTAGGCTACGGACTCGACTACAACCAGCAGGGACGCAACCTGCGTGATATATACACTCTGGTGGAAGAGTAAAAACATATATATAAAGTAAAAAGATGAAGAATATTGTAATTTTCGGTGCGCCCGGTTCAGGAAAGGGTACACAAAGCGATCTTATGATCAAGAAGTACGGATTCGGTCACATCTCTACAGGCGACGTACTTCGTAACGAAATCAAAAACGAAACAGAACTGGGAAAAACTGCCAAACAATACATCGACAAAGGACAGCTTATTCCTGATGAGCTGATGATAAGCATCCTCGCAAGCGTTTACGACAGCTTCGGCAAAGAGCACAAGGGTGTTATCTTCGACGGTTTCCCCCGCACTATCCCGCAGGCAGAGGCCTTGAAGAAAATGCTCAACGAGCGCGGACACAAAATAGCAGCAATGATTGAGCTTGATGTTCCCGAGGACGAACTGATGAAGCGTCTTATCAAGCGCGGTCAGGAGAGCGGACGCTCTGACGACAACGAGGAGACTATCAAGAAGCGTCTCGACGTTTACCACAACCAGACAGCTCCGCTGATTGAGTGGTACTCAAAAGAGAATCTGCATCACCACATCAACGGTCTTGGCGAACTCGACCGCATCTTCGGTGACATCTGCAACGTTATCGACAATCTGTAAAATAAATAAAACCTAATTTAATTAAGAGGCCAAGGTGTATGTTTTACGCCTTGGCCTCTTATTTTTAATAAATGTCTTTATTATTAGAATAAAACTTTGATAGTGTTTTAAATTAATTCTTACTAAACCGCCTTTAGAATAAGAATATTCAATTAGTCGGAATAATAATGTCTACTATCATAAAATGCACCCTATTTTTATAATTTGTCCATTAAGAAGAATGCAATTTCACGAATTATGGTTACATTTGTGCCTGATTAAAATATTAAAGAGCGGCGATACAGGCCGTAAAATCTTTGAATAAATTACTTTTATCTTTAATAATATTACAAATTATGAAAAGACTGTTTTTTGTTTTTTTACTTGCCCTCGTAATTCACAGCGCATCTTTTGCCAGTGATTTTTCAAAATATCGTGGCGTTTGGGCATCAAATGATGCTGAAGCTGTTGTAACAGACAGCGTTTGTATGTTCTTTGAGAATACTCCAACAGGCTTGAGAGCATTTCTCAATATTCCTACACAAGACATATACAGCTGTACCACTTACAAAGATTCTGCATTTGTGATTGAAACAACTAAACCTCTTATACTCACAGATGAGGTTAAGACAGTCAATGGAGTAGCCGTCAAGACACTTCGTATTGGAGATAAAGTAATGTCTAAGGTGGAAGATATAATTACTTGCAAGCCTTATGAAAAATCCACTGCAAAAAGTAAGTTAGACATCGGTAAGTGTTTGCAGGAATGGAGACTTGGCGCCAAGTTTGGAAAAGACGGCGATGTATTTATGTGTGAGCTTAACACCAACCGCCACATGTTTGTCTATTTGATTAACAGCAATATGACATATATTCGGGCAGCAGCAACAGCTAATAACAATAACGGCACATTGTTTTTTCAGAACATTCGTATGATGCGCAACAATAACACCGGAGAAATGACATCATATATAGCACCTGATAATTATAACATTGCCGCAAACGATCTGAAGATTGATGACAGTAAATTTAATCCCAATGCTTGCGTATTTAATCCTGATGGAGGAATTTACTGGTCATTTATTTCGTTTACACCAGACCAAATTAAGATAAACGGTTGTGGTGAAACTTATTATATAAATCGTATTGATCAATTTGAAGAGTATTTTAAGTATATCCCCTACGAAGCAGCACACTTATAACAAAAATCTATTTCCAGTATAATGGGCTTTACCATACCTTTAAAGTTTGGTAAAGCCTATTTTTATTAAATAAACAACTTGACTTATGAATAACTTTCGTCAAAGCATATTCCGTAAGTATAATACAAAAGACAACCATTTTTCGGAATGATAAACTTATGAGATTTTACTACTCAGAGCCTAACATACCAACACATAATCCGTAAAGACCTTTTTTAAATCAGGAACATTCACTAAATTCTTTCAATCAGAGTTATTCAGATGTCTTTCCCATATATTTTCTGATTAAAATTATTGTTTATGACATCAACTCTATTTTAGTGCCGTATTTTTCATTTTCAAACGCATTTGGAGCTACCACTCTCATAAAATGAGATTTCACACGTCAGAAATCAGGCTGCATAAGGAACTTGAACAAATTCTAGTCTTACAGAATTGACTACATTTGTCGTATGGAGCCGAAAAAGAACAGCTGGATTTCGGCTATTTTTATACTTGTGGGACTATTTTTCACATACTATAATGTTTCTTATGAGTACCCAAAAACCATTCCATTGCCGTTGCCTTCATTATTGCCGACTCCCCACTTATAGCATTCCTGACTTAACCATTTCTAGTCCAGCCCTTCAGTATAAACGATTTATCTATATTGTTTTCATCGCAGAACATTCTATAATCGTCACCGGATGACATCTGCGAAGTTATTGACAATCTGTAAAATAAATAAGACCTAATTATAATATAAGAGGCTAATGGAGTACAGCTCCGTCTTAGCCTCTTATTTTATTGTTATTCCCATTGTACAAAAGTGTGTCCCCAAAGAAAGAATCAGACACAGCAGTTGGAAACAGCGTTCATTTCTGCCAATGGTGGACAGACAGAGGCCCATGTAGATAATGATTGTCCATCGTCTGATTTTATGTGCGGCGAACAGAAAAACGGAATAGAAAATAAAAACATTCAAAATATGTTATGGCAAAAGCTTTAACGATACAATATTAAGCATCGCTTACTATACATAAGCCCCATTATG
>ENA-UONW01004253-UONW01004253.1-human-gut-metagenome-genome-assembly--contig:-CS52-NODE-4253-length-10638-cov-10.218180_pt1 | contig 10638 bp, 14 predicted proteins | sample MGYA00242463_ERZ724010 | MGnify/ENA metagenome assembly ERZ724010 | reverse complement strand
TAGCCCATGCTTACCTCCCGTATTTCCGGTTATACTGCTGGGCGCTCTCGGCAAGCTCTACCACCTGCGCCATGCTGCGCACCTTCGATACGTCCAGATTGTAGTAGTTGTTGACCACGCCCCCGGAGCCGCCGCCCGTCGCTAAAGCCCGCCGCGCCCGGCTCTGCGTCGCGCTGTAGATCCGCTCGCCGCCGCGCAGCTCAATTTCCTCCGGACCGTTCTCGCCCACAAGGAACCGCCCCCGCGGAGCCGAAGCCGTGCCGCGTGCAAACCCGTTCTGCCTGCCCTGGCTTTTCGCTGTGTTGACCGCCGAGGAAACCGTGCTTGCCGTACTCTGCGAACGCTTTGCAAATGCGTCCATCGTGGAGCTGGCACGCTCCGCGCCCTCTGTCAAAGCAACCAGCAGATACACCAGCAGCGACACCGCCGCAACGACCATCATTACGATCATCGCCGTCTGCATCAGCGACGGATTTGCCGCGCGGAACGCGCCCGCCAGCTGCCCGATTGCGCCGGTTCCGTCGTTGATTGCCTTGTTGACCTTTGTAAAAATTGTGATCGCCAGAATGATCGTCGTAATGATGATCGTGACCGACGGAGGCAGACTTGCCAGCATCTCCAGCATCTCAACAATCGTCGAAACGACAAACAGAATGATCTGCCCCCACTGTTCCAGCGTCTCGCCGTTTTCCTCAATAAAATCGCTGATCGTCTGCAAGACCGCGAACCGCGCGGGCTCCAGCGTCCCCGCCAGATCGTTCATCGCCTGCTCATAGTCAAACGACGCCTCGCCTGCTTCTACCAGCGCCTGATTGTTCTGCACATAGGCGGCGTAGCTTTCCGCCAGACCCGTGTTCGCCAGCGTCTGCATGACGATGTTCTGCCGCGCCGCCGTGCTGCCTGCCGCCTCCATGCGGGCGTTAAACGAATCAATGTCCACGCCGCAGCGTTCCAGCAGCTCTGCGAACTGCCCGACACCCTTACCGGTCGCAACCGTCTCCTGCAAGCTGTCTGCCAGCGATTCAATTTTCAAAGTCTCCGGGAACCGCACCACCGCGCCCGCGAGGTTTTCTACCACCGTATCGAGCGTTTCGCCCTTGAAGTCAGCTTGCAGCAGATTCGCCAGCGCCTCAATATTGTCCTTGCTGTCGCTGCTCACGCCCTGGAGCTTGCGCAGAGAATCCTCGACGTGTTCCATGCTCTCGCCCGCTTCTTCGGCGCTCACCTTGAGCTTCGCCATATTCTGCCGGGCTTCCTGCGTGTTCTCAATCAGCTTCGCAAGGCTTGTAATCAGCTTCTCAATGCCGCGGGCGATGAGATTGCCGAGCGCAACAGTCATCGTATTGAAGCCTTCCGAAGCGCTCTTCGCGTCGTCCCCGGACTTCTTCGCCTTCTTGCCCGCGCCCTCTGCGCCGCTGCCGGCCTTCTCGGATTTTTCGCCCATCTGGTCGAGTGCGTCGCCGGTCTTGCCGACCTTTTCCGCACTCTCCGCGGCAGCATCTGCCAGTTTTCCGGTCTTCTCCGCTGCCTGATCGGTGCTTTCCGCCATCGTGTCGGCAGCATCCGCCGCGTCTCCCATCTGCTCATGTAGCCGGTCGATCTCTTCATAGCAGTTCCCCGCCGCCTGATAAAGCCCCTCCAGCACCCGGTTCGCCGCGTCCAGCTTCTTTTCCGCGTTCTCAACACCGATATCTGAGAACTTCGCCACGCGCAGCTCCTTTTCCAGCTGCTTTACGACAGCCCGCTGCGCTTCGATCTTCTCATTCGTCTGCGCAAGCTGCCCTTCCAACAGCCGAAGCTGCTCCCGTGCCTCGTCCATGTTGAACGCCGAAGCGGCCGTGCGCACCTTCTGCGCCGTCTGCTCCGCGCCCTGCCCGAGATCTGCAAAGCCTTCCTTTGCCGCTCTCGCGCCGCTGGCCGCCTCCTGCCCGGTGTTCTTTGCCGCCTCGTTGATTTCCTCCAGCTTCGGCTTGATATCGCTCACAGCGTCGGAAATGACCTGCTTCAGCTCCCCGACCGCCTTTTTCAGCCCGTCGAGATCCAGCTTCGAATCAATTTTTACGCTGCCATCGTAATTGCCCATTTTACCCTCCCGGCATTGACTCTTTCCAGAAAATACGCTACAATTTCCCGTAGGATGAAACTCTGGAGGTAACTGCAATGTCCGTTTTGACTGTCCTCTGCGTCTCCATGATTCCCGTCGCCCTCGTCGCGCTGATCGTCTATTTTCTCTTCCGCGTCTCCACCGGCGAAATTGACGAACGCTATATCGAAAACGGGAACTATACCACAGATTTCTCCTTCTGCCGTGCGCTCAATGAGAAAATGCGCTATTACCCGGCACACGGCGTCGGCATGAAATATCTCAAGGTCTACATGAACCTGATTCTCCCCTGGCTCGCCCTCTCGCGCATTCTGAGCATCCTCACCATCGGAGACGTGCCGCTCGATCTTGCATACTGGCTACATCTCGGCGTCATGGTCTTTTTCCTGCTCAATGCCCTCCTGATTCGCTGGGTCGAGCCCGTGTCCTTCGTTGTGAATCTTCTGGCGCATATCGCGTTCGTGCTGGAGTTCGTCGTGACCGTCGGGCTCGGATTCCTGCCGGTTACACTTGTGCTGTCCGGGCTGAATCTTGCCTACTTCTTCCGCCGCAAGGCGCTGTTCTTCACACCTCTGGAAACGCTGCGAAGTGCGTATGAAGCCCGCCATAAAATCCCATAGCCGTCAAGCCGCTCCACACTGGGGCGGCTTTTTACGTTGCAATATGCGCATAAAAATCATCCATATCGGGCTCGTCACCGTCCAGCCGCACCCGCGCCTTGCGCCGCGCGTACTCTGCCCGCGTCTCCGGGTCTTTGATCTCTCCGAGCTTCACCGCCCGAAGGCTCATGCGCCCGCGGATGACGCTCCCTTCCGGAAGGGCGGTAAAAAGCGCCAGGAAGTCCCACCAGTGCATCCGCGCCCGCCGCAGATCTCTGCGGTAATAGAGCTTAAAGTCCGCCCAGATCGCCGCCGCGTCCTGCTCCCAGTCGAGAAGCCGTTCTCCGGGCGGCTCGTCATCAGGCGTGTCCAGCCTGCCCCCGTAGAACCACAGAAGCGCGTCCAGCGCCGCGTTCATATCCTCGGGGATCTTCCTTCCGTACACGCGCCTGCACGCGATGAGCGCCTTTTCCTCGGCTGTCAGCACCGTTTCCTGAAATAACGCCTGCAAGCCCAGCCAGATCCGGAAGTCCGTATGGATTTTATAAATCTTCCCGGAAACCTCCAGACTTTTTGGCGGCTCTCGCAGCAGCACGGCGCTCCCTCCTGTTCTTGTTTACATAACTTTTCACCAGTGCCTGCCGCTGGCGCATCGCCTCGCGGTAAATGTACGCGCAAAGCTCAATATGATCGACAGAGCTGGGCGCACGGCCGGCAAAAATCTGCTCATAAGCATCCTTGCCCAGCGCCCGGATAATAAAATCCCTGCCCAGCTCTGCAATGTTCTGATTTTCCTCGATGAGCTGCTTTGTCGCGGCCTCCATGTCTTCCTTTGTAAGCCCCGGCTTCATGCAGTCGTTCTGGAGCTGCTGGAAGACGTTATACTTCGATAAAATTGCTGCGAAGTCCTCGGTCACTGCCCCGATAAACTCCGGGCTGGAGATGTCCAGCGCGTACCGCCTGCCGCAGATCTCCACGCTGTCCTGCTTGCGAAATTCAAAGCCCATTGAAATCTTCCTCCCATTCATAGCGGTCTTTTTCTTCGTCGTAGCGAAGCGTACCCTTGCGCATCCGTTTTGCCGCGCGGATGCTGAAGCTGATATTCTGCCGGTACGCTGCCTCGCCGCTGCCGCTGTCTGTAATTGTCAGCAAGCCCACGCCGCGCCATGCCGCGCCCGACGGCAGCCAATCGATAAATTCGACCGCCCGGCGGCTCACATCATACGCAAGATCGTCGAAGATCCGCTCCTGCCCCGCATCGCCCGACGCCCGATGCCCCTGAAACTCGATCACATACGTCTGCCGCAGCGCCGTCATTTCCGGGCGCGGACCGTCTTCATCGTAAAATTCTGCCGCGGCTTCTTCCTGCAAATTGTGGCTCCTGCTCATCACGCCCGCAGCAAGAGGGCGAAAGTTCGCCCCCTCGTCCGCGTCCGCAATATTGAGAAGCACCAGCCGCTCATAGTTCTTCGGATACTGCATATCAGGTTGCAGGCGCAAACGTCAGCTTGCCGCTCGCGTCCTTCGTAACCGTGCCGCGGGCAGGCTTACCGATGTAGTTGAGCGTAAAGCTGATACTCTGCCGGTCTGCCGCGTTGCCGCTGCCGTTGTCCGTGATCTGAAGCCGCGCCTTGCCCTTCCAGCCGTTCGGGCTGCCCGCCGCGATGGAATCGTCAAAGTCGAGGAACTCGACCTCGCGCTTGTCCAGATCGTAGAGAACTTCGTCGAGAATGTAGTCCTGCGCCGCGTCTCCGATCTTGCGATGACCTGTGAACGCCGCGCTTACCTCCTGCCCGGTCACATCCGTATCCGCCGAGCCGCGATTGTCCATGTACTGATAGCTGGACTTCGACTCGGAAATGCTGTTTGTGCGAGACAGAATACCGGATGCAATCAGCTTGTAGTCGTCCGCCGCCGCGTCGCCCTTGAGATTGATCGCCATATTCCGGTTATAGTTTTTCGGAAATCCCATAGTTGTTTATCCCTCCTGCATATATTGCATCGTGAATGTGGTCTGCCAGTCCTCTGTCTGGTCTTCATATACCGCCGCCGTACACGGCGCAGAAGACGCCTCCAGCCCGGACACACTGCGCCCTTCTCCGATGTCGGGGAAACTGGTCTGCAAATACCGGCTGATCGTGTCCAGAAGCCCCGCCGCGGCAAGCCGCTGTGCGCTGTCGCGTCCGTCGATGCGCAGCAGAACCGCGAAATCATACCGGGCTTCATAGCTCCCGTCCATGTATTCCGCCGTCTTCCCGGAGCCGGGCAGCATCTGAAGCGCGACGCACGGACCCTTGTCCGGATCGTTGAGCCGAATGCCGCCCTTGAGCGCGTCCAGCTTTTCCAGATGATCCATCAGTGCGGCAGCGATCTGTGCGCTGTCCGCATACGGAATCGGTCTTCTTTCTTCCATTTACAGTTTCCCTTTCATTGCCCGCTCTACGCCCGCAATCCATGCGGCAAGGTTGACCTTCTTGCTGCGGTCAAACCACGCGCTACCGCGCTCCTGGCCCGCCTGATGCAGCTGGGAATAGTTCATCTTCCGGTTCGTCAGCTTCTTCGGCGCACGCCCCACGCGCACCAGACCGACGTAGTGATAATGCGCATACGGGCTGTTATACACGATAAGCCCACTGCCGGGAACCGTGCCGCGCACGCCGCTGCCAATCAGATCTCCCTGATCCATCGGCACAAACGGCTCGGTTGAGCGCAGGATCTCGCTGTCCAGCCAGACCTGCGCCGTATTACGCCGCTGCTCAAACCGGCGCAGCAGGTCATTGCTGTCAAACTGCGCGCTTATCTGCATTGCCCAGCACCTCCCAATGGTTCAGACGCGAACGCGCCGCCTTGCGCCGCAGGACAGCCGACACGCGATAGAGCGTCCCCGCGTCCTCTGGTTTCTGCACCTCTCCGGGGCAGAACATATCGCGCCCATCGTCGGAAATCCCCCATTCCTGGCTGCTGGCATAGCGGTCGAGAATGTAAAGCGTCGCGGTATCGGCAGGCGTCTTGCCTGCCGTACCGTTGCCGGTCGCCCGGCTTTCCTCCAGCCGGACGTTTTTGAGAACGAACGCCTCATAGCCTGCCTTCCGGTCGACCTCTCCGAGATAGTGAAACAGCGTCACCGTATCCGTACAGAATCTGCGCATCGCATCACCCCATCCCGCAGAACAAAAGCCCCGTCGTCATAAGATACTGCGCCGCCGCGCTGCGAAGCCGTGCATCCGGGCTTTTCGCGTTTGTACCGGACGCATAGCTTACGCTCGCCGAGCCGAGGCTTTCGGAGGCGACGGCAGCGCCGCCGTCCTCCTGATTGTAAAGCTCTTCCGTCACGGCGCAGCAGGCGTCCTTTACGCGCGTATCGGATGCCCACGCGCCCTGAATCCTTCGCATCGTCAGCGTATCGAGATAGCGGCTGGCACGCTTGCTCAGGCGGTCGTAGTCCTCCTTTGCCATCGTGCCGCACCACTCATCGCGATAATAGACGTAGCTCGCATACGCCGTCATAGCGGCGCTCCTTATTCGCTAACCAGCGTGATCGCCTGCGCAACAGCCTCATCCGAAACGTCGAAGGATACCGCAACGGGCTTGCAGCCCTTCTTCGTGACCTTCGCATCATAGCTGCCGGGGAACAGGTTAAAGACCGCCGTACCGTCCGCGCCGGTCTTCTTGCGTGCGCCTTCCACGTCGACCATTGCGCCCGAGATCACCGCGGGCTGCGTCGCGTTGTCCTTTACAGTGAAGGTAACGGCGTAGGTGGTAGCCGCCGTCGCGGGCTCCAGATACGCAAACGGGCAGTTCATGCGCTCGGCGTTCATACGGGTTGCCGGGTTCGGCAGCGCCCATGCCGCGCGGAACTTGACACGCAGCGCGATCATGTCCTGCTGCGCGAGGTTGTAGACGATGTTCTTCGTCACCGGGTCCTGGATAATGCTCTCGGTCAGAATCTTGACCGTCACATCCTGGCGGATGGAATACACAGCCTCCGACCAGTCGCCGACAATGAGCTGCGCGACAGTCTCATCGAAGCTGCCGTTCTGCGGGAAGTACATCGGAGCGCCGTCGAGTGCATAGGGCGTCGCGCCCTGCATCGAAGAGACGAAGATCGGATGACCGTCCGTGCCCTTCAGACCGCGCAGCTTTGCGCGGATGCCCATACCGGATACCGCGCCCGTGACCATGCGGCCGGCGGCTTCAACCTTCGCGATGATACCGTCTTCGCCCATGATCTTGTCGTAGTAGTTCGGGCTCGAACCGGGCGCAACGTTGTTGCCTGCCTGCCGTGCGCGGGAAATGATGTCCATCGGCCAGCCCGCCGGGCGGTTTACGCCGAAGATCGCGGCGGAGTCCACGCACTGCCCGATTGCCTCCATAACGCGCGGCTGCACCTCGCCGAGAATGTCGAAGCTCGCATCGTCGAGGACAGCTTCGGGAATCGGCACGATGACCGCCAGCTCTTCCGCCGTCAGGAAGACGTTCTCCCACTTCTGCATCGAGGTCTGCTTGAAGCCGGTGTCGCCGTTGACCCAGTAAGCCATCGGCAGCATATCCAGAACCGGAATGCGGGTCTGGCGGCTCGTCATGTTCGGAAGTCTCCGTGCCAGCTGCATAAACGTCGAGTGCTGCGGGGCCTCCTGGCTGATTGTACCGACGATCTGCTCCTGAATCAGAGCTTCAGCGTCCTGTCTGGAAATAATATTCGGCATTGTTTATTGCTCCTTTCTTAGTGACCGAACGCCGCTCTCAAAGCCGCGTTGGCGCGTTCCTTCTTGTTTTCGTCCTTGCCGACCTCATGACCGCCTTCGTGGCTCATGCCGGTCTGCTTCTTCTTTTCCTCGGGGAAAAGGAAAGCCGTGTCCTCGTTCTTGCGAAGATCCGCCAGCTGCTTGTCAAGCCCGATGACCTCGCCGCCCGCGAAGCTCAGCTTCGAGCGGTCGAGCATCCCCATGACCGCGCGGACGTTGTAGGGCTTTGCGCGTGCAACGGCGCTCTCGATGGCGAAATCCATCTTCTGCTGCTCCAGCTTCTGCTGCTCGGCAGCCGCCTTCTCCTTCCATTCCGGGTCGTAGCCCTCCAGCTTCTTGTTCGCTGCCGACAAGCTGCCCTGAAGCGTGTCGACCTGCGATTTCGGCACATACGCGCCGCCCTGTGCATTGACCACATCAAAGCCGCGGCTCTGCACCGCCTGATGCAGCTGCTCATAGGTCAGCGCCTGATCGCCGAAAAGCTCTCTGAGAAATTCCATCTGCTTGTATGCTCCTTTCGTGGATGTAAATTTGTGTATGAAAAAACCGCCTCCGGGGCGGTTCAATCAGCCTGTTTTCTTCGCCTGCGCGGTCGCCTTTGCAGCCTCGCGCCGGCCGAAGCCCTCCACACGCTCGCGCTCCGAGCGCCGCTTGAGTCCCGTTTCCTTCAGGAATCCGGAAAGCGCCCTGCGCCATGTGCGCAGCTTTGCAGCCGCTTCTGCCGTATCCTCGCCCAGCTCCTGCGCCGCGAGGTATTCGCGTTTCCATTTGCGGATCTGCCGCTCAAAATACCGCTGCTTCTGCTCCGCCTGGTATGCAGTCATGTCCTGCCCGCGATACCGGTATGCGGGCTTATCCAACGCCTCCAGCTGCGCGTCTGTCATCCGCCGGGGCGTTCCTTCGACATACGGATACCACCTGTGACGGCAGTTCCAGCCGCCGAGCCCCGCCCCCGTGCCGTAGCCGGTCGACTCTACGAAATCCAGATAGCGCTTATCTTTTCCGCTGCGGCTATAAATGCGCCCCTGCCATTCCGCATGACTCGGGCGAGCGCCACTGTGCGCCGATACCTCGACCAGATCGCAGCCCATCTGATCGGCAAGCGCCTCCTGCATCCGCAGCGTCGACTGGTTCAGCCCCGTCACGACTGCCCGGCGGACAGCTACTTCCAGATAGTCGGCGTGCCCGGAGCGATACCGCGCCGCGCAGACGCCTTTTTCGGCGAGATCATGCACCGCCATCCGCACCGCGCTTTGCCGGTCGAATGCTCCGGACGAAATCTGAAGCCATGCCCTGTCCAGCGCGTCGGCAAACTGGGAAGACCCGGCCCGCGCCGTGGTCTGCGTCAGATTGCGGAACAGTCCCGCCGTCTGCCTGAGCCCGCCGCGCAGCACGTCGTTCAGCGCCTTCCGGTCGAGCTTTCCTGCGTCATAGACGCCGCCCGCCCGGTAGACTGCCAGATTCTCCTGCGCCGCCAGCGCCGCCGCCTGTTTCCAGAGGGCGGTCAGCTCTTCCTGCGTCCTGCCCGTAAGCGCGGACAGCCGCCGCAAAATCTCCTGCCATACAAGCCCCATCGCCTCCAGCTTTGCTTTCTGGAACCGGGCGGCAGGAATGAAAAAGTCATATTCCTTGATGCGCCGCGCCATGTCGATGAGAATATCGTCCTCCGCCTGCCGGTACAGTTCGACCAGCGCATCCGGACCGTCGCGCAGCAGATCGTCCAGCTCTGCCATTGCTTAGACCTCCGGGAAGAGCTGTTCTTCATCGCTGCTGTCTGATGCCGTCATAGCCTTCGCCGTCTGCTCGTCCTCGCCGAAGAACTTCACCCGATATTCCCACTTCTGCCGCACGCCGTCGCGGATCTCCTGCAAGAACCGGTCTTTCTCCGCGCCCGTGTCCTCGATGATCGAGTCGTCGAAGTTGACCGTCACATCCTGCGCGCTCGCGCCCAGCATCCCCGCGATAGCCTTCGCCAGCGCTACAAGCGCCGCGGAAAGCAGCAGCTCATGCTTGCGCAGAGACTGGTAGAGATCGGATTTTTCGCTCACAACCTCCGTCGCAGTCTTGACCTGCCCATCTTTGAAGTTGTACCGGTTGCGCCCCATGCCGCACTTAAACGACAGCAGATTCAAAGCCGTCTGCACGCCCGCCTCATGCGCTTCATAGCGCAGCGTCATGTTGTGTTCCTCGATCTTCTGCGGATTCCCTTCGTCCGACGGCACGGCATAGAATTCCGTATCGTTGTCGTCAAAGACCGCCCCGATAGAACCGTCTTCTTCCATCGCCATCCGCGCCATCGTCATCGGAATCGTGATCCGCTTCTTGCCGAGCCTGAACTCGTTGCAGTACGAATCATAGACCAGATCCAGCCCCTCAAGCTGATCGATGGCGTTTGCGTAGACCGAAATGCCCATCGGGCAGTCGGGCTCCAGATTGTTCGCGATGTTCGGACGAATGATCTGGAATTGCGGTTCATCGCGCCCCGTCCGCACAACTTCCTCCACGCCCTCCGGAAGTGGGATCTCCGTCAGCTGATCGCCCGTGCGTCGGAACAGATGATTTTCGACCACATACTTCCCATGCTCCATCCTGTGAATGTTCAGGTAGACCTGCTTCTCTTTCTGCACCTGCCGCTCCGAAGCAAACGCGCATTCCGTGATCGCGCCGTTATGCCAGGCAAGCGGATAGATCATGCCCGCCCGCACATAGTCGATGCGCACATCATCGCCGTCCATCCGCTCGACAAAAGCGCCGGTTCCGAGGGCAAACGTCTCTTCGAGCAGCTGATTGCCGCGCACCCGGAAATTGTTGTTTTCCAGCACCTCGCGCACCCGCTTCTCCAGCTGCTTTCCCTTGATGCAGATCTCGACCTTCTCATTGAGCGCCAGATTCGCCCAGTCCTCCGCGACTGCCTTCGCCATGCCGAGGCTGCGCCGCTGGCGCGTCAGCTTTCGTTTGCCGTTATACTGCCGATACGTGTGAAATGCGGGAACTTTTCCCCGATACCACGCCTGCCAGACCTCGATGCGCCCATACGCCGCATCCGACGCGCAGCCGAAGCCCCGCGCCTGCAAATACTGCAAAATTGCTTTCATGTTCACCTCCGCAGGGCAAGATACATGATGTTGTCCTGCACATGTTCCGTCGAATATTCCAGCGCGTCCAGCGAGTCAATATTGCTCGTTCCGTC
>ENA-UONW01004252-UONW01004252.1-human-gut-metagenome-genome-assembly--contig:-CS52-NODE-4252-length-10645-cov-10.386402_pt1 | contig 10645 bp, 8 predicted proteins | sample MGYA00242463_ERZ724010 | MGnify/ENA metagenome assembly ERZ724010 | reverse complement strand
GGTGACGCAGGCAATGATTTTCAGCGTTTCCTGAGAAAGACCGGATTTTTTCATACAGCACTCCCCTTCGCCGTCTGCGGCGTAACATTGTTTCCGCCATTATAGCGCGCCATGGGAAAAACTGCAAACTTTTTCTGATGCTTTGTTGCTTTTTCCGGAAAGTCAGGCTATAATGGCAAAAAAGGGGGTGTACGGGATGTTTCTCAGCTTTGTGGTTCCCGTTTACAACGCGGCGCAGTATCTTCCCGAATGTCTGGATTCGCTGCTGGCGCAGGATATTTCCGATTACGAGATCATCTGCGTCAACGATGGCTCCAGAGATGCCAGCCCGGAAATTCTGGGGCAGTACGCGGCGGAGCACGGCAATATCCGCGTGATTAACAAGGAGAACGGCGGCGTGGTCTCGGCACGCAACGCCGGTCTTTCGTCTGCTCAGGGCGATTACATCTGGTTTGTAGACGCGGACGATTTTCTGCTGCCCAACATCCTTGGCTTCCTCAAAGGCAAAGCAGCGGAAACCGCCTGTGACCGGCTGATCGTCGGCGGCTATCAGTTCACCGACCGCCTGACCGACGAGGAGATTGCCCTGTCCCGGCAGATGAAGCTGCCCATAAATTCCCAATGGTATGATTCCGTGGTGTGGAGAAGTCTTCTGCGCCGGGAATTTCTGCTGGAAAACGGCCTGAACTTCCGTTATCCCGAACTGACCCACGGCGAGGACGGGTTATACATGTACGAAGTCGGTCTTTGCGCCCCGAAAAGTGTCGAGATTAAGCTGGCGCTATATTGTTACCGCGAGCATTCCGGTTCTGCCGAAACGACCGTCAGCCTGGAGAATTACCACAAGAAAATCCGCTCCTACATACGCATTTCGGAAATCCTTCTGGGTTATTACCGTGATGGCCGTCAGGATCCCACCACTGCCGACAAGCTGATGGTTTTTTTATGGTTTACCCTGTATGTAACCGCCTCACTTCCCCGCAAGGATGCCGCCGCCGTATTGCGTCAGCTACGTCAGAGAGGTCTGTATCCCTTCCACCGTCCCCCGCAGTGTACGCTGACCCATGCCTACATGACCCGTCAGACCGGCTGTGTGGGAACATTTCTGGATTGGCTGTGCCGCCACCTGCACACCCGCTGGGGCTTCTCCCTGATGTGGCTCCTGCAGCGCCCCGTGCAGTGGAAGCGTCTCTTAGCCGCCCGGGCGAAAAACGCCTAGCATATCAGAACCATACATTTTCTGGTTGCATTTTCCCGACAGATGGTGTATAATGCCCTACAGGCATCCGGGTGTGGCCCAGTTGGTAGGGCGCTTGATTTGGGTTCAAGATGCCGGGAGTTCGAATCTCCCCACTCGGACCATGCAATCGGCAAGTTCCTTACGGAACTTGCCGATTTTTCTTTTTATTTATGGTAAACTTATGCAATAACATTTTAATACTGAACTCCAATTAAAATCTTTAGAAAAGATTTTAATTGCCCGAAGGGCAAGGAGTTCATATGAGACTTGTTTTGTGATTTCTTTCCTTATAAATCACAAAACTGGCAGCGCCATTAGGCGATGCCTTCCTGATTAAAATCAAAGATTTTAATCAGGAAATAGTATCAGGTTCAGCCACAGGGCAGCCCTTCATGTGCAGCTTTGAAGCAATAAAGTAGCCATAGTACCCACCGCGTTCAATCTTCCCTACTCCCATTATTTGCAAGAAAACTTTGGAGAAGCGCTTCCTGTTCGTACCGTTTTTCCACTCAGTCGTTATTTTGAAACGCAAGCAGAATTTCCGTCAGCTCCGGTGTCAGACGTTGATGGCATTCCTGCTTCAAATCCTCCGGTACGTCATAGAACCCTTCGGCGATGCTGCCTGTGATGGCGGCCAGAGTGTCGCTGTCGCCGCCGAGGGATACCGCCGTGCGGAGAGCATCCTCGAAATCCGTGCTTTCCAGAAACGCAGTAATTGCCTGCGGCACCGTCTCCTGACAGCTTTCTACATGATGATAGGTAGGGCGAATCTTGTCGCAGGTACGACTGAGATCGTAGCTAAATTCCCGCTCCACATACGCTTTGATGTCCGCCTTGCTATGTCCGGTGCGGGCAAGGTAAATCGCCACGGCGGTGGCCTGCGCGCCCTTGATGCCCTCCGGATGGTTGTGGGTGACCTCGGCGGTAAGCCGCGCCAGATGCAGCACCTCCTCCATGTCCCCTCCCAGCCACGCCGCCGGAGATACCCGCATGGCGCTGCCGTTGCCGTAGCTGTTATAGGGCTTCGGCGCGTCCTCATAAAGCCAACCGCCGAACCGTACACCGTAGCCCCGGTCGGGATAAGCGCGCCCCAAACGCTGCATTTCCCGCACCAGCGCCGCTTTGATGGCCGCGTCATCCTGCCCGCGGGTGTCCATAAGCGCTTTCGCCACCGCCAAAGTCATAACCGTGTCGTCGGTGAATTCGGATTGCTGGCTGAACAGCGGAAAGTCTTTTGCTTTGTAATTGTTGCAGTCGAATTCATAGGGGCTGCCTACGATATCGCCGAGAATTGCCCCGTACATGCTTATCTCCCCCTCTTTTCTACGTCTTCGTCGATGCGGCGTTTCCAATCGGCACTGAGCGGGCTTGCCGCGCGGACACAGCACACGGCCTCGCTGATGACTTCATAGTTCAGCGCCGTGCCTGCCTCGTCGCACTTGTAGTTCACCGCCCGGTCGGCGGCGATGCCGAAACGAGCCGCTTCCTTCGCCGCGTCGATGTTCGCGCCCAGAAACAGGAATTCCCAGCCGTATTTTTCCTTCTGCCGTTCAATCATCCTGCTCACCGTCTCGTAGCTGTAGCGGCGGCTGGCGTTTTCGTAGCCGTCGGTGGTGATGATGAACATTGTCTTTTCCGGGACGTCCTCGCGGCGGGCGTACTTGTGAATGTTGCCAATGTGGTGGATCGCGCCGCCCACGGCGTCCAGCAGCGCTGTACAGCCACGGGTGAAATACTCCTTCTCCGTCATGGGCGGCACCTTTTCCAGCGGCAGGCGGTCGTGGATGACCACACTCTCGTTGTCAAACAGCACGGTGGAGACCAACGCCTCGCCCGCTTCCTTTTTCTGCTTGGCGATCATGGAGTTGAAGCCGCCGATGGTATCCGCCTCCAGCCCCGCCATGGAACCGCTGCGATCCAGGATAAAAACCAATTCTGTCATAATGAAAATCCTCCTTCGTTTGATTACGCGCTTATTGTAGCGGATTGGAAGGAGGGTTTGGTCGCCTGTCAGGCGACAAATTCATGATTCCTGCGTTTGGATTTTCAGCGCAACTTTTTTTGCCGTGATTATGATTCCGACGCCGTCAAAGGTAAGCGTAACATTGTCGCCCTTTACCATTTCAACCTCCATGATCCACCGAACCAGAACATCAAGATCAATGGAAATCTCCTGTATACCGGCAAAAGAAAAGTGAAATAGCGTTGGGCTGCTATAGGATTTTGCGGTTATTTGTCCCGTTGTCCCATCGTAGGCCACATATTCCAAACTCCAATCGTGCAGACATTCGTTTTCTTCGATCTCTTTTTTGATTTCATCGAACCCGCAGATGGTTGTTGTCTTGGTTTTGTATTCTTTTCCACAGGAATCTTTGGAAATATAATACTCCACTTCTCGCATCCTTTTTCTCCTTCAAAAATGACGAACAATTCGGCCGTTCGCAGCGTGGACGCCTATCCTTCTCATTCCTCACGCCCCCAGCAAGCTCTGGTCAAACGCAAACAGCGCCTCGTTGATCTCAAAAACGTCATACTTTTTCTGCCGAATAAAATACTCAATAATCACATCGAACTTGCTGCTGGCGCTGAGGGCGTAGCCTGCGCGGGCGATGAGGTCGCGGGTCTCGTCCAAATCCAGCTCCAAAGCGATGGCGAAGGCAATGGCCGTGGTTTTGGAGGGTTTGTAGTACGGATTATTTCGGATTTTGGAGAACAGCTTGCGGTCAACGTTGGCCTTTTTATAGATCTCGGAGTCCTTTTTTCCGCTTTTGTCAATGAGCTTCAGCAGGGTCTCCGAGAAACCGGCATCCAGATGCGCCAGAAGATCGTCCAGCCCGCCGACGAACGAGGGCGCCATCATAGGCATGGACTTTGCTTCCTCGCAGACGGCCTTTCCACGGCTTCCGAAAATGCTCATACTGCGTCGGCGTTCACTTATGACGTCGGCGTGTATGTCTACATAGTGGTCATCGATGTATTCGGCGATATCGGCAAACAACTTGCCGCTGATCTGGTAGGACTTGCGGTCGAAAATGACCAGATAGACCGTCATATTGTTGTTCAGCAGAAATTCCCCAATGGTGTCCACCGCCACCCGAAGCGCCTGATCTTTGGGATAGCCGTAGACGCCGGAGGAAACCAGCGGAAAAGCCACCGTCTCACAGTCGTGCGCCTTCGCCAACGTAAGGCTCGTCCGGTAGCAGGAGACGAGCTGTTCCCGCTCGCCGTGCGTGCCGCCGTGCCACACGGGACCGACGGTGTGGATCACATATCTGCAGGGCAGACGATACGCCCCCGTGATTTTAGCGTTGCCGGTCTTGCAGCCGCCCAGCGTCCGGCACTCGGCCAGCAGCTCCGGCCCCGCCGCGCGGTGAATACAGCCGTCCACACCGCCCCCGCCCAAAAGAGTTTCATTTGCCGCGTTGACAATGGCGTCCACGCGCATTTGTGTAATATCATTGCGAACGATTTCCAGAGGCATTTTTATCACCAACCTTTAAATTCAAATTAAACCAGTGCGTCTCTGATTTTCTCCCGCTCCCCACTGCCGTCTGTCCGCAGACGAAGCAGCGGGACGCCACACTTTTCCATAATACGGTTCTTTTTCTCATCCCGTCCTGCCTGCGTGCTCCCGGCTTCATGGAAGCTCGTCCCATCCACTTCAATCGCCAGCACGGGCTGCTTGTCCATCTGACGGAACAGCAGAAAATCGATATGTGTCAATGGGTTGCGGGCGTACCTGCGTTCCTCCTCTGTTAGCGGTTCATAGTCTTTCACCAACGCTGCAAGAGAAACATGCACTGCACACCCGATCGAAGAAAACGCTTCCTCTGACAGTACTTCCTGAATCACAGAGTACATGAGGTTCTCAGAATCGTACTCGGACACTCGCCTGTGCTTTCTCAGATACGTCCTGCGCTGTTCTGCATAGCCTTGATAAAGCATATCGAACACAGAGTAGACCTGACTCTGAATGACTTCAAAATTGTTATATTCGATGTATCGTGTCAGATCGCCGTAGTTGGTCTGGTCGTTGCGGGGGTCCTGAGATGTGACCACCGTCAGAGAATGAACCGCTCTGGAAACCGCCACATTCAGCATATGGGGATCGTCCACAAAATCCGTAATCACATTGTCAACCGAGGTCAGAATGATAGCGTCCTGTTCCCGTCCCTGAAATTTGTGAACTGTATCCACCTCATAAGCGCCGCCCAGCTGTTTCCGGATGGCCGCCACCTGATCCCGATACGGCGTGATAATGCCGATGCTTTGGAAATTCTGCTGATTCAGCCGTGGAAGCACTTCCTGCTGGATGACGTCTATCTGGCGCTGGTTGAGATGCCCACGGGCATGATTACCGGCAGCCGTCCGATACATGGTCAGCACATCCGATTCGTCATGATCCTTCGTCATGATGATCAGCTGTCCATGATAGAACTTCTGGTTGCAGAAGTTGATGATCTTCGGGTGACAGCGGTAATGCTCCCGCAGCAGTGTGACGGGTGCATTCTGCCATGTTTCCAACGCAGAGGAAAGCAGACTGTGGGTTGAGAAGCGATACCGCTCATCCAGAGAATACTTTGCCCAAATATCATCGCTGGTGCGGATGTCATCCTCCGTTAACACGTTGGGCAGCTGCTTCATATCCCCGACAATCACGATATTCTGCGCACAGGAAAAGGCCAAGACTCCGGTAGTCAAATCGACCTGCGATGCTTCGTCCACAATAAGATAATCATAGACATGCTCTATGCTCAGCGTCCCCTTGATGGAGTAGGTCGTGCTGAGCACCACCGGATATTCGCGGGTAAATTCTGCGGAGTTCCGCCGGAAATCCCCCTCTTCAAAACGTTTCCGAGTGCCTTTCCAGGGATACCGCGCCGCCAGCTCTGCACGGAACAGCCGCAAGGATTTTTTCGTAAGTTCATCCATTTTCGCGTCGAACGCGTAATGCTCCAACTTCCGGGTCAGTTTCCGCTTTTCACTCTCCAACTCCCGTCTTTTTACAACATAAAACCGGCTCTGTAAATAGGGAATGACCTGTTCCGGAGAAGAAAGAAACAGCCTGAGCGCATCGCGGTTGAACCGAAGTACGATGGAAAGCTTTTGCAGAAGTCCCAGACGGGTCTCACGCTCCGCGTGCTGTTCAAATTCCACCCAAAGTGCGAGTATCTTCTGCGAGGGCAGCCTGTCCAGACGCTCCGTCAGCACATTGCCATACGCCGCATAATATTCCTCAAAATAGTGCTGCTCAGGGTTAAGCCGCAATAATTCCTGCTCAATTTCCGCTATGCGGTTCTTAGTGTTGAGCATTTCGTTCAATTCCGTGGAAAGTGCAGTCGTCTCCAGCTCCAGTTGACGTCGTTTCTCCAGCGGCATCTCCCAGTCGTGCATGTCCGGATAGACGCCGGTCTGTGTATCCAGAAATTTCTGTTTATTGGCCAGACTGCCGAGAAACGCAGTCAGAAAGACGGCATCCTTCTTTTCCAGTTTTTCCGCAACGTTATGCGTCGCGGAATTGTTGTTGGAGACGACTGCCACGGTTTTCCCGCTTCTGACAACATTGGCAATAATATTCAAAATCGTCTGGGTTTTCCCCGTACCCGGCGGCCCCTGGATAATGCTGATTTTTGAGGAAAGCGCCCGCTCCACCGCCAGCTTCTGACTTTGATTCAGGCCAAACGGATAGATCACAGCTGCCGGCCTGCAAGGTGCTTCGGTTTCTTTCTGCGGCGCAAGATAGCTTGCCAAAACAGTGTTCTCACTGAGCTGCTGAATTTTGTCATACTGCATTTTCAGAATATTGATGCCGTTATCCGTCACCAGACTGATTGCCGCAGCGGTCTCCTTAAAATACTGGAACGCTTCCTTGTTTTTTCCATCCGCCAGACAATTCCGCTGAAACTGCACCTCACTCCTATGAAACGAGAGGTCCTTTCTCCCTGCGCGAATGATGCGGTAATACGCGCCAAAGTCAAGAATCTCATCAATCTCGCCGAACGTTTGTCCATTCGCGGTAACGATCACCTGCGCCGGATCGATTTGTTTTTTCAGGGGGAGAATCTCCACATTTCTGTTCTGAAAGCTATATATTCTGCCGGGTGAACTGGTATAAACAACGTCGCACTTTCCATCATGAAACCGGAAACTGGCGACCGAGTCCGTTTTGTCCTTCCCCTTTATGATAATCAGACGCTTTTGCGCATTCATAGGAATCCCCCATATCGACATGTAAAAAATGCCCCGCCATCCGGCAGGGCATTTGGTCCATCGCAGCTATACTGCCAGAGTGTATTCCAACACTTGACAGCGTTGTTAACAAGTATAGCAGAATTATGAGCGATTTGCAACACTAATACTATTTCCTGATTAAAATCTTAATTTTAATCAGGAAATAGTATTAGCGCTCTGTTTCGATTTTCGTCATTATGCTTTCCCTCTCCTGTTTCTGCTTAAAAAACGCAGCGCAAACCGGGTTCCCGGTCTGCGCTGCGTCTGTGCGTCTGGCTTTTTCATTATACCGAAAAAGGTGCGCTTGTCAACAGGCCGGTCTTATCTGCGGATCAGCAGAACGGACAGGTCGTTGACGTTGGTTCCGGTGGGTCCGGTCAGAATCAGGCCATCACATTTTTTCAGCGCGTGGTAAGCATCGTTCTGCTGCAAAACGTCCGGGATGGAAATGCCCTGTGCGGCAAGCGCAGCACGGCTTTCCCCATCGCAGTAGCCACCCGCCGCGTCCGTGGGGCCGTCCGTTCCGTCGGAGCCGAAGGAGAACACGGCAGTGTCCCGGAAACCGGCGATTTCCTGTGCGGCGGAAAGGGCGATCTCCTGATTGCGCCCGCCAAGGCCGGTGCCGGTCAGATGGACGACCGTCTCGCCGCCCGCTATGAAGGCCAGAGACTTTTCGCTGGACTGGTTATACTGGGCGATGGACGCAAGGAAGCTGCCCGCGTCCCGGGCGGTACACCGCAGGCTGTCCGTCAGCACCACGGGCGCATAGCCGAGGCTCCGCGCCGTTTCCTCCGCGGAAACGCACAGCTGGCGCACACTGCCGGTGATGTGGGTCTCCACATTGGAAAGGGTCTTCGGCGTCTCCTTCGCCAGAAGGGATTGCGCACGCTCGGAGAGCTTCAGGCCATACTTTTTCACGATGGCCATTGCCTGAGCGCTGGTGGAACTGTCCGGGTAAGCGGGGCCGGAGGCGATCATATCCAGCGGGTCGCCCAGAATATCGGACAAAACGATGGAAAACACCTTTGCAGGCAGGCAGCGCTCAGCAAACCGGCCGCCCTTCACAGCAGAAAGACGCTTGCGCAGCGTGTTCATCTCCACAATGTCCGCGCCGCAGGCCAGCAGCTGCTTTGTAACGTCCGCCATTTCTTCCGCCGGGATCAGGGGGCTTTCAAACAGCGCCGAACCGCCGCCGGACAGCAGGAACAGCACCGTGTCGTTTTCCGTCAGGCCGCTGACCAGCTCGAGGGCGCGGGCGGTCGCACGGTAGGAATTTTCATCCGGGACAGGGTGTCCGGCCTCGAAAAGCTCCAGCGTGCCGATTGCGCCCTTTACATGGTCGTATTTTGTAATGACCGCGCCGCAGCTGACGTCGGTACCCAGAACGTCGTAGGCGGCTTTCGCCATCTGCCACGCGGCCTTACCGGCGGCGATCAGAACGAGACGTCCGGACGGTCTGTGAAAGTGCTCCAATGCGCGGCGCACCGCGGAATCCGGCATTGCGTCGGCAAGCGCACGGTCTATGATGGTCTGCGCATCCTGTCTTAAAGTTTGCATAGGGAATCCTCCTTTGGAAACGGGAGCTGCTGAACCGCTTCCGTTTCGCCATGTTTCATATTAAGAAAGGGACGGGTAAACCCGTCCCTTTCAGGATTTTGAATCTTAGTGCAGGAACAGGGAGACGATGAACACGCCGATAATGGACGCAATGCCGATCACGAGCGTGCCGAGAGTCTGGGTCTTGTAGCCATCCTGCGGGGTCATTTCGCCGAAGTTGGTGACGACCCAGAAGTAGGAGTCGTTGGCGTGGGATACCGTCATGGCGCCTGCGCCGATGGCGATAACCGTCAGGCAAGCCCGTGCGGGAGAGTCCAGTCCCAGAACCGGCAGCAGAGGGGCCACGATACCGGCGGTGGTGGTGATGGCGACGGTGGAGGAGCCCTGTGCGGACTTCAGAATCGCGGCCAGCAGGAACGGGAAGAAGATGCCGACGCTCTCGAAAACTTCCGCATTGGCCTTGATGTAGTTGACCATGTCGGAGGAAGCGATGACCTTGCCCAGAACGCCGCCGGCGGCGGTAACGAACAGGATGGGACCAACGGTCTTCAGGGTGTCGTCGGTCAGCTTGTAGAAGTCCTTACCCTTGTGCGCGGCGAACAAGTCGATAATGGCGATGATGCAGCCAACGGCCAGAGCGATGATGGGAGTACCCAGGAAGCTGATGAAGTCAGCCTTGACACCGGCCATGGAGAGAGCGGAAGCCAGACCCATCAGGATGATGGGAACGACGATGGGAGCAAAGGCCAGCCATGCGTTGGGCAGCTTGCCGAACTCGGCAACCAGCTGCTCGTAGGTCTTGACGTTCTCGTTGTCGGTGATGTCGTCAGCAGCCTTGACCTTCTTGCCAATGTACTTTGCGAAGAAATAACCGGCGACCAGCGGAGGAATGGAGCACAGAGCGCCCAGACCCATGACCAGCAGCAGATTATCGCCGCAGCCCAGCGTACCGGCAGCCGCGATGGGGCCGGGCGTGGGGGGAATGAAGCAGTGGCTGATGTAAAGACCCATGGACAGGGCAACGGACATCGCAACGCTGGATGTGCCGGTGCGGCGGGTCATAGCCTTACGGATGGGGTTCAGGACGACGAAACCGCTGTCGCAGAACACGGGGATGGAGACGATCCAGCCCATCAGCTCAATGGCGATCTCAGGATGCTTCTCGCCGACGAGCTTGACAACGCAGTCAGCCATCTTCAGAGCCGCGCCGGTGCTTTCAAGCAGGGTGCCGACCAGAGCGCCAAAGATGATAACGATGCCGATGCTGGAGAACGTGCCGGAGAAGCCGGCGCCGATTGCGTTTGCGATACCACTGACGGTATTGCCGTCAGCGTCCGTGGTGTTAACCAGAGGGATTCCGGCGATCAGGCCAAAAATCAGAGAAATGGCCATGATGGAAAGAAACGGATGGATTTTCAGCTTGCTGATGGAGTAGATCATCAGCGCGATGGCAAGAACGAATACGATGATAAGTCCAATACCTGTCATAGAATTACGAATCTCCCTTCTTTTAGCGGTGTTTTTTGACAGATCCTGTCATGGATACAGTATATGCACCTGACCCCCGGAAATCAAGATGGCAAATTAGCTTAAGATTCCATTAAGAATTTGTGAAAA
>ENA-UONW01004248-UONW01004248.1-human-gut-metagenome-genome-assembly--contig:-CS52-NODE-4248-length-10656-cov-4.615225_pt1 | contig 10656 bp, 6 predicted proteins | sample MGYA00242463_ERZ724010 | MGnify/ENA metagenome assembly ERZ724010 | reverse complement strand
GTGAAGGAGGGGAAAAGTCTGAGATAATTTCAGGGACTTACCTATTCCTATTCGTAATGGCACTCGCGGCGGTCGTCGTCATTTGGGGCGCATACGTCGGTATCAAAATTGCAATCGCTCACAAGAACGAAGAAAAAATCAACGCTCGCGATATGGTTAAAAACCTTATCATCGGTATCGTAATTATTTTCGTAATCGCAATGGGCGCACCGCTTCTCATCAACGGACTTTCCGCGTGGGTAGGCTAAGCTAAACAATCAAAGGAGAACAAGGATATGAATAATTTACTTGCAGCAGGACTTAACGAAAACCTTGCCGAAATCGTCGGCAAACTTCAAACCCTTATGGATTCGTTCTGGATCTATATCGTTATGGCACTCGCGGCGGTGGTCGTAATCTGGGGCACATATGTCGGTATCAAAATCGCAATCGCGCACAAAAACGAAGAGAAAATCAATGCGCGCGATATGGTTAAAAACCTTATCATCGGTATCGTTATTATCTTTGTCGTGGCAATGGGCGCGCCGCTTCTTATCAACGGACTTTCCGCTTGGGTAACTGCGTAAAACGGCGTCTTTCGGGTTCAGGCTGTGTCAGGCTTACGCAGACGTTTCGGTTACATACACCTATGTATGCGCCCTCACGTCCTTGCGCGCCTTTCTTGCCTGATTTCCGAAATACATCCGTTTTATAATAGGTCGGGGCGGCAGAGTTTTTTGCTGCCCTATATTTTTAACTTTAAGGAGGAGCAGAATGCTTATATTTTTTCAACAGTTATGCTTGCTTCTTTTTCTGTGGCTTCTAAAACTCGTAGACGGACTGATGGAGATATTCTCGGCAATATCGGGAATCACGGACGTAACGTATAAAGGCGAAAAGGTCAATATCATCGAATTTTTGGCAGGCGATAGCACGGTAAATACGATATTTTGGTGCATTTTCATTTTGGCGATAGGGCTTACTTGTATTTTTACGATAGCCGCGCTTATCAAAAATATGATTAACTCGCAACGAAACGTATCGACTATCGTCGGCAAGTTCTTCTTGGCACTTCTCGGCACAATGGCAATGCTGACCGTGTTGTTCCTGATTATCCTTATATCCAACTCGTTACTCGTGCTTGTTTCGCAGATATTTCAAATCGGAAATACAACGAAATTATCGAGCGCATTGTTCAATGCCTGCGCAGGCGATTGGATAAACGGGTATTCGGTGTCAGAGTTCGATATATCACGGCTCGGTGTAAAGGAGATTTTCGGTGATTATACGACGGGTTTCGTATTTCCCGATAAATGGAAATATAACGGAATGGTCAACCCCGATAAGTTCTTGTATTTGCCGTCGCTGATAGCCGGCGTTGCGCTTGCAATCGCGCTTGTGGTTGCGGTTCTCAACTTGGCGAAAAGGGTATACGAAATCATTTTTATGTACTTCGTTATGCCTATGAGTATGTCAACGCTTCCGCTCGATGACGGAGCGAGATTCAAGACTTGGCGCGAAACGTTTATAACGAAAATCGTGATTGCTTACGGAACGGTGTTCTCGGTAAATATCTTCGTTCTGCTTCTGCCGCTTATAACACGAATGCGGATAGACGAAATCAGCGGTTTCGGCAATTCGATGTTCCTTATCTTTATGATAGTCGGCGGAGCAATGGTTATCCCAGCAGGGCAAGCGCTGTTTTGTAAACTGTTCGGACAGGCGGACGATATGCACGCAGGCGGCAATTTCTTACGCTCGGCGTTTTACGGTTCGCGTATGGTCGGAGCGGCGACGTTCGGCTTGGCTCATAAAATCATTCACGGCGGCGCAAGTGTCGGAAAAGCAATCTCGAATCACAGAAAAAACAAAGCAGACAGTAGTGGCGGAGAGGATAATTCGGACAAATATTCCGAAGATAAAACTTCTGCCGAAACAACGGAAGGATCGGAAAGTAGCGGAGGTGAAAGCACAGAATGAGAATAATTCCGAAGAAAATCAAGGTAAAAAACACGGTATGGAAATGCTATTCGATGGCAGACGTAATCGTTGCGTTGATCGTGTTTGCAATTATTTTCATTGCAATCACTTCGGGCGCGTTCGCGTTTGCCGTAATTATGGGACTGCTTGCGGTGGTAATGTTTATGCCTACGCAGGACGGCATTTTCTATTCGTGTATCTTGGAAAACATAAAATTCCTGTTTGCGAAAAAGGTTTATACCGAAAACGCAGACAAACAGAAAGAACGCGTGGACGCGCTTCTAAATCTGAAAGACATCAAGGAAAACGGGCTTATCGAATACAGCGGCGGGTACTTCGGCAGAGTAATCAAAGTCGGGCAAAAGAATTTCGGTATCGAGGACGTCGTTCAGCAGAATATCGACATCGATTATCTTGCAAACGCGCTTAAAATGCTCGACGGAACGCAATGCGCCGACATTATAAAAATAGACCGTCCCGTAAACTTGGATAACTTTGCGCAAGACCTGTTCGGCAGACTTGCGGAAATGAGAGAAAGCGTAGACGGGGAAGAAGTCAGAGAGATAAAAACGGCTATTTTGCGTGAGCGGATTGACCGTATCGACAAGATGAACAATATCCGTAAGCAGTATCTTTCGGACTATTATATCGTCGTTTACGGCAGAAACGAACTTGATCTTGAAAATACGACAATCAACGTCGCAAGCGAAATCAACAAGTGCGGACTGAACACGAAACTGCTTGGCAGAAAGGAAACGGCGATATTCCTGAAATACAGTTTTTCGCGTAACTTTGACGAACGCGAAATCAAGGAAATCGACGATAATCGACTTATAGCGTGGGTAAAACCGAAAAAGGTTGAGTTCAAAGCCAACAGTTATATGGTTGACGGAACGCAAGCGGCGGTGTTTGCTATTGCGGATTATCCGTTACGAGTTCGTAACGCGTGGGGCGCGGACGTGTTCAATATTCCGAACACGAAAGTGGTTCTGCACGTCAAACCCGTGGACAAATTCAAAGCGATAAAGCGTATCGACAAGTGTATCGGCGAAATGGAAACAAAGCAAATACTTTCCGAAAAGGCAAGCGAAGCAAATAGTGCGGAAACCCACAGAGAAACGATGAACGCGCTTTTAGACAGTCTGCAAACGGAAAACGAGTCGCTTCTCGACGTTACGCTTACTATCACGGCATATAACTATCTCGATGACGACAACTATAAGAAATCCGTTCGCCGTGCGATTATGACGGGTAATTTCAAACCGTCCAACCTTTACGGATTACAGATAGAAGGTTTCAAATCTTCGGCAATTTCGCCCGTGAGTACGCTTAAAAATTACGAGCGAGGTATCAATAGTTCGAGCTTAGCGGCGGTGTTCCCGTTCGTCCGCACGTTCGTGATGGACGAGGGCGGAATTATGCTCGGAGAGAATAAAGCGAACGGCTTTCCGTTTATCTTCAATATGTGGAAACGCGGCAACCTGTATCAGAACAGCAACGGTATGATTATCGGCAAATCGGGTTCGGGTAAATCGTTCTTCTTAAAGTCGCTTATTGCAAACGAATGGGCGAATGACACGAGGATAATTATACTCGATCCCGAAGCCGAGTATCTGACCTTGACGAAAAACTTGTCGGGCAATCTTATCGACGTAGGCAACGCAAAAGAGGGCAGAATCAATCCGTTCCATATCTACAAGATATTGACGGAGGACGGTTTGCCCGCAGATCCGGTCGTAACGTTCAACACGCACCTGAAAATGCTCGAAAGTTTCTTCAAGATCGTTTTCGTGGGCGCGAACAGCGACGTTATCGAACTTATAAACAACCTTGCCGTGGAAGCGTATGCGAGAAAAGGAATCTATGAAACAACGGACTGCACAAGGCTTAATGCAGAGGATTTTCCGCTGTTTACCGACTTATTGGCAGTCTTACGGGAAAAGAACAAGGAAGAAACGGACAGCCTGACTTTGCGGGATATGCGGACGGCAGAGTTGTATTTGCAGAAGTTCGTAAGCGGCAGATATTCGGATATTTGGAACGCGCCGTCTACGTTGAAAGTGAATGCCGACTTGATTGACTTTAACTTTCAGTCGTTGTTTGCAAATAAGAATAACACCGTAGCCAACGCGCAAATGTTGCTTGTTTTTCGTTTTATAGAGCAGGAAGTCATCAACGCAAGGGAAGCGAACAAGAGCGGAAAGAATTTGCGAACGCTTATCATCGCTGACGAGGCGCACTTATGTACGACACGTTCCTATGTGAAAAGCATAGGCATAAACGTAATCTGAGATATAAAGAAAGAGGACTTTATATTAACGTTTATAGAACTGATATTTCAAATAGTGGAATGAAGGGGTAACGCCCTGAAACGCTAACCTAAAACTACGATATGCGGAAAATCGTGCAACCGAAAATCCGTATAAAGTTCGTTAAAGGCGGCAGAAGTTTGCCCAAACAGATTAAGAAAAAATGCTGTGGAAAATTGCTTGGCGGCAAGCGACGTAAATGATATGCCGGGGGTCTATAAAATATCTATGGTTAGAATGTTGCAAGAATGCAACTGACGAATATCCGAATGTACAGGTCTATAGAGCTAAATGGTAGAAATGCCATTGCCTGTGAAAACGGGTGTGTGTGGGGTTAAGTAAAAATACAGGTTATGAAATACCTTATACCGTTATAGGCGGTATCAAGCGCACAGGACTAAAGGATAAACCTAAGGATATATGTAAAGATAGAAATATCGGAACGTGGAAAGGTTGAAACGCAGAGCCGTTGCAGGCATAGAAGCGTTCACAGGGAAAATCAAAAAAAATGACTAACCTGTGTTAATTCAACTGAGAGCGACGGTAGAGTACCTATGAAACAGGGATAATAACCTGTGGAGGGAAAGCCGTTAGTCATTCAAATTAAAATATAAACAAATATCTAATCTCAAAGGTTCGAGTATGACTAAGAAAAGCGAAATCCATAAAAGGAGAGTACCTGACTTTGACAAATGAAACCGAAAAAGAAACGCAAACTGAGAAATGCCGAATATTATGACATTCAAAGTGTTTTAGATGAATTATACGAGAAAAGCAAAAGCGATTGCAAATTCGTCGATTTGATATCTATAATCGCAAGCGAAGAAAATATAAAACTTGCCTATAGAAATATCAAGAAAAACAAAGGCAGTAAAACGCATGGAACAGACGGAAAAACAATCGCAGACTTGGAAAAGTGGCAGACCGATACGCTAATAAAACATATACGGAAAAAATTAGCATTTTATCAACCGCAAGCCGTAAGGAGAGTAGAAATACCTAAGGCGAACGGGAAAACGCGACCGCTTGGAATACCGACGATAATTGATAGATTGATACAGCAATGTATTTATCAAGTATTAGAGCCGATAGCGGAAGCGAAATTTCACGAAAGAAATAATGGGTTCAGACCTAACAGAAGTGTAGAACACGCGATGGCGCAAGTCTATAAAATGATACAAACTCAACATCTGTATTATGTAATAGATATTGATATAAAATCGTTTTTCGATAATGTTCAGCACGGGAAGTTACTGAAACAATTATGGACTTTGGGCATACGCGATAAAAGACTGTTGAAAATTATATCTGTAATGTTAAAAGCAGAAGTTGCAGGAATAGGCTTTCCTGAAAAAGGAACTCCGCAAGGCGGAATTATCTCACCATTGCTTGCCAATGTTGTCCTGAATGAATTGGATTGGTGGATTACAAGTCAATGGGAAGCAATACCGACACGGAAAGAATATCAAGGGAAAACCTTAAAAACAGGAACAATTGACCGTTCAGGCTATTATAGAGTTTTGCGACAAAACTCAAGGCTGAAAGAGTGCTTTATTATAAGGTATGCAGACGATTTCAAAATCTTTTGCAGATACAGGAATGAAGCGAGCAAACTGTTCAAGGCAACTGAAATGTGGTTGAAAGAAAGATTGGGACTTGATATAAGCGAAGAAAAATCCCGAATTGTAAACCTTAAAAAGAACTATTCGGAGTTCTTGGGGTTCAAAATTAAGGTTCATAGAAAAGGGATGGACAGAAGCGGAAAATCAAGATATACAGTCAAATCGAACGTATCGGAAAAGGCACTATCCAAAATAAAAGAAAAGGCTAAAGAGCAAATAAAGTTGATAAAAACGCCTAAGAATTTAAAAGAAGAAGCGTTACATATCAATTTGTATAACTCGTTAGTTATAGGGGCGCACAATTATTATTGTTTAGCAACCCACGTTAATAAAGATTTTGATAAAATCGCTTTTCACGTCAGAAAGAAAATTTATATCAACCTAAGGCAAAAATTAGATAAAAAGGGCGAATTTCAGTATGACTATCTGAAAGCAAAGTATGGAAAAAGTAAGGAAGTAAGATTTATACACGGCAAAACGCTTGTTCCTATAGGGTATGTTCAACACAAGAACCCTATGGATAAGAAAAAGTGTATCAATAAATTTACGCCGAAAGGCAGACAAGAGATACATAAAACGTTAGAGTGTGTTAATTTGAAAATATTGCATTACTTAATGAGAAATCCCATACCAAGCAGGAGTATAGAATACAACGATAACAGACTGTCGCTTTACTGTGCTATGCAGGGCAAATGTGCAATAACAGGTAAAATATTAGAAATAGGCGAAATTCATTGTCATCATAAAACACCGATTAAAAGCGGTGGAACTGATAAATATGAAAACTTATTGTTGATATCCGAAGATGTGCATATTTTGTTGCACGCTACGAACAGCGAAACGATAGAAAAGTATCTAAAGAAGTTATGCCTTGACTCAAAACAACGCAATAAGTTGAATAAATATAGACAGATTTTAGGTCTTGCTAAAATTTAAGGCTGAATTTGTAAATTAGATATATTGAAAATTTTAATAAGAATGATGGAACGCCGTGTGATGTGAAAGCATCACGCACGGTGTGGAGTGGGGGAAAACTCGGAGATAATATCAAAGAGTTACCTATCACTATTCATCGACGCGAAATTCCCGATTGCATTGGACTTTTTCTTCTCGATGAGTAAGCGAATCCGTAAATACAACGGTTCGTTCATTCCCGCAACGCAGAATATAGCCGATTGGAACGCGAACGAAGAACTCCGCAGCAAGACGAGTGCAATTCTTAAAAACTCGCAGTACACCTTTATATTCAAACTGTCCGCACCGGATATGAAAGACGTTTTGGACGTTTACAAAGCGGGCGACAGTTTCAATGCGGACGAACAGAGAATGATTATTTCGGCGGTAACGGGGCAGGTGTTTTTCATCGGTTCGACGGAACTTCGCACCAACGTGAAGATTACGACGGGCGAATATATCAAGAGCCTGTTTGAAGATAAAACAGGCGAAAATTACAATAAGGAGGGTAGTTAAGTGGTAAAAACCAAAAGAAAAAGCATTTTACGAATGCTGTTGTGTGCCGTGTTCGCGTTGTGTTTTGCGATAGGCTTGTCAAGTCTGTTTGCAAACGGCACGACGGCGTATGCGGCAACCACGCCGAAATATACCGTTAAGTTTAATTGGTCTACGAAAACCACAACGGGAACGGGTGGTGGAACGGGAAGCAATACGGCAAGCGGTTCAGGCGTAAGTTACAGTATGCAAACAGGACAATATAGTTTTGTGGACTATTCGGTAACGCTTTACGGCAGCTCGTCGTCGGGAACGGGAACGTTTGAAAGCGGCAGTTATATCGGCTCGAACTCGGTCAACGTTATTATCAATTCAAAGGTAAAAATCCCGACAACCATTTCGGGCAACGGTACGACGGTAGCAAAAGGAAACAATAATTCGTTTTCGCTTTCTAACCTTGCAGACGGTACATATACGGTAACTTCGAGTTTTAGCGCAGGATGGGCAACAAGCCCGCGTTCGGGTATCGGCAAATCATATTCGTTCACGTTTCAGTTCAAGGTAGATAGCACCGCGCCTACAATGAATAACGTTTCGACTTCGTCTATGGGCAAATACACGAACTCGTCTACATACGTTTCGGCTTCCGATTCGATGAGCGGCGTGGAGTGTATTTATATGAAAACGCCCGGCAACAGCAGTTACGGTAATATGGGTACGTCTACTACGGTATCTTCGTCAGGGATGAACGGTTTGTATTCTTTCTATGCAAAAGATAAGGCAGGCAATACTTCAAGAACATATTTTCTGTATCTCGATACGGTAAAACCCGAAGGCACAATCAAAGGAATGACGGGAACGACGTATATCGGCAAATATATTAATCAGACTTTTTCGTATACGGCAACGGACAGCGGAAGCGGAATCAGTTATTTGCAATATAAAAAGCCGGGCAGTTCGTCTTGGGCGACGTATACGGACGGATATACGATTCCGTCTACGTTTACGAACGGAACGTATCAGTTCAGAGCGGTGGATAAAGCGGGAAACATTTCCGCGACGAAAAGCATTACGCTCGATTCGTCAAAGCCGACAATGACTTTATATTCGGGAGATGTTTCGGTATCGAACGGATACAAAAGCATAGCAAACTATATCAAGGCAACGGCGACGGACAGCGGAAGCGGAGTAAAAACAATCTACGTTAAAAAGCCCGGCGCGGCGAGTTATACCGAATACGCAAGCGGAACGCAACTGACGGCAGACGGCGCATATTCGTTCTATTGCGTAGATAACGCGGGGAACGCTTCGCAGACCTACACGATTTCAATGGATCACACAAGACCTACGATTACAAGTTCGGTCGGCGGGTTCGGGAAAACGTTGAAAGACGGATTTACCGTTACCGCTTCGGATAATTACAGCGGCGTAACGCTGTATTACAAAACGCCGAACAGTACTTCGTTTGTGGCAAGCACAACTTCGAGCGTCGTCTTTTCAAAAACGGCGGTCAACGGCACTTACGTGTTTTATGCGGTGGACGGGTTCGGCAACAAGAGCGATACTAATTATATGTATATGAGTATCGACGCACCCGAAGCAACGATTATAAAATCGGACAACAGCCATAAAGTATGCGTAATCTGGACGGCGACGGGTTGTTCGGCAACGCTCAACGGCAAAAGTTATACGAGCGGAACGTGGATAGAACATGAAGGCGAGTATACTTTTATCATTACGAACGACGCCAACCGTTCTTCGACGTATAAATTCACGGTCGATCACTATTACGCAAGGTATTCGATCATTGCTCCGACCTGTACGCAAAAGGGTCATACAATATATAAATGCACGGGCTGCGGCGACAGTTATAACGGAGATTATACCGAAGCCAAAGGACACGACTACGAAAGTAAAATCGTAAAACCAACTTGCACGGCGCAAGGCTATACGAGATATACTTGCAAAACCTGCGGCAACACCTATACGGATAACTTTGTCGAAGCCGAAGGTCATCGATACGGCGAATGGACAACCGTAAAAGAGCCTACTTGCGTAGACTTGGGAAAAGACGAGAGAACGTGTTCGGTATGTTCTTACGTTGATGAAAAGGATATAGACGCACTCGGTCATAGTTATAAAGACATCGTTGTAGATCCATCCTGTACGGAACGCGGAAATACTATCCACGAGTGCGAAAGGTGCGGTCATACCTATACGGACTCTTATACAGACGCAACGGGACACGATTTCGGGGAGTGGACAAGTCTGACGAAGCCGACTTGTACGACAAGCGGCGTAGAGCAAAGGAAATGCACGAGTTGTCCGCAGACCGAAACGAAAATCGTAAGTCCGCTCGGTCATAATTATAAGGCGGAGATAGTAGAACCGACTTGTTTGGAACAGGGCTACACAACGCATATTTGTTCGCGTTGCGGGACGGGCTATAACGATACGTTTGTTTCGCCGCTCGGACACGACTATGAAGAAATCGAAGTTGCGCCGACCTGCACGGAAGAAGGCTATCGCGGAAAGAAATGCCGCCGTTGCGAAGATTGCGTAAAGACGGAAATTCTGAAAGCGGTAGGGCATAAATTCACCGATTCGTATTTTATAGCCACTTGCGAAGAAGAAGGTTATACGTTACATACCTGCCTGTCTTGCGGAAACGAATATAAAGACAACATCGTCCCCGCAACCGGACACGATTATGAAACGGAAGTCGTGCGCGAACCGCATTGCGAAACAGAGGGCGAGCGAAAATTCCATTGCACGAAGTGCGAGAAAGAGTATTATTCGGATATACCTGCGACGGGGCATAACTACGAACTTACGGGAACGGAAGAAGTAAACGGCGAAAATATTCGTACTTACGTTTGCACGAACTGCGGAGCGATTACCACGCAGAATATGGGCGAACAGTACGAGCAGGTATCTTCGTATATCGGATATTTGTTCGGTCAATATCAGCCTTATATGTGGTGGGTGCTATTAGCGACCGCAGGCGTATGGAGTATCGTGATGGGCGTATTCTTTGCGATTGCGCAGAAGAACGAAGATAAAGAAAAGGCAAGAAAAATGATTAAAAATTACGTCATCGGACTTGTCGTCATCTTTGTCATTCTCGTTGCTTGTCCGTATCTTGTTAAGGGTATCGCGGCATTGATTGCAGGGTAAATAGTAAAATCCCGCATTGTAGCTTAAATTTTCACAGAAAAAAATAAAGAAAATCGAAAAAACAGCTTGACAAACGCGGGATTGTATGCTATCGTATTGATACGACGAAAGATAATCGGAGGTGGAACTATGAACAAAGC
>ENA-UONW01004244-UONW01004244.1-human-gut-metagenome-genome-assembly--contig:-CS52-NODE-4244-length-10660-cov-6.650165_pt1 | contig 10660 bp, 7 predicted proteins | sample MGYA00242463_ERZ724010 | MGnify/ENA metagenome assembly ERZ724010 | reverse complement strand
TCTTGCCCGTGCCCGGAGGGCCGACGAGCAGCACGCCCTTGGGAATACGCGCGCCGAGGTCGATGAATTTGCCCGGTGCTTTCAAAAAGTCGACGATCTCCTGCAATTCTTCCTTTTCCTCATCTGCACCGGCAACATCGGAGAAGGTCGTGGGACGCTTGTTGTCGCCGCCGGTCTTGAAGGAGGCCGTGCCGAATTTTGCCATGCGGTCTCCGCCGCCGCCCGCAGAGCGGAGGGAGAGAAAGTACCAGATGGCAAAGATGCCGAGCACTGCCAGCACGTAAGGCGCGAACATCGCAACATAATTGATCGAATGGTCGGCGGTGAAGTCATAGTCCTCGATGATGCCGTCGGCCTTCTGCTGCTCGATGAGCTCGCCTAAGTCATCGTAGAAGAGCGTTACGCTGAAAAGATCTTTTTTAAGCTCCGTTTTCCCGTCGATCGGCTCGCGCAGCTTGATGCGCAGCGTGGTGTCTGTCACCGTGAAGGCGGAGACCTGCTCGGTTTCAAACAGCTCGCGTACCTCGGCATAGGACGGCTCGGGCTCTGCCGGCTTGCTCATGAAGCCGTAGATGCCGACAAGCACGAGCAGCGCCAGAAGATACGGCAGGAGATTGGGACGCTTGGTCTGTTGAGTCAATGGGATATCCTCCTTGCATATTCAAAAAAGTGGCCGTGCCACTTTTTTGAACTGGATTTAGTTTTCCGAATAGACCTCGGGCTTGAGCACGCCGATATAGGGCATGTTGCGGTACTTCTGCGCATAGTCGAGACCGTAGCCGACGACGAACTCGTCTGGCACTTCAAAGCCCGCAAGGTCGGCGACGATGGGCTTGGTGCGGCGGGAGGGCTTGTCGAGCAGTGTCACGACCGTCACGCTGGCGGCGCCCTTGGTCATAAAGTAATTCTTGAGGAAGTAGAGCGTATTGCCGGAGTCGAGAATGTCCTCGATGACGACAATGTCGCGGCCCGTGATGTCCTGCTGGAGATCGTGCGTGATCTGCACCACGCCGGAGGAGGACGTTGCGTTCTGATAGGACGAAACGGCGATGAATTCAATGTCGCTCTTGAGCTGGCAGGCGCGCACGATGTCGGCCATGAAGATGAACGAGCCCTTCAGCACGCCGAGAAACAGGGGGTTCTTGTCCTTCAGGCGCTCGTAGAGCTCGTCGCCCATCTCCTGCACGCGCGCTTTCAGCTGTTCTTCGGAATACAGTACCTTCAGGATGTCCTGATCCATATTGCTCTTAGCCATAGCTTTTTTCTCCATTTTCTTTTTATTCGTATTTGTTGTGTTCGATGCGGCTTTTCGCCGCGGAGCACACAAAATGATTTAAAGGGGAACAATGCGCACAAAGCGAGCATCTTCTTCGCTTTGCGGCAGGAAGGAAACGTCCGTTCCCAGCCGCCACACGGCGGCGAGACGATCGCCCGCGTAGATCGCGGGCAGCGCGTCACGCTCGGGCGGCGTGATCTTTTTGTCAACGCACAGGCGCTTGACGCTGCGCGCGCCGTTTGCGCCCTCGAGCGTCAAGCGCGCGGACAGGTCACAGGGCGCAGCGAAGAGAGATTCGCCTGCGTTCGGCGCACGGAGCGAAATGCCCTCGCCGTCGGCTCTGCGCAGCAGCGTCAGCTCAAAGTTTCCCCAGTGAAGGGGAACGCCATCCGTAAGCGCCGCCCTTTCCGGCGCGACGGGGGAGGGGTACACCGTGAGAAAGCCATCTGCCATGCGTACGGTCGCGCCGCGCGGCAGCGAGATCTGCCGTGCCGCCGTGCCGCCCTTTTGCGCAAGGGAGAGGACGACGCTCAGCTGGTCGCGGCCAATATCCTTGCGTCCGACGCCGAGCGCGTCCGCCATGCGCAGCAGCACACGCGCCTGCACGGCGCTGCCCGAGGCGCGGAAGGGCGCAAGCGGCAGCGCGATGCTGCCATCATTTTGCTCTGCGGCGGTGAGGAGAGCCTCTGCCTGCCGCTCGATCGAATCGTCGAGCGAGACGAGCGAGCGCGCCGTTGCGGCGATGTGCTCGCCTGCGCGGGGGTTGAGCGTTTGAAGCCGCGGCAGGATCTCAAGGCGCAGGAAGTTCCGCGCGGCGGCGTTCGGGTCCGCGTTGGTGTGATCCTCAACATGCGGAATGTTGTGAGAATGCGCATAGGCGGCGAGTTCCGCGCGCGTCTGCTCCAAAAACGGACGAACGAGATCGCCTTGCTTTGGCCGCATGCCGCAAAGGCCGTGCAGATCCGTTCCGCGGACGAGGTTCAAAAGCACCGTTTCTGCGTTGTCGTCTGCGTGATGCGCCAGCGTGAGCTGTGCATTCAGCTTTTTTGCCGTTTCGCGCAGAAAGGCGTAGCGCAGATCGCGCGCAGCCTCTTCCACGGTCTTGCCCGTTTTGCGCGCATGGGCGCGCACATCGCCGGAACCCGAGTAAAAGGGGATCCTCTCTTCTTCGCACCATGCGCGGACGAATTCTTCGTCGCGTGCGGCTTCTTCGCCGCGCAGCCGGTGGTTGAAGTGCGCGCAGGAAACGTCATAGCCCTGCTCACGCAGAAAATAGAGGAGACACATCGAGTCTGCGCCGCCGGACACGGCGGCGAGCACGCGCTGTGTCCTGTCGAGATATTGCGCGCACAGCGCTTCCGCGCGCGGCAGCTCAGTCCTCTTCATGCCGGTAGTCGAGAGAGGAGAAGGTTGTATACTGCGGCGACCAGGCGAGTTCTACCTTGCCCGTTTCGCCGTGACGGTTCTTGGCGATGATGCACTCGGCAATGTTGCGCTTTTCCGAGTTTTCGTTGTAGTAGTCGTCGCGGTAGAGGAACATGACAATATCCGCGTCCTGCTCGATGGCGCCCGATTCACGAAGGTCGGAGAGCATGGGGCGCTTGTCCTCGCGCTTTTCGTTCGCACGCGAGAGCTGCGAGAGACACAGCACGGGGACTTGCAGCTCCTTTGCCATGATCTTGAGCATACGGGAAATATCGCTGACGACCTGCTGGCGGCTCTCGCCACTGTAGCCCTTGGTGCCGGAGGAGGCCATCAGCTGCAAGTAGTCGATGACGACAAAGCCCAGGTTGTCGATGCGGCGGCACTTGGCGTTCATATCCGCCACCGTGAGCATCGGGTTATCGTCGATGAGAATATTGAGCCCGGAGAGAACCGAGGCGGCGTTTGCAATGTTGACCCAGTCGGCCTCGCGGAGGTTGCCCGTCACGAGCCGCTGGTTTTCGACCGTCGCCTGATTCGACAAAATGCGCGTGACGAGCTGCTCACGCGACATTTCGAGCGAGAAGATGGCCACGGCCTGCCCGCTCGTGCGGGCGACGTTCAGCGCAAGGTTCAGCGCCATACTCGTTTTGCCCATACCGGGACGTGCGGCCAGCAGCACAAGGTCGGACTTGCTGAGACCGTTCATCCGATCGTCCAGCACGCCGAAACCTGTGGGAAGTCCCGGCAGCGTCCTGCCGCCGTTGGCGCTCAGCTCGCTTAAGTGATCGAGCACGCCCTGCAAAACAACGCCGATGTTCGCCATGCTCTGCGCGCTGCGCCCGCGGCGCACGGCATAGATCTTCTGTTCCGCCGCGTCGAGCACGTTGGACGCGCCGCCCGTGCCGTCCTGCACCATGGCGGAGATCTCCCCTGCCGCGGTGTAGAGCGCGCGCAGCAGCGCCTTGTCGCGCACGATGCTGACGTATTCCATCACGTTTGCGCTCGTGGGCGTCACGTCCATGAGCTGGGCAAGATACGGGCGCGTGGTGTTTTCATCGTAGGTGCCGTTTTTCTCCATTTCGCCCGCGACGGTCACGCCGTCGATGGGCTTGGAGTAGACGAACATGGAGTAGATCGTTTCAAAGATCTCGCGGTTCTGCTTTAGGTAAAAATCATCGGGACGGAGCTGCTCCATTACGTCTTTGACGCAGTTTGCGTCGATGAGCATCGAGCCGATCACGGACTGCTCCGCCTCAAGAGAATGAGGCATCTGCCGGTAGAAGATATCCTCCACGGGAAAACCTCCTTATTGCGTAATAGTGCGCGTTCTTACTCCTCGCTTACGCTGACGGAGAACTTGACGCTGACCTCGTAGCCGAGCTTTGCCTTCACCTCGTAGGTGCCGTAGGCCTTGATGGGCTCGTCGAGCACGATCTTCTGCTTGGGCACGTCGAGCTGGAACTGGCTCATAAGACCCTCGGAGATCTCCTTGCTTGTGATGGCGCCGAAGAGCTTGCCCTCCTTGCCGCCCTTGGCCGTGAGCTTCACGGTCACGTTTTTGAGCTTGCCGCCCATTTCAACGGCGGCCTGACGGTTCGCGGCCTCCTCGGCTCTGCGTGCCTTTTCCTTTAAGTTCATGGTGTTGATGGCGTCGGCCGTGGCGAGCACGGCGAGCTTGCGGGGCAGCAGGAAGTTTCTTGCGTAGCCCTCGGCTGCGTCGATGAGCTGACCCTTCTTGCCCTGACCTCTGATGTCCTGCGTTAAAATGACTTTCATGTGTATGTCCTCCTTGTGGGGTGATTTACGTTGTGGGGAAGAGCGTTACTCTTCCATATATTCGTCGATGGCGTTGAGCAGACGCGCCCGCACCTCGTCGACGCTGGCATCGGCTACCTGGCCGCCGGCGGTAGTAGAGTTGCCGCCGCCGCCGAGTTTTTCCATAATGAACTGTACGTTGATCTCACCGAGCGATCTCGCCGAGAGGTTCACACCCGTGCCGTTCTTGAACAGCACGAATGAGGCGTGAATGCCCGAGAGCGTCAGAAGCTCGTCGGCCGTCTTGGCGGCGGTCACGCGGTCGATCTCCTTTTCGACGGCGGCAACGGCAATGTCGCCGTTGACGAGCTCTGCGTGGCGAATGATCTCATAGCGCTCGATCATGCCGGCAAGGTCGCTCTGGAAGAAACGCTGCACGTCCGACGTGTCCGCGCCCGCGCGGCGCAGGAACGCGGCGGCTTCAAATGTGCGCCCGCCGGTGCGCATGGTGAAATTCTTCGTGTCGAGCACGATGCCCGCAAGCAGTGCTTCGGACTCTGCACGCAGAAGATCGGTCGGGTCGGCAAGATACTGCAGAAGCTCCGTGACGAGCTCAGATGCGCTGGAGGCGTAAGGCTCGTGGAAGTTGAGCGCGGCGGATTCGATATAATTGGCGGCACGGCGGTGATGGTCGATGACCGCCACGCGGTTGCAGGCGTCAAGCAGCTGCTCGGATTCGACAAGGTCGGGGCGGTTGGTGTCGACCACCACGAGCAGCGCACCCGGCTGGGCGGAGATGAACGCATCGCTTCCGGAGATGAACACATCCTTATATTCCGGCAGGGCTGCAAGCTTGGCGAGAATCGGCTTGGCAACATTATCCTCCATGTCGACAACGATCTGCGCTTTTTTGCCGCGCTTGCGCGCAATGCAGCAGATGCCCGCCGCCGCGCCGACGGCGTCCATGTCGGCGTGCTTGTGTCCCATGACAAAGATCTGGCCTGCGTCGGAAATGAGCTCACCGAGGGCGTTCGCCATCACGCGGGATTTGACCTTTGTGCGTTTTTCGGTGGATTTCGACTTGCCGCCGTAGAACTCGAAGTCGAGGCGGTTGCGCACAACAACTTGGTCGCCGCCGCGCGAGAGCGCCATTTCAATCGAGAGCATGGCGTTCTGGTAGAGCGTTTCGTAATCGTCCACGTCCTTGCCCACGCCGATGGAGAGCGTTGCGGCCACGCCGTCCTCAGTGACGACGCTGCGCACGGCGTCAAGCACGGAGAATTTGCCTTCGAGAAGCTTTTGATACTCCTGCTCGGTCGTGACGAGCATGTAGCGGTTGCGGTCAAATTTGCGCAGCAGACTGTGGGAATCCTGAAGCCATGCGTTGAGTTTTTCATCGATGGCGGCGAGCACCGCGCTGCGCGACGCTTCGCTGCCGGCCTTCATCAGCTCTTCGTAGTTGTCGATCACGATGACCGAGACAATGGGGCGGCGGCGCTCGTTTTCTTCGCGCAGCGTGTCCTGCTCGGTCACGTCCGTCCAGTAGGTGGTGGCGAGCAGACCCTGCCCGCCGCGGCGGGCGGAGGGGTGACTCAAATTGCCGAACACGCGGAAGTGGCGCTCACCCAGCATCACCGTTTCCGGGCATTCACTCTTGCCCTCCAGCAGCCAGTGGGTGGGAAAGTCGGGCAGAACATCGTCGATGCGATTGTCGAAGAGGTCCTCGCGCACACCGGTAAGCTGCATGAAGCTGTCGTTGCTCCAGAGGATCTCCTGCGTGTCGGGACGAAAGACCATCATCGCAAACGGCGCCGAGAGCATCGAGGCCTTGTCGGCGGTAGTCATATCATCGGTCATATCGTCGATGTATTTGCGAATGCCCTCGCGGCGCTTCTGCGCCGTGTGGCGGAAGTACCACCAGAGGAATGCCGTTGCCGCAGCCTCGCAGATGGCGAGCGGAACGCTCACGCGCGTTGTGACAGCGGCGAACGCAAAGCCAACGATAAAATACAGCCGGAAGCTGGGATCCACCAGCTTGCTGATCCTTTTGTTCTTCATAAAAAGCTGCCCTCCCGTCCAGGTAATAAGCCGTGCGGCTCAGCGCAGGGAATAATTTGTTCCATTATAACACGGCTCATAGAGCGGTGACAAGGTAAAGTCACCACATTAAATTAAAAATCTGTCCTTCGACAAAAATGTGGTATACTTTTTACACGGAATGTGCTATACTACTTCGCATACAGCAGGAAAACGTGAGGTATTTCTGCCCACGGGTCTGTTTTTCTTTGGTTTTGGCTGCGGCTTGTCCGCGGTTTTTATAAAAAAGTCCATATGGGTCTCCTTAAGGCGCCGCAGGTGCAAATGCTTCGTGATGCAGGGCGAAGCATGCGTACGGACGTCTCTTCTGCCTTGCGCCCTGTTGACCCGGACAGAGAACAAATTCAAAACAAATCTAGCGTTTTTTATATTTCAAACGAATCAAAAGGAGTTGAACCAGCATTGGCTGAACAGTTGAAAATTATCCCTCTCGGCGGTCTCAATGAGATCGGCAAGAACATGACCGTGTACGAGTACGGCGGCGAGATCATCGTGGTCGACTGCGGCATGGCCTTCCCCGGCGACGATATGTACGGCATCGACTGCGTCATTCCCGACGTGAGCTATCTTGTCAAGCACAAGAACCGCATCCGCGGCATGTTCATCACCCACGGGCACGAGGACCACATCGGCGCGGTGCCCTATATCCTCAAAAAGGTCAATATGCCCATCTACTGCACGCGCCTGACGGCGGGACTCATTCGCCTCAAGCTCGAAGAGCACGGCCTTCTTAAAACCACGAAGATCGTTACGGTGGAAAGCGGCATGACCGTCAAGGCCGGCAAATTCAGCGTGGAGTTTATTCACGTCAACCACTCGATCGCAGACAGCGTGGCTTTCGCCATTCACACGGGGCTCGGCACCGTCGTCCACACGGGCGACTTCAAGATCGACTCGACGCCCATCGACGGCGAGGTGATCGACCTTGCCCGCTTCGGCGAGCTTGGCAAGCAGGGCGTTCTCGCGCTGCTCGCGGATTCAACGAACGTTGAGCGCCCCGGCTACACGATGAGCGAGCGCACCGTGGGAAGAACCTTCAACCGCCTCTTCCAGGGCTGCAAGCAGCGCATCATCGTCACGACCTTTGCCTCCAATGTCCACCGCATCCAGCAGATCATGGACGCGGCGGCGGAGTGCGGACGCAAGGTGGCCGTCACCGGCCGCAGCATGGAAAATGTGACGAAGGTCGCCATGGATCTCGGCTACATGAAGCCGCCGAAGAACACCGTCGTCGACATCAACAAGATCAAGTCGATGCCGCTGGAAAAGCAGGTCATCGTTACCACCGGCTCGCAGGGCGAGGAGATGTCCGCCCTGTACCGCATGGCCTTTTCCCAGCACAAGCAGATCGAGGTCGGCCCCGGCGACCGCGTCATCATCTCGGCTTCCGCCATTCCCGGCAACGAAAATACCGTCTCGCGCGTCATCAACGAGCTCTTCCGCAAGGGCGTGGAGGTCATTTATGACCGCGCGGATATGCTGCACGTTTCGGGCCACGCCTGCCAGGAGGAACTCAAGATCATTCACGCGCTGACAAAGCCCAAGTACTTTATCCCCGTCCACGGCGAGCAGCGCATGCTCCAGATCCATAAGGATCTCGCCCTGCAAATGGGCATGGACCGCAAGAACATCGTCATCTGCGACAATGGCGATGCCGTCGAGATCGGCGCGCGCTCGATGAAGTGCGTGCCCGGCTACGCGCCCGCGGGCGAGGTGTTTGTCGACGGCTATGGCGTCGGCGACGTCGGCGCGGTGGTGCTGCGCGACCGCAAGCACCTTGCAGAGGACGGCATGGTCGTCGTCGTGCTGCCGGTCTCCGCGCACAACGGCGACCTGCTCGCAGAGCCGGAGATCATCACGCGCGGCTTCATCTATGTCAAGGATTCCGAGGAACTCCTGCAAGATCTCAGGAATCTCACGATGTCCACGGCGGAGGCGTTCCGCGGCAAGCGCGGACGCGACATGAACGAGCTCAAGGGCGCGATCCGCAGCGCCGTGAGCAACTATCTCTTCAAGGCGACCAAGCGCAGCCCCATGGTGCTGCCGGTCATCACGAGACTTTAAAACTTCAAAAAAGCGGCTTTGCCGCTTTTTTGAGGGGGAACGCAGTCCGCTGCGCGCATAAAACGCCCGCCATCGGCGGGCGTTTTCCACACTTGCGGCCTGAGAAGTGTAAATTGTCACGCGCATGTCGTGACAATTTACGATTTGAATCGTTTCGCGTCTGCGGACGCGAAAGGTTGCGGTGCTATGGAAAAGGGCAGGGAGTGCAAATTTTGCATTCCCTGCCCCTTTTTTCTATTGACAGACTGCGCGCGGTGTGATAGCTTATCGGTAGACGATATATCGGCTGACGTTATATCGGAGGACGAAAGGAGAGACGCGACATGGGAACGACGGCACTGACCGAAGCGGTCTTTTATATCCTGCTCTCGCTCGACGCGCCGCTGCACGGCTACGGCATCATGCAAAATGTGGAAAGCCTGAGCGGCGGGCGCGTGCGCCTTGCCGCAGGCACGCTCTACGGCGCGCTCGCAACGCTCACCGAGCGCGGCTGGATCGTATCGCTCGGCGATGAGAGCGAGGGGCGCAAGAAGGAATATCAGATCACGCCCGCGGGGCGCGAGGCCGTGCGCGCGGAGCTGCGAAGACTGCACGAGCTGACGCAAAACGGCGACAAGCTGACGGAAAGCTGGAACTGAAAGGAGGGCATATCATGGCAAAGGACAAAAGGACAAGGCTGCATCTGTCGAGCTATGCCATTGACCCCGAGCGGATCGAGAGAAAGGCGAACGAAATGGCGAAAGAGGGCTGGCTTCTTGAAAAGTTCAGCTCGCTGCTTTCCACCTATCGCCGGGGGGAGCCGGGCGAATACGAGTATCGCGTGCAGGTGAAGGAAGCGGGGATAGACCGCCTCACCTACATCGCGGAGCTTACAGAGTTCGGCATTGAAGAGGTCGGCGGCGTGGGCGATCTGCTCGTTCTGCGCAAAAAGACGGACGGCACGTCTTTTGATCTGTACTCAGACCTCGATTCCCTCATCGCCCAGCAGAAAAAAGCCGTGCGCTACCTGCGTGCAGGTCTGCTGCTGAGCCTTGGCTGGATGAGCATCACGCTGATGAATATTCTAACGACGCTGATGAATGCGAACGTCATCGGTAAGTATGCGGGTATGGCCGCCATAAGCTTCCGCGCGTCGCAGGTATTTCTCCTTGTGGCGTCGGCGCTGCTCCTATCCATCTGCGTTGTGGGAATCATTGACTGTCCAATCGGTCTGCGCCGCGCGAAACGGAAGATCGCATCGCTCGAAGCCGAGCGCGTGATTCAGGAGTGAAAGGAGAGCAGAAATGGCAGAGACGATGACGAAGAAGTGGAACAGAGCACCGCTTGCCCCCGAGCGGGTGGAGGAGATGGAGCGCTATCTCAACGAGATGGCCCATGAGGGCTGGCAGTGCTGTGAAATCGTGCGCAATGAGCTGCGCTTTGTGCGCGGGGAGCAGGACGAGTATACCTACCGCGTGCAATACTTTTACGAATCGCGCGACGGCGAGAAGGACGACTATCTGCGCACGCTCGGCGAGACGGGCGCGGCACTGGTGGGCGAGTACGGCGAGGCGCTGATCTTGCGCAAAAAGACGTCGGACGGTGTGTTCGAGCTGTACTCCGACCTTGACTCCAAGATCGCGGCGCTGGAAAAGCGACGCTCACACGCAAGAAACATGATGCTCGGCGCGCTGATGCTGGTGCTGCTGAGAGGGAACTATGCGTACAAGGCAATCTCGCAGTACGGTTTTTCAAACTGGCTGGACACGCAGCTTGATTCACCTGTATATATGGTGCTGACTATTCTGATCGTGGCGGGACTGTTGGCGGGCGGTATTGCCAGCATGATTTCCGTGCGGCGCGAGGGGAAAAAGATCGAAGAGCTGAAGAGCAGACGCATGATCGAGGAATAAGCCCCGCTTGCAAATCCCGCCTATCCGTTGTAGAATAGCCCTGCTAAAGAACAAACGACCGGGAGGAAAGCCGACATGATCCAGGATATCGAGCCGAAACATCTTTACAACGAGTGGAAAAAGAACGCAGTGCCGAAAAAGAGCAGCGCGG
>ENA-UONW01004243-UONW01004243.1-human-gut-metagenome-genome-assembly--contig:-CS52-NODE-4243-length-10660-cov-11.717586_pt1 | contig 10660 bp, 8 predicted proteins | sample MGYA00242463_ERZ724010 | MGnify/ENA metagenome assembly ERZ724010 | reverse complement strand
TCGCCGCCCTTGGCATAGTATCCCGCCTGAAGCACCAGGCTCACCGCCTCGGGGATGGTCATGAAATACCGGATGATGTCGGGATGGGTGACGGTCACGGGGCCGCCGGCCTCGATCTGCTTCTTAAAAAGCGGGATGACGCTGCCGTTGCTGCCCAGAACATTACCGAAGCGCACCGCCACGAATTCCGTTTTGGACTCCCGGTTCATCATCTGTATCACCATCTCGCACAGACGCTTGGACGCACCCATGATGTTGGTGGGGTTGACGGCCTTGTCGGTGGATATCTGCACAAACCGCTTGACGCCGTACTCCGCGGCGGCCTTCGCCAGCTTGTAGGTGCCGATGACGTTGTTCTTGATGGCCTCGTTGGGGCTTTCCTCCATCAGCGGGACGTGCTTATGGGCCGCAGCGTGGAACACAAGCTCCGGCCGGTAGGTTTCCATCACATGGTTCAGCCGGACGGCGTCACGGACAGAGCCGATGATGACCTCCAGATTCAGTTCCGGATGGGTGCGGCGCAGCTCCATTTGAATATCATAGGCATTATTTTCGTAAATATCCAGAATAATAAGCTGCTTCGGCTTCGCATGGGCGATCTGACGGCACAGCTCGCTGCCGATGCTCCCGCCGCCGCCGGTGACCAGCACCACCTTGCCGGAAATATAGCCCACAATTTCATCCAGATTGACCTTGATGGGTTCCCGGCCCAGCAGGTCCTGCGGATCGACCTTGCGCAGCTTGCTGACGCTGACCTCTCCGTTGACCATCTGGAAAATGCCGGGAAGCATCTGCACCTCGCAGCCGGTGGTGGCACAGATGTCCAGAATTTCCTTCCGGGACTTTGCGGTACAGTTGGGAATGGCGAAGATGATCTTGCTGATCTTGTACTTCTTCACAGCCGTGGCAATGTCCTGACGGCCGCCCACAATGGGAACGCCGCACAGCTGCTTGTTCCACTTCACCGGGTTGTCGTCAATGACGCAGGACAGGTGATCCTGAATATGGTCGCTGTTGGTAAATTCCACAGCCAGCGCCCGTCCGGCGTCGCCCGCGCCGATAAGCATGACGTTTTTCACGCCGTTGGCATGGGTGATGTGGCTGATGCGCCGCTGCGCCGTCCGGAGCAGCCGGTAGGAGAACCGGATGGTCACGGTGCTGACGAAGCTGAACAGGAAGCCCACCACCATGCTGGAACGGGGCATCAGATTGCCGTCAAAGTGGAATACCAGCACGCCGATCACGCCCAGCACCACATATGCACCAGTAATGCGGAACACCTCCGGCGTACTGACAAAAGCCCAGATGGAGTTGTACAGCCGGAAAATCCAGAATACCAGAAGCGTGATCACGCACCATAGGCCGATGGCGGACAGGAAGCCCTCCAGATGGACGGGGCGAATTTCGGCAAAGGAAAAATCATACCGGAACCACAGCCCCAGAAAGAAGGAGACGACAGTAGCAAGCACGTCCAGCATCATAATAAAAATGACCTTCGGCGCCATGCCCAGATTCAGTTTCATCGGCTTTCGGGAACCCATTTTGTTCACATCCTGTATTTCACCGCGGGCAGTTGTCCGCGGGTACTTTGTTTTGTCTGCATAGTTCATTTTATTATAACACAATATGTCGAATACAGCAAGGGAAAGTTTTGCCGTTACCCTGTTCCGGAGATTTTATTTTCCTGCATGATTGACACGGCAAAAATTTATGATATACTGAAGTCACCATAAAGAGTGCGTTAGGGACAGCCCCTATGACCGCACAGCAACCTGCCAAAAGGTAAGGTGCTAAAGGCTGAATGATGGGTCTATAGGAATGTCAAAGACCCATCAAACGATGGGTCTTTTCTTTATGAGTACATTTTGGAGGGTATATTCATGGAAGAACAGAGGACTCATATCAGTCAAGGAAAAGCGGAAGCATTTCTCGTGTGCGACAAATCTTTGGGGGACAGCGATGCACCCTTCTTTTCATGGCTTCGTAGTGAGGGATTTACATTTGCTTGTTACAATTGGAATTATGGGTGTTACTGGGCGCATGTGAGCATTACCCGTAAGCAATATGCCTATGGAATGCCGGGAGCTTGCCTGGTAACGCCTACCGGCAATCACGCGATTACGATTGATGAATTTATGACGATCTACCGTATCTACGAAAAGTATCAGGGTAAAAATCCCCTGGTATTTCACTCCGTGAACTGCGATTATGACGCATAGGCGGTTTTCTTGTAATTGGCGGTAAAAGTGGCAATTATCGCAAAGAGAGCTTTCCGTTTGTGGAAAAAGCAAAGCAATATCGTAAAAACGACGCGGCCTTACAGCCGCGTCGTTTCGACGTTTTACGCTTTATCCGGGAAAAGGTTCTCGATGGCGCAGCGGGCGGCGTCCTGCTCTGCCCTTTTTTTGCTGCTGCCGACGCCCTTGCCCACGATCGTGCCGTTGAGGGAGACCTCCACGGAAAACTGCTTGTCGTGGTCGGGGCCGGACTGCCCCACCAGCTCATAAGCCAGCACCTGATTTTTCTTCTGCTGCACCAGCTCCTGCAGCTCGGTCTTGTAGTCCGCGTTATGCAGTTTGGTCACCGGCACCTCCACCAGAATGAACGTCCTGACCACCTGTAACGCCGCGTCCAGTCCGCCGTCCAGGAAGCACGCGGCGATCACCGACTCCATGGCGTCCGCCAGAATGGAGTCCCGGCTCCGTCCGCCGCCCTGCTCCTCACCGTGGCCAAGGAGCAGATGGTTCCCAAGGCCGATGCGGTTGGCAGCACCCGCCAAGGTAGTCTCGCAGACCATGTCCGCCCGCATCCGGGTCAGCTCGCCCTCCGGGCGGTTGGGAAAATTGCGGTAGAGATACTCCGCCACCAGCATTCCCAGCACGCTGTCCCCCAGAAATTCCAGCCGCTCGTTGCTGAGCAGGCTGTTGTGCCAGCGCTCGTTTGCGTAGGAGGAATGGGTCAGCGCATTCTGCAAAAGGGAAATATTCCGGAACCGGTAGCCGATGACGGCCTCCAAGTCCTTAATCATGCTCCGTCACCTTCTCTTTTTCAGCAGCCAGCCGCTGTAAATTTTCTTCCAGCTCCCCGGTGATGTCCGACGCGGCCACGTCCGCTGCCTGCTTTACCGCGTTGCGGAACGCCAGCATGTCGGAAGCGCCGTGGGCCTTGATGACCGGCTTGCGGATGCCAAGGAATGGCGTGCCGCCGATCTCCCGGTAGTCCAGCATCTTCATCAGGTCTTTGACCCCGGAGGCGCACAGAAGATAGCCCAGCTTGCTGAGCAGGTTTTTCTTGAACATTTTCTTCATCAGGCTGCCCATGAACATGGCAGTACCCTCGATGGTTTTGAGAAGCACGTTGCCGTTGAAGCCGTCGCAGACCACAACGTCCACTGCGCCCAGAGGTACATCCCGGGCTTCCACATTGCCGACAAAGTTGACAAGCCCCTTCTCCCCCGCGTTTTTCAGCAGCGCGTAGGCTTCCTTCTGCAGGGCGGTACCCTTGCTGTCCTCGGTGCCGATGTTCAGAAGACCGACTCTGGGATTCTCGATGCCCAGCTGCTTCTTCGCATAGACAGAGCCGACCAGACCGAATTGCAGCAGGAATTCCGGCGTACACTCGGCATTCGCGCCGCAGTCCACGATCACGGTCTTTCCCCCTGCCTTGTTGGGCATGGCGGGGCCCATGGCCGCACGGCGGATTCCCTTGACCCGCTTGACCAGCAGCGTCGCGCCGGTGAGCAGTGCGCCGGTGGAACCGGCGGACACGAACGCGTCACCCAGCCCGTCCGCCAGCATCTTCAGGCCGATCACCATGGAAGAATTCTTCCGCTTGTGGATGATGGATGCGGGATCGTCATGCATGTCCACCACATCGTCGGCATTGGAGATCTCCATGCCTTCCGGCAGGTTGTCAATGCCGTGCTTCTTGAGGACCGCAAGGATATCCTCTCCCCGGCCTACCAGCACGATCTCGATACCGTAGGTCTTTGCCGCTTCCACAGCGCCTAAAACGGGAGCCTCGGGGGCGTTGTCGCCGCCCATCGCGTCAAGAATGATCTTCAACCGTTCCACCTCTTTCTTTCAGATACCCTTCGCCACCAGCCTATCGACCACGTCCAGCGACCGCGCAGCAATGGCGAGATTTTTTTCTGCCTTCTTACGGATGCGCTTTTCCAGCGGTGCGATGATGCTGAAATTGATATTCATGGGCTGGAAATTTTCAATGCTTTCGTCGCTGACGTACTGCCCCAGCGCGCCGATGGCGGTCTCCTTGGGGAAGTCGGGCAGCTCCCGTCCCTGTACCTTCGCCGCCATGGCCACCGCCGCCAGATACCCGGAGGCCGTGGATTCCACGTACCCCTCCACGCCGGTCATCTGCCCGGCAAAAGCCACCAGCGGGTTTCGGCGGTCTGCGTAATACTTATCCAGCAGCTTGGGGCTTTGCAGGAAGGTATTCTGGTGCATCACACCGTAGCGGACAAATTCCGCGTTTTCCAGACCGGGTATCATGGAGAATACCCGCTTCTGCTCGCCGAATTTCAGGTGGGTCTGGAAGCCCACCAGATTGTACACGCTTTTTGCCGCGTTGTCCTGCCGCAGCTGCACCACGGCGTAAGGCTCATGGCCGGTGGCAGGATTTCTCAGCCCCACGGGCTTCATGGGGCCGTAGCGCAGGGTATCCACGCCTCGCCGCGCCATGACTTCCACGGGCATACAGCCCTCAAAGACGTTCTTGTCCTCAAAGCCATGCACCGGGGCTTCCTCGGCGTTTACCAACTCCCGGACGAAGGCTTCGTACTGCTCTTTGTTCATGGCGCAGTTGATGTAATCGGGCGTTCCCCGGTCGTACCGGGACTGCCACCACGCGAGATTCATGTCGATGGACTCCGCCGAAACCAGCGGCGCCGCTGCGTCAAAAAAGTGCAGATACCCGGTCTCCCCGAAGTAATGCCCGATGGCCTCGCTCAAAGCATCGGAAGTCAGCGGCCCTGTAGCCACGATCACCGGCCCCTCGGGGACTTCGGTGATTTCTTCGGAAATCACCGTGATATTGGGGTGATTCCGGATTTTCTTCGTAACCATCCGGGAAAAGCCGCCCCGGTCTACAGCCAGGCAGCCGCCCGCCTCCACCCGGGTAGCATCGGCGCAGGCGAGGATCAGGCTGCCGCAGCGGCGCAGCTCCTCCTTGAGAAGCCCCACGGCGTTTTCCAGCCGGTCGCCCCGCAGGGAATTGGAGCAGACAAGCTCGGCAAAATCCTTGCTGTGGTGGGCGGGGGTCATCTTTTTGGGCTTCATTTCGTAAAGCGCCACTTCGATGCCCCGGTTTGCCAGCTGCCATGCCGCTTCGCTTCCGGCCAGCCCCGCGCCGATGACTTTTACCTTCATGCCTTGCTCTCCTTCTTAGAGGATGTTTTCGTCGTCTTCTTCGTTGTGGTCTTGGCGGCGGTCTTCTTCACCGTTGCCTTTTTCGCCGCCGTTTTCTTTGCTGCCGTCTTCTTTGCCGGGGCTTTTGCCGTCGTTTTCTTTGCCGCCGTCTTCTTCTCGGCAGACTTTTCCTCCGGGGTGGCCTCCCCGTCCTCGGCGGTCTTCTTTTTATAGTAGCCCCGCTGGTCTTCCGGGAGGAAGCGGGAGCATTTCTCGTTGATGCAGAAGGGCTTCATGCGCCCCTTGCCGGATTTCTTGAACAGGGTCTGACCGCACTCCGGGCAATCCTCAGCGGTGGGAACGTCCCAGGTCATAAAGCCGCATTCCGCCCCCCGCTCGCAGGCGTAGTAGGCGTAGCCCTTCTTAGACTTGCGCTTGAGCAAGCCGCTGCCGCACTTGGGGCAGCGCCCCGGCATCCGCTCCACGAGGGGTTTGGTGTTCTTGCATTCCGGGTAGCCCGGGCAGGCCAGAAATTTTCCGAACCGGCCGGTTTTCACCACCATTTTCCGTCCGCACAGCTCGCAGACCTCGTCGGTCTCCTCCTCCGGCACCTTCAGATGAACGCCCTCCAGCGCCGTCTCCGCGTCAGACAGCTCCTTGCTGAAATCCTTGTAGAAATCCGCCAGCAAGTCCTTCCAGTTCTGCTTGCCCGTCTCCACATCGTCCAGACGGGACTCCATATTGGCGGTAAACTCCACATCGATGATATCGGTGAAGCGCTCCACCATCAGCCCGGTGACGATCTCGCCCAGGGGCGTGGGGGCAAGGCGCTTGTCCTGCTTGACCACGTACTCCCGGTCTTCAATGGTGGACACGGTGGCAGCGTAGGTGGAAGGACGTCCGACGCCCTTTTCCTCCATGGCCTTGACCAGCGTCGCCTCGGTATACCGGGCGGGGGGCTGGGTGAAATGCTGCTCCTTCTGGATGTTGGAGGGGAGCGTCTTCTCCCCCACCGCCAGATCCGGCAGCGGAGAGCCGACGGCCTCCTGCTCATCGTCCCGTCCTTCTTCGTAAACGGCAATGAAACCGGCGAAGCGCAGGCTCTGGTGGCTGGCACGGAACACATGCCCGGCGCACATCGTGTCGATGGACACGGTGTCATAAACGGCGCAGGCCATCTGCGTCGCGAGGAAACGGCTCCAGATGAGCTTGTAGAGCTTATACTGATCGGGGGTCAGACTGGTACGCACCCGTTCCGGCTCCAGTTCCACATGGGACGGCCGGATGGCTTCGTGGGCGTCCTGCGCCCCTGCCTTGGTCTTGAACACATGGTGCTGGCCGTAATAATACTCATTTCCGTAGCGGCTGCGGATAAACCCGGCGGCAGCGTCCATGGCCTCGTCGGAAAGCCGCAGAGAGTCGGTACGCATGTAGGTAATTAAACCGGTGGTACCTTCCCCTGCCACGTCCACGCCTTCATACAGCTGCTGGGCGACCATCATGGTCTTTTTCGGCGTGAAGCCCAGCTTCCGGGACGCCTCCTGCTGCAAAGTGGAGGTGGTGAAGGGCGGCGCGGAATAGCGCTTTTTCTCCGCTTTTTTGACGTTGGTAACGTCGAATTCCTTCCCGTCGATGTCGCCGATCACGGCAAGGGTATCAGCCTCATTCTCCAGCTCCCGCTTCTTTTCCTCGCCCCAGTAGTGGGCGACAAAGGCGCCGGGCTTGCCCATACGGTTCAATGTCACGTCCAGCGTCCAGTATTCCTTGGGCTGGAACGCGCGAATTTCGTTTTCCCGGTCAACCACCAGCCGGGTGGCGACGGACTGAACGCGGCCTGCGGACAGACCCCGCCGTATCTTCTTCCACAGCAGCGGGGAAAGCTCATAGCCCACGATCCTGTCCAGAATACGCCGTGCCTGCTGGGCGTCAACCAGATCATAGTCGATATCCCGGGGGTGGCGGATGGACTCCTTGACCACCTTCTGGGTGATCTCATTAAAGGTCACACGCTGCGCCTTCCCGTCGGGGAGGTTCAGCAGCTCTTTCAAATGCCACGAAATGGCCTCGCCCTCCCGGTCAGGGTCGGTTGCAAGGTACACGGTTTTCGCCTTTTCCGCATCGGTTTTCAGTTCCTTGATCAGGGATTCCTTGCCCCGGACGGGGATATAATGGGGGGTAAAATCATGCTCCAAATCCACGCCCATCGTGCTTTTCGGCAGATCCCGGAGATGCCCCATGCTGGCCTTGACGACATAGTCGTCTCCTAAATATTTGCCAATGGTCTTTGCCTTGGAGGGGGACTCCACAATCACCAGATTTTCAGGTTTGCCCATGAATGAAAATTCTCCGTTTCGTTACTTCAGATTCAGCGGTTACGTCTCTCTATTTTCCGCTCAGAACAATGCGCTTGCCAGGCAGGCGCTTGATAATGCCCTTCAGTTCCAGCATGGTCAGGCTGGAAAGCAGCTTTCCGGTGGACAGGCCGGTTTCGGCGATCACATCGTCCACCAGCCGCTGCCCGCCGCTTAAGGCGTCCACAATGGTCTGCTCCTCCGGCGACAGCTTCGGCCTGACCGAGCCTACGTCACTATAAGGCGCGCAAGGCGTCTTGTCAATGCCCTGAGGGGCTAAATCTTTTTTAAGATTCTCATTTTTCCGGGGAAGACGCAGTTTCTGCGCCACTTTCAGCAGCGGTTTTTCCGCTTCCGCGGCCTTGCGCACCTCGTCCGGATAGGCCGTCTGGTGGGCGGGCGCATCTTCCTTCCGAATCTTATCCGGAAAGAGGGCTTCATATTCGCTCAGAATGTCCCAGCCGGAGGAAACCATGATCGCCCCGTCCCGCAGAAGCCGGTTGCTCCCCACAAAGGACGGCTGGTCGATGTTTCCCGGCACCGCGAACACGTCCCGCCCCTGCTCGGCGGCTAAGCGGGCGGTGATCAGTGCGCCGCTTTTCTCCGGCGCTTCCACCACCAGCACTCCGCAGCTCAGGCCGCTGATGATACGGTTCCGCTTGGGAAACGTCCATTTTGCCGGCGGCGTCCCCGGCGCAAACTCGCTGAGGATGCAGCCGTATTCCTCCGTGTCCCGGAACAGCGCCCGGTTGGAAACGGGATAGACGATATCCGCGCCGCAGCCCAGCACACCCACCGCCGGTGCGCCAGCGGTCAGCGCTCCGGACATGGCCATGCCGTCGATGCCGTAGGCCATTCCGGATACCACAATGCCGCCGCAGCGGGCAATCTGATAGCCCATGCGCTTGGCGGTGGTCAGGCCGTAGGCCGACGCCTTCCGGGTGCCGACCACGCCGATCACCGGGCTTCCGTCAAAATCCGGCAGCCGCCCCTTGTAATAGAGAACATTGGGCGGGTCGGCAATGTTTTTGAGCCGTGCGGGATAAGCCGCATCCTGGCAGGTCAGGATGTGGAGCTTTTCCCGGTCACAGGCTTCCAGAATTTCCTCCGCGGAGGTCAGATTTTTCTCCCGAAGGGCGGTCTTTGCCTCCTCGCTGAGACCGATGGCGTCAAACGCCCCGTCGTCGGCGAAGTAAATGTCCTCAGGATCCCGAAAATGCTGCAACAGTGCCATTTTGTCCCGGTCGTTCAGCCCGGGGCGATGGGCGAACCATATCCAGTGTACCAGCATTTTCTCACCTGTTTCTCTCTATACACTATATCTACTGTTTCATCTGCCACATGACGATGGCCGCCGCCACCGCCGCGTTCAGGGACTCACAGCGCTTATTCATGGGGATGATAAGCTCCCCGTCGGCGCTTTCCAGAATTTCCCGGCGCACGCCCTGCCCTTCGCTGCCAATGACCACCGCCATGCCGCGAAGGTCAGCATTGCGCAAATCCTTCGCCCGCTGACTCAGTGCCGTCACAGCCACAGGAATTCCGGCAACCCCGCAGGCGGCTTTTACCTTCGCCCAGTCCGCTTTCACCGGCTGGGTGCGGAACACCGCGCCCATGCTGGCGCGTACCGTCTTGGGGCTGTAGGGGTCGGCGCAGCCTTCCAGCAGCGTCACAGGAATGTCCAGTGCGTCCGCCGTGCGCAGAATGGTTCCAAGGTTTCCCGGATCCTGAATGCCGTCCAGCAGCAGGCAGCCGGGTGTCGGCGCATATGTCTTCTTTTCCGGCAGGCGGCACAGAAACAGCGCCCCCTGCGGGCTTTCCATGGGGGAGATGGATGCCATTACGTCCTCCGGCACACGGAAAAGCCGCACCGATTCCGGCACGTCCGCATGAACGCCGTCGGATAAGATCACCGTGTCCAGTCCCGGATACCAGCGGACGGCCTCCGCCAGAAGCTTGACCCCGTCGGCAGCGAACAGCCCCGCTTCCTCCCTGGCCTTCCGGGAAGAAAGCAGCTTTTTCACCTGCTGCAACAGGGGATTTTTCCGGGAGGTGATTCTCTGCTCCGTCACAGCTTCTGCACCCTGCTGAGGGCGTAATTGTCCCCCAGAACCACCATCACGTCCCCCTCCTGAATCCGGTAATCCGCGGCGGGGGAAACGTTGGTCTTGTCCCCGTTTTCCACGGCGATGATGTTCACGCCCAGCTTCGCCCGGACGTTCAGCTCATTGATGCACTTGCCGATCCAGCTCTTGGGGGCGGGAACTTCCAGAATTCCGTAGTCCTCGGAAAGCTCGATGTAATCCAGCACATTGTGGGAATACATGCTTCTCGCCAGCCGCTGGGCGTGTTCCTGCTCCGGAATGACCACCCGGTCGGCCCCCAGCTTTTCCAGAACCAGCCGGTGGGTCTCGTCGTGGGCTTTGCACACGATGTAGGGTGCGCCCAGCTCCTTTAAGTTCATGGTGATCAGCACGGAGGCCGCAAGATCGTCGCCGATGGCAATAACCGCGCAGTCAAAATTCCGCACGCCCAGCGCCCGCAGGACTTCCTTGTCCCGGGCGTCGCCCACCACCGCGTGGGTGACGTCGTTGGCAAGCTGCTGCACAAGGTCGTTGTGCACGTCCATGGCCAGCACCTCCGCCCCCAGCGTGCACAGCTGCCGCGCCAGAGAGCCGCCGAAACGGCCGAGACCGATGACAATGTAAGACTTCATAATTCTCTCCTTATCCGATCAGCAAATTGGTTTCCGCATAGCGGAACCGCTCCTCCGCCCGGTTTCCCGCCAGGAAGCCCAGGCTGATGGTCAGTACGCCGACCCGTCCGAAATACATATAAATAATGATCAGAATCTGCGCCGGGATACTTAAGGAAGCCGTACCGCCCGCGCTTAATCCCACGGTCGCCAACGCCGAAACCGCCTCATACACGGCGTCCGTAAAG
>ENA-UONW01004240-UONW01004240.1-human-gut-metagenome-genome-assembly--contig:-CS52-NODE-4240-length-10665-cov-3.141470_pt1 | contig 10665 bp, 7 predicted proteins | sample MGYA00242463_ERZ724010 | MGnify/ENA metagenome assembly ERZ724010 | reverse complement strand
ATAAATTACACTCTTTTCGTAACTTCGTATTATCATTCTACATATTCAGACAGCGGTTTATAAGACGTGCTAAAGTTCTTCCAGCCGTTTGCCGCCCTATATGCTTCCACAAGGTCGTCAGGGACATAAAAAGAGCCACTCCACCCATCCGGTAACGTCCATCCGGCATAGGAAGGGACTTTGCCGGCACGGATGATAAACACCTCAAGCGCTGTGCAGTTGTTAAACGCGTTCTGAAGGAATGTGGTAACGCCGGTACCAATATCCACCTTCCTCAATGAGGCACAATACCTGAATCCTCCTATGGAGGTTACAGAATCCGGAATCACAATCTCCTCCAATCCCGTGGCGGCAAAGTCATTGAGTGAAATGACACCTTCAGGTATCGTGACATTCCTCAATGCATTGCAGTCGCTGAAACATCCTCCGCCCAAAGAGGTGAGCGAATCCGGAAGGTGTACCGTCTCCAGGGACGTATTCCCCTGACAGACCTGGGATTTCAGCCCGGTCAGATGGTCAGGGAAGGATATGCTCCTCAAAGCCGTGCATTTGGAAAACGCATAGGCATCGATGTTCTGCAGGCCCGTGAAAAGCTTGAGTTCATCGAAACTCTGTATTTCCGTATTGCCGGAGAAACTGTATCTGTTGATTGTCGTGGCGGCCTGGGCTTCGGACAGACTGAGTTCCCCGTCACCGTCCTTGTCCCATATCGACACGCAGATACGTTTCACTTCAGGGTCTGCGAACTGAATAATACCACCATAGCTGATGCCGGCAGACACAATCCCACTTTCAGTGTCATCCGTGGCTATCTGTGCATAGATTGTTTTCTCTCCATATCCTTCCGACAACGTGAACGCTATTGTGTCACCTGCCCAATTAACCCATTCAACACCAGATAAACCTGCCACCTCAGCGATACGATACCTTGTCGGTTGCCCCATATAGTTGAATTTTACCGACACTGCCCGTTCCGTCGTGTCCATTGTACCTGAGTTGATTACTATGCCGGCAAGCTGTATTGTCAAATCCTCGACGGTCGTATCCTTGTAAATTCCCAAAAATGGGCCGCTACGGTTTATCGTCTTATACCAATTTTGATACCCCCTTATATCATACTTAGTTCGGCCAGCCATGCCCGACTTGATTAATGAGCTGTTATAGTTAGGCTGATAGTTGCTGTTAGCGCTATCTCCCACTTTAAGCAACTCATCAATATATCCATAATCAGTAGAAGCCTTCAGAAAGACATTACCTTCACCACCGGTAAACATGGTCGGAACCTTATCTGTACCGATCTCTGTGATAATGATATTGTCGTCCATAAAGTATTTGGCCAGCGTGTAATCAGTATTGAAAGACCCCAATGAATAGCCCTTAATCACATTGTTATAAATGTACATACCGATTTCATCTACCACTCCGTTGCCATCCAAGTCTATGTGTTCATACTGTGAGCTTTTCCACAACGTTGACACGAACGCTCCCGAATAACGGGCCGCCTCCATCACGTTGTTGTAGATGCGCACCTCGCCAAGCAACGGGCCGCAGAACGCTATCGGCCCGTTACATTTCAGCAGCCTGCAGTTGTACAGCCTGCCGTCGAACACGGAGGAACTGGCGTAGTTCTGCCCGCCCTGTTTGCTTGCCCCACTGCCAGTAGTATTCACATAGCAGATATCCACATTGATGGAATTGTTCACCTGAAAACTATCAAGCCCAGTATTAATGAAGTTGACACGATACAATCGAAGATGGTCAAGTAGATGTGCATAATACTCCACTTCCTGCCCTTGACCGTTCGTACCTTTAAGTTTGCCGCTACCGTAATAGCCGAGATAGACACCTTCTCCGGCTGTGTTCTGGATTGTACAATGATGGATACGTAGATTGTCAAGCACCCAATTGCCACGCCAAAACCAGGGGACATCGGGGTCAGGGTCCGTCTTGGCCATGATGCCGGCGAATCCCGTACCGTCTATGTCAATGCCGAACATTTCTATGTCGCCCGCACCGCCGGAAACAAAAATGCACGTATTGATTGCAGCGTCATCCGACGATGGATGGAATCTGATTCCCGTGCGGTTGTACCCGTACCCGTCCAATACGACATTACGCATGTTGTCACCGAAGGTGACGGCGCCGAACGACATCCAAGGCCAATCAAATATTTCATTTTCATCATGCGTAATCACGAGGGGCTTCTCGTATGTAAAGTTTGGCGTTCCGTTCTCCGATGAGACACCGGGGGACACATTTCCCTTTATACGCATACGCATCGGGTAGACTGCGCCGTTTTCCCTCCGGATGCAGAGGGTCGTGCCTGCCGGAAGAGCGGACAGGTCTATGAGGTCGTAGCCTGCCGTGTCCGATGACCCGTGGGGAGCAGTCCATTCGGCATAATTCAATCCGCTGCCATCCACATCACGCCACAGACGCATCTCATACTGCTTTTCGGCTTGAACGGTGATGGTCTCATAACCCTGCGTAGTGTCGGCAGGCCTCGGGCAAAGAGCAGGAACTACCGTTATGAGCTTGTCTATTCTCTTGCTGGAAGTCACCCCTGTTGCCGTGTCAGTAACATCAACTTCCACATCGTATATTCCGCGGTCAGCCGCGTTGTCAAAGGAAGATGTAAACGCGACGGTCCCGTCAGACATCGGGCGCCCGGTAATTTCGGTCAGAGTCTTGACCGGATACGAATCCTCGTTCTCGCGATACACCTTTACGACCATTGTACTGGCACCTGAGTAGCCGTGCTCCGGGGAAACAGTGACGACGAACAGTTCTCCCACCCGCACGACCTCACTGGCCGATACGGTAAAGTATGGCAGCACTTGCGGCAACATTGCATAGATTCTTTTTGAAACGGCTGTCTCAGTCAAATTATTCCGCGCTATGAATTTCTGCAGAAGTTCCCCTCCGTATGATATCGCAATAGACTTGCTGTCTTTCTGCTTTACAAGATTGCCGGCCGTTGTCACCGTGCCACCGCTTCCGTCCTGCGTCTGCCATTCCGAGGTCTGCCCCCATTCCGTTTCAGCGTCAATTCGGACTGTATCTTTGCCGGCTACAGGAAAATAATTTCCTGCCTTCACCGAAGCCCTGACACGTCCTATCCGAACTCTCAATATGTCACTATAATTCTCTGCCATGCCTACACAATATTAATATCATACAATTCATCCGATACATACTCTCCATCCCCATCAACAATCGGTACCGGCGAAAACAGGCCATAGCGTCCTATCGCCAGGTACCTGTCCGCAGAACCTATAATCGAGAACACCGGCATCCGATTCCTGTCCAATGTCTTGGACTCCAGCAGCAGCGTGTCTCCAGCCATGCTGCTGTATTGAGCCGCATCGCTGAATGCCGATTCGTCTTCCATATTATAGCCGGTGTAACCCGGAACAATGGCCGTCTCGTCGATTGCAGAACCATGCGTGTTGTAGCATCCGCGACTGTTGACGGATAAGACAAGTCCATATCAGGCACACAGGCATCGTTTGCAGGATTACCGCCATCCAATGCGGAAGTGATCATCAGATTATCATCAAGAGCATCCGCATCCACACCGTCGGACACGAGTACGGAATGCAGCTCGTAGCCGAGCTCCTGGAGCTGCCAGAAGCGGCAACCGCGGTCCGCGTTGATTTCCACGCCACCCCCGGCTCCTTCCGTGTTGAACACACGCAGAAGGCTGCCATAAGTAATGTCGTCATGCAGCTTGTACTGGAATATGTTGTAGTCCGACACAAGTTCGCTTACATTGTCGAAAGCGAAACCGTATATGAAGTGCACCGCATGCCCGGCATCCACAACCACGTTATTGGATATCTCCAGCCTGTTGATTGTGCCCCAGCGCGTACAATACTGCTGCCCGTTGTTACCGGACATGTAGAAGGTATTGTTGTTCAATTCCATATCCCGTATAGGGCACAAACCGATAACTGCCTGTGCCCATGTATTGATGGAACCGGTATTCGACAGCATCCCCACGAAGAGGTTGGATTCCAGGGCCAGCACGGACATCGGGGTGGACGAGTTGAAGTTGAGGGCCATGCTGCCACCGTCACGGAAGGTGTTGCGGCGGATGTATGCCTTGTCCACATTGTTTATGCTGGAGAAGCTGTAGCGGTTGTCCCCAGAGAACCGGTTGTCCTCCATGACCAGCACCCTGCCGGTACTGAATGTCACAGCCGTAGGATAGCCGGTACCATGAGGCGCCATGGCAAAATCATTGTTCAGGACTGAAAGGAGGCTGCAATTGTCGACATTGACAACGGGACCGCACCCGTTAACAAACGAAGAGTTGTTGACGGTCACGTTCTCGGTGTCAATGAATATCAGGGAATTGGAGGACATGACCTCTTCGTCCGTCATGGACCTGCCGTTGAAGGTGCATCCTCCGACAAAAAAGTTCCTGGCGTACCGTGATGTACTGCCGGTAAATGATACGGCACCCACGGCATCCGGAATCTGATGCCCCACATAGTTGGAATAGTCCTCAAAACGGACGTTCCTGACAACCACGTTGTCCACACAGGAGAACGAGAGGCATCCCAGGGCATTACCGTCCAGAGTCAATACGGAGCCTCCGTCAATTGTCAGCGTGTACATGCTGCGCAGGTTCCAATCGGCAAGCTCGGCAAGATAATGGCCTTCCTTTCTCTTTTCCCTGGCAGCCTTGATGCAGGTTATCTCCACATTCCGGGTCAGACCGTCAGGATATGTCGCCCGAACCGCGTTCAGCGCATCCTGAGTACTGGAATATTAATAGCCGGGATGGTCGCTGCGGACAAGGAAACCGTCGCCAACAGAAGCGGCCAGCAGGTTCAGTATGCCGACAAAGATGCGTCCGACACGTTCGGCGGTATTCTCACCCTTTTGGGTAGCACCACGCACCTGCCCGGAAAGAGTCTGCAGAACCTCTATGGAATCACCGCCCTCGACAATTTCAAACTCAACTCCGGATTGTTTCAGCAGGTTCAGGATGCCGACAAAGGCACGTCCGACACGTTCGGCGGTATTCTCACTGTCCTCGGTAGCACTGCGTACCTGTGCCGCCAGTTCCTTCAATGTCCCAAGCGTATCGTATCCTTCGGAAGGCTCGAATGAAACTTCGGATTCTTCCATGAGGGTAAGGATGCCCACAAAGAGACGCCCGACACGTTCAGCCGTATTCTCACCTTTTCGGGTGGCACCACGCACTTGTGCCGCCAGCTCCTTCAATGTTGTAAGTGTATCAGACATACTGTATCATAAAAATGCCTTCCGGCAGTTCAAAGCTTTATAAGGTTCGGACAGACTAACAGCCGCAACTACGCCGTAGAGTTGGTTATCATTGTTCACCACATAGTCCGCTTCCACCTCTTCGAGTGAAAAGGCAAGCCATTGGCGGTTCTTCCGTTTGTCTTCGAGTACCCGGTTGAGCAGCTCATCAAGAATACGTTCGCACTTGTCAAGGGCAGCCTCTATCTGCTCATAGTCGGAGGTGTCGGACACATGCTCCACAATGAAGAGCAGGTAATCGCGGTCTTTTCGGTATGCGCCCGGATTACCGCCGTAACCGAATCCTGAGCCACGGTCTACAATCACTGCCGGATAGTGGAGCACGCTGTCCAGTGCCGTATGCTTCTCCCGTTCTGATGAGAGGAAGTGTACTTCATCATTCTCCTTGTGTCGTATATCGACATGCCTTTCAGCCAGATTCTCTATGTATTCCGAAAAAGTCATTTCTTCTGTTTTTGGGCGTCACGTATCCTTTTGTTGAGCAGGCGGAATGCCGTTGCCACCGGCATTGCCTGGTATTTCTCCATCACTGCCACATCGTCACCGACAAAAGCGTCGAAGATGTCGAGCCAGTTGACAGACGGTGCTGTTGGTCTTTTCCGATTTTCCTCCGGTTCCGGTTCATCATCCAACGGAAAGAGGAAAGGAAAAGCCTTTGAAAGCCACCTCTTGACAAAAACGTAGTTCAGGAATACGGCATACTTGACGTGCCTGTCCATTTTTGCCACCTTCATTATCCGTTTTTGCAGTATCAGCGGTTTCTGCCTGCTAAATAAGCCGTTTTTCCCACCCGACGGTAGGACAATATATTCGTTGTCTTTCAAATAGAGCATTGATACGAAAGTGTCCAGTGAGGCATCCTTGCCGTCACGGACATATCGGTTGAAAGCCGTGTCCACGTGCATGAAGTGCTCGAAACACATCCCCTTCAAGCGTTCTCCTGGTGCTTTCAGCCCGGAGACGACAAGAAGGATAAAGCGGTCCATCCGGACACGGCAGTCGCTGATGAACTCCACCAGTTCGCTCAGCTTATAACTGTAATAGGTGTCGGAACCAACCCCGGACGGCAGGGAATAGAACTCCTTCAGGAAGGATGGTTCGTCTATTTCTTGAAGATAAAGCCGCGACACGAGCAGGAACTGTGTCGGTGTCAGTTCCTCCCACTTCTGAGGTACCTGGCGGATTATCTCATGGTGGATTCCGAATCTACGGTATGCAATGCGAAGCTCCCTCATGTCCAGAATGTGCGTTTATGGTCATTGTCCCGGTCGTATATCTGCCTGGGATCACCCTCATAGAAATTCTCAAAACAGTTCCGGACCGTACGCAGCAGCACGGTCATGTACATGTCCGCATCCGCTTTCAGATTCTGAATCTGTACGGCGATACGCTCCGCATCGACGGGTCTCTTCTCCTCATTGCCCTTTTCACCCGGCTGTACAGTGGTGAAGTACAGCCCCCGGTCCGTGACGCTACCCGTCTCCATCAGCAGCCGTCTGACCGCCATTGCCACAATGTAGCGGGAGCAGGCAAGGCGCAACCGCTCCATGCTCTTCCGGGCTTCTTCGTCTTCTGGGGGATTTACCAGTCCGTCAATCAGATGCTCATACAGCTTGTCACCGATGGCCGGCTGAAGGAGCATCTCCTCGGCAAACTTCAAGTGCGGCTGCAGGCGAAGGAAAACAATCCGGCTGCCATTGATAAAACAGACGTCATTGACATCCGCGGTACTGCGGACAATGGCTGATTTACGGTCTTGATAGGCCTGGGAGGACACGAACTCCGGATAGTCGGCTATATGGGCATACAGAAACTCAAGCAGCTCGTCGAGTGCATTGAACCCCTTGTTGCGTAACGATGCCCGCAGGTTATCTTCCTGGTACTTGTACACCTGCTGGAATGATTCGCCGTTGTCGGATTTCTGACGTTGGAATCCCGCATCGGTGATACGCATGCTGATTTCATCGAAATCGTTCCAGAACGCCAGGTTCGCGTTCGCGCGTTTGCAAATCTCCAGCAGGCGGCTGTCCAGTTTCTCCCGTTCGGTTGCCCCTTCGGTATTCTGTTCCAATACATCCGGATTTGGACCGAATTTGTATATCTCAACCACTTCGCCCACCATCGCATCGCCTAATAACGGTACAAGGTATTGTCGGAAAGCATTCCGGAGCGGTGCTTCCATCATGTCAAAGGAAATGGCGGTGTTCACCTTCATCACCGCTTTCAGCTCCTTGCCATTGTTCCATTTCTCTGCACTGAATATCATTAGCTCAATGTGTTTTTGGTACCGCTTCCGGTATCGAGGGTTACTAAAACGGTATTGCGGAAACGCAGCTCGCATTCCGGCATGCCGTTCATTTTGATGTAGAGTTCTATTGGGTCCAGGATGTTCTGCCGGTCAATCCATGCGTTGGCAATGTTCACAAGGAACGCCTCACGGATATTGGAACCGCCCTGGTTGCCGGCATAAGTACCACCGGGCATACCTGCACCAAGCACATTCGGGTTCACCATCAGAGCAAACAGTATCTCGGAGTTGGCGGCCGCCGACACCGGAAGATTGTCACTGCCCTGGTATTTGTTCTCCAGTGGCTTGATTTTCCACTCCTCCTCAATCCTGCCGTTCATCTCGTTCACGGCATAATGCGAGAAGATGGGCTTCTCCGCATTGTCCGGTCCGCAAAGGTTCTGCTCCACAGAATCCATGTACTTCTGTATGGCCGCCTCACGTTCCTTGGCAGAATAGTCCTTGGACGGGTATTTCTTCTCCCAGTAGGAATACGGTATCTGTACATGCCACTTCCAGGTTATCTGGTTCTTGTAGGCTTTCTTGAGGAAATGGGGGATAAGATGGGCTATCTCCACCCATCCACAAACGTAGGCGGGCCACCAGATGGGCATGCCGTAAAGGTCGTCGTTGCTCCAGCTGTCGCGTACCGGCATGATGAAACCGTCCTTCACCTTTCCGGCAAACTTCAACACTTCAGCGTGCATCTGCGGGTCGTATTCGGAGAGGACATCCAGCCTGGTGTATTGTCCCTTGTCCGGACGCTGCGGCCAATATCCGGAAACGATGCACTTGCAGGCGCCGTATTCGTCCACTTCGGAATAACGGCGGTAAAGCGCATTGACCGGATTGACCCCTGCAAAAGAATTGCCGGCAGCCGACGGCACAAACTGGACGGCACCGTTGCCGAATTTCAGGTAATCCCGAAGCACCTTCTCCATGTAGCGCCTCACATTCCGGGAAGCAATAAAAGTCTGTACCCGGCTATCGGTAACGGGCTTCAGTATCTCGTTACCATCATTGTCGTAACCGTTCACCGTACAAGGATATATGCCTTGCCCAAGTGTCAGGTTACGAAGAAACTTCAGGCCCGTATTGAGCACGCTGGTGTTTCCTATCTCTTCAGCCGCCTTCTGGGGGAAATCATTCTCATCTCCCCATGGACGTACCTTCACTCCGTCGATGTCTATATAGGAAACATTCGACAAGTCATATGGCGCCAGGATTCGGGTACGCTCCTTCATTTCGTTCTGGGGTGTCCCCGTCGTTTCGCCGAATATGTACGTGGACTGCATCAGCAGGGGAATGCCGCTTGAATTAAACAATATGTTCATCAGAATATTATTTTCTTTTTGTTATACTCCAGTATCAGGTCAATATCCACAGGGTAGGGGTGTCCTTCCGGATTTCCCTTGCAGTCGCAGGGCTGCACGCCCCGGAGCTGGTATTCCTTCATGTTCATGCGTCCTGCACCGCAGGCGTAGGCCTGGGGCATGAAATAAACCTTGCCTTCCTTACTGACGAACTTTATCGAAAAGATGCGCCGGCGTCCGCGTTCGTCCGTGCGGATGTCCATGTCAGCCAGAGCCAGGTTTCTGCGTATTGTCTCCATATCGTTATATCATTCAAATGTATTGTCAAAAGTCTTGTCGAATATTCGCTCACGGATGTTGCCGGTACGTCCAAAAGCCAGATGCAGGCGTGATGCCTGACGGAATGTGAGCGAGACATTGATTTTCTCGTTGCCGGTACGTTTGTGAGAGAAATCAATATCAGTGGCCACCACTCCCGTCAATGTTTCCGTATTATACAGCTGCAAAGAATCAGTTGTTATCAGATCCAGTACCTTGCCGTATTGTCTGGTGTCCAGATAGCCGCTGTTTGCCGTACGGCTGTCAATGTATTCGGCATCTGTCCGGACAGTCCTCTGCAGCAGTTCGACCATTTCACCTTCCAGTTCGGGGGAATATTCCACCAGTCCGGTGAATGCCATTGTCTCTGGCATCCCGAATGCGTTCCGATAAATGAAGTTGGTGATATTACGGTACAGCCGTTTATCATTGATAAACCTTACCTTATCCTTCACAATTCCGTTCTCCTCCAGCATGGCATCATAGAAGAGGATGGATGTCGTACCAATGCCGGACAATGCCGCAACCCGTTCGAGGGATAAAGAAAAAGCAAGCATACCATTGGTGGCACCAAAGTTCTTGGTGACCCGTCTGTACCGTTCCTTTCCGGCATCTAAGTATGCCAACCCTATCTCCAAAGAAATCCCTTCACGTACCCTGAATGTCAAGTATTCCATTCTATCATGGGCTGTACGGATTGTGTTCTCATGTGTCAAGAAAAGCACGTCTGACGGGGATACCGATGTACGACAACGACTGTAATAAGCCTTGAAACTCTTCCGGACTGTGTCCTGCTTGTCCGAGAACACAGCGGTTATGGACAATGGAGCCTGATAGTAAGAGACTACATTGCTGGACATCCCTTTCGGGTCATGCAGGGAAAAGTAACTGCGAAGCATTTCTCCTATCTCATGAATCACCACGTTGCCTTTTAAGGCATAATAGCTCTCATTGAAAATCTCCGTACCTCCGGTTTCAATACGGACATTCAACTGTTCATCCGTGATTCCTGAGATTTCTATTTCCCCGATTTCCGAGATGAAACAGTCCACTCCATCATGTATGCCATCCACTACCATTGCCAAAGAGTTTTAGAAATGCCCAACACCAGCGACCTGTTGTACAAGTCATAGCCCGCCCTGAACTCCCAGGACTTACACCGGTACCCTGCGGACAGTACACATCCGTAACGTCCCGCATCCATTCCCACCACCAGCGCGTTGTTGCATACGACCGGTTGCCGGTAGTCCACCACTACCGTGCGGTCAAGTAATGAATTGTGGGATATGACGTCGGTCAGCTCCACTTTTAGGTAAGGGCGTTCAATAATTGTATCAAGATAATGCTTCTCCGAGAAATAGTCGGCCAGTATAGCCGCCGTATCCACTTCTGTGGGTACCTCACGGACAATCACCTCCGGTTCCGGAATGGCAGGGCGTATTGTGTCATGCC
>ENA-UONW01004238-UONW01004238.1-human-gut-metagenome-genome-assembly--contig:-CS52-NODE-4238-length-10667-cov-4.593385_pt1 | contig 10667 bp, 10 predicted proteins | sample MGYA00242463_ERZ724010 | MGnify/ENA metagenome assembly ERZ724010 | reverse complement strand
TCTCTTTACGATAATGGTAACTGTAAAAGCACCAATATGTAACGTAATACGCATGGCATGCACCTCCTTTCGGAAGTGTCAGCCGAACCGCCTACCGTGTATCGTATCGTCTCTCCTGCCCATACGGGCAAGTCTATGTTACATGAAAAAACAAAATCTGTCAATCCATTCAAATGCAGATGGATGGAACACAAACACCCGCAGGCAGCTTCCAGAGAAGCCGTCTGCGGGTGTTTTGCTCAAGTTTTCCTGATGAACTGCTCGCCGCATTTGGGGCAGCGGATATTGATTCTGCCCTTGCCGCGCGGAACGCGGACAACCTGCCGGCAGCGCGGACAGGTGAAGTAGCGATTCTGCCGGTCGCGCAGGCGGGTGAAGAAGCGTTGGAACGCGGCGTTTTCCCGGCGGCGCGCTTCGATGTTGCGCGAGTACATCCGGAACAGCGACCAGATCAGCGGCACATATGCCAGCGTATTGAACGCAGCCATCCACGGCGCGAGATAGCGGCTGCCGAGCGAGCCCAGCAGCATCAGAATTACCGCGAAAATCAGCAGCCATTTATTCAGCGAATCTGCACCGTAGCGTCCGTACATGAACCGCCGCAGCGCATCGCCCAGCTTTTGAAACATGTGACAGCCCCCTGTATTTCATATGAAATCATTTGTTAGCTTCATTATACTGTTTCGTTACCGGGTTTACAAGAAATGCGTCGAAGTGTTTAAAAAAAGTTTACGCTTTGGAGACTTTTTTGCCGCCCAGAACGACAATTCCGCCCAGAACCAGCGCGATGCCGAGAACGCTTTGGACAGGCAGCGGCTCGTGGAAAACAAGCGTTCCGATGATCGTGCCGACGACCGGCTCGACCGAGGCAAGGATGCCCGCGCGGCTCGACTCCATGCCCTCAAGCCCCTTCGTATAAAAGATATACGCCAGAAAGCCCGTAAGCAGTCCCATCAGCAGCGCGTACACCGGAACGGAGGCATCGCTTGACAGTGCCTGCGCAATCAGACCCCAGTGCGCAAGCGGGGCGCTGGCGAGCAGGCAGAACAGGAAGGTGTAGAACGTGATGGTCCACGAGCCGTAGCCGCGCTCGATGGCGTAGCGGCTGAAAATCGAATAGAGCGCGTAGAAAAAGCCAGAGCCGAGCCCCAGAAGAAGCCCCTTCATCGACACCGCGCTGCCGCTTCCGAGCCCGGAGACCAGACAGCAGCCGGTAAACGTCAGAACCAGCGCCAGAAGCTTTTGCCGCGTGAGCGTTTCGCGGAACAGAAGCACACTCAGCAGCATGATAAACGCCGGAGAGGTATACAGCAGCACCGCCATCACGCTCAGACTTGCCTCCTGCATGCCGGAAAAATAGCACCAGGAGAACAGCAGCAGGCTGACGATGCCCGTTCCGGCAAAGCACCACAGATCGCGCAGCCGCACGCGCAGCTTGTCGCGCGCGAAAATCAGAAGGTAGAGCCCCACAAGGACCAGGCTGATTGCAATGCGCAGCTGCACAATGTCGAGCGCGTACAGCCCCACGGCGTTGAGCTTGCGCACAAAAAGCCCCATGCTGCCCCAGAGCGTTCCCGCCAGCAGCACGCAGAGGGCGGATTTCGATTGTTTCATAAACCATTCCCCGCTTTTTCAGTTTTCTATCCAGTATACCCGGGAAAACGCTCCCTGCCAAGTGGGAAAAGGTCCCAAAAAACATCCCCGACTGGTCAGCCCAATCGGGGAGTTTGTTTACGTTTCGTCCAGCAGCCGCAGCAGCGCCGGGAACGGCGCGAGGCTTCGGGGTAAAATGCCGTTCATGCAGGCGATGGCAACACCGTAGTTGGTGAAGGGAATGTTCTGGTCCTCGGCGCACTTCATGCGGTAGCGCATTTCGCGCGCGGAGAGCATGCATCCGCCGCAGTGGACAATCGCGGCAAAGCCACTCAAGTCCTCCGGGAAGCCCGTGCCGGAGCTCGTTTCAAAGGTGAGCTGCGCGCCGGTGTAGCGCGTGAGCCAGCCGGGCAGCTTTACGGTGCCGATGTCGTTGCACTGCCGGTGATGCGTGCAGCCTTCGGAGATGAGGACGCGGTCGCCGTCCTTCAGCGTTTTCAGCCTTACCGCGCCACGCACGGCAGTCTCCAGAAAGCCCTTGCAGCGCGCCATGAGAATCGAAAACGACGTGAGCGGAATTTCCGGCGGCACGATTCTGGAAACCAGCCCGAAGACCTGACTGTCGGTGACGACAAGGTCCGGCGTTCTTCCAAGTGAGGTCAAAAGCGCCGATAGCTGCGTTTCCTTGACCACGATGCACGCCGCGTCTGCGTCGAGCGTGTCGCGGATTGCCTGCACCTGCGGCAGAATCATGCGCCCCTTCGGCGCGGATTCGTCAATCGGCGTGACCAGTACGACCAGCGCGTCCGCGCAGACGAGGTCTGCCAGCAGCTTCCTGCCGTCTTCTTTTGGCGCGAGCGCGCCGAGGCGGTTTTTGAGCGTCTCGATGCCCTCTCCGGTCTGCGCGCTGACGCACAGGACGCCCGCGGGGCGCGATGGCATCCGGTCTGCCTTGTTGAAAACGACCAGATGCGGAATCTCCTTTTCGCGGAACAGCGCCAGAAGCTCCGTATCGAAATCGTCCATACCCTTTGTGCCGTCGACGACGAGAACGGCAATGTCGGTCTTGTTAAGAACGCGCTTCGTGCGCAGCACGCGCTTGCTGCCGAGCTCCTGCTCGTCGTCGTCAAAGCCCGGCGTGTCGGTCATGACCACGGGGCCGAGCGGCAGCAGCTCCATCGCCTTCTGCACGGGGTCGGTGGTGGTGCCGGGGCGGTCGGAGACCACGGCGAGGTCCTGCGCGGTCACGGCGTTGACCAGACTCGATTTTCCGGCGTTGCGCCTGCCGAAAAAGCCGATGTGAATCCGGTTTGCAGACGGGGTATCGTTGAGACTCATGGTTCTGCCTCCTTGGGTATGTATCAGAAATAAAGCGTGCCGGCGGCGGAGATGGGCGCGAAAATCTGCTCAACCTGCTCTGCCGTGAGCGTCACGCCGAAGACCTCCTGATAGTAGTCGATGGCGCGCTGGGTGACGTCGATGTCTTCAAAGAGGGCAGGGTAGACGGTCTTTGCCATCCACAGCAGCGTAATCGGCGTGTCGATGCCGGGGGTGTAGCTGCGGTACATGCCGAGCGGCATTTTATAGACCCGCTGGTCCTGCACCGCCTGAATGCCGCTCCAGTCGTAGGTGCCGACGGTGTTGTTGTAAAGGTCCTCCGGCTGGGCGGTGTTGAAGTTCGTCATGAAAATCACGCCGGGATTCCATTCGTAGACCTGCTCAAGATTCACGGTCACGGAGTTATCCTGCGTCAGCTCCTCGGCAACGTTCCGGGCGCCGATTGCCGTTGCCCACCACTGACCGAAAAACAGTTTGCCGGAGGTCATGATGGTGCTGTCGTTATACTGGAAGAGGAAGAAGGCTCTGGCGCGGTCTTCGTCCGGAATGTCCTTCACGCGCTGCTGCACCATGTCGTACACTTCCGTGCTGTACTGCCGGCACAGCGCTGCGCGGTCATTTTCCGGGAAGATGGAAGACAGCAGGTCAATCCAGTTGTTGAGCGTCTCGATGCAGTCGTATTCCCACTTGTTCGCCGACACGGCAACGGCGCAGAAGCCCGCGGTCTGGAGCTTTTCGCCGAGCGCGGGGTTCATCGCGCTGTAGAAGACCACATCGGGCGAGAGCTTCAACAGCTCCTCGGTGTTCACATCCGTGCCATTCATGAAGCCGGTCTCGGCGTTCAGAATTTCGGGGTAGAGTTGGGAAAGCAGGCTGTTCTGCGCGGCAGACATGCTCGACGGCGCGATGCCGACCAGCTTTTCCGCCGAATCGAAGAACACCGAAAGAACCGACGGCAGCGGCAGAATGTCGCAGACAACAATGCGGTCAATCTGGCGCGGGAGGGTCACGACGTTGTCATTGTGGTCGGTGACAGTGATGGTGTCGGATTGCTCCGGCTGCTGCTCTTCGGCGGTCTGCTCGGGCGCATCAGTTTCCTCAGCAGCGGCGGATTCCGGCGCAGTAGTTTCCAGCGTTTCAGCGGGCGCGGGGCTTTGTGCGGCAGGCGCGCAGCCGGTCAGAAGCAGCAGCGCCAGCAGCAGGCAGAGAAGCGATTTTCCGTGTTTCATAGAGAAGTTCCTTTCCTGTAAGAAATTTTGGGTTTGCCGGTTATCTGTCAAGTCAGGATGGACTTGCTTACCAGGGTGTCACGAGATTGGGAATCTGCTTGCGGTAGATTCTGCCGGAGTATGCCTCGTGCGGCAGCGGGAAAAACTGCGCGCCTTGCGGCACAATGGGGGCGAACAGGGGGTCTGCAATCACGCGCCGCGCGCCGGAAAGCGCGGCTTGAAGGTCCTGCTCGTCTTCGATCTGACGGCAGAAGGACCCTTCCAGCTCCCGCGGCAGCTCCACGGGGCAGATCACCTCGGCGCAGATTCCATAGTCCAGCAGCAGCGCCGCTGCAAGCGAGCGGGAGGTGACGCTTTCTCCGAGAATGACCGTATCGGGCGCATCCGGCGTTCCGGCGGGAAGGATCTCGTTTTCTCCCGTGTGGATGCTTTTTTGCAGCGCGCCGAGCAGCAGCGCGGAAACCGCATCGCCGAGCGGCGCGCCCACAACATAGGGCATTCCGAAGCGCTCGCGCAGGAATTCAGCTGCCGGCAGTCCGACCGACGAGATGACGAGGTTGACCTCCGCTTCTCCCGCGCGGTCGATGGCAGCCGTCTCGCTGCCCATCGCCCAGACGCTCTGCACCGAAAAACCGCCCTCCGTCAGCCGCCGGGCGATGCTCTGTATCTGCCCGTTCACGGAAAAGTCCAGCGGCGTCGCGCCGAGGATGTTGACGGCGTTTTTCTTTTTTTCATGCGCCGGAAGGACGAAGCGCTCTGCGTACAGCCGCAGCGCCAGCCCCGCGCCCGAGACATACGAGCCGATGCCGTTGGAGGGAACAAAGAAGGACGGAACGCCGGACCGGCTTTCGATTTCCCGGGCAATGGCAGCAAGGTCGCAGCCGGTGATCATCGGAATCGGCGTTCCGGCAAGGGCAATGAAGCGCGGAGAAAGCTCCTTTGCCGCGCGGACGGTGTCTTCGATCAGCTTTTCATCGTCTCCCAGCACCGCCTCCAGCTCGGAAAGCCCCGAGATGAAGACCAGCGCGTCCATGTCGTACCAGCGCGGCTCGTCGTGGGTGTTATAGGTCGAGTTGCAGCCGGAAGCGTCGTGCATTACCGTCATGCCGCCGAGCTCAAAAAGCGCCGAGCAGACGCCGGAGACGTCGGCGGTATAGGTGGAAAGAAAGGCTTGCGTCTGTTTCATAGGCAGCTTTCACACCCCAATCCCTTTTGCTGAATGTAGTCGCGCGGGTCGCGCGCGGTCAAAAACGCTTCTTCGATTCGCGCGCAGAGCCGGCAGATGCCGTCGAAGCCATACATGCCGCCGCCCTCGACGATGTTGACAAAGTGCTGCGTGCCGGTAAAATACGCCGCCTTCTGCCCGATGGCAAGCATGGGGCGCTCCGTCCGGCGCGGCAGGACGCGCAGCTTGACCTCGACGGTTGCGTACAGCGAAAGATCGGGCGCGTGCTCCTGCAGCCAGCGGAAGTCGTCCAGATCGCAGGTGGCAATCGAGTCTGCGTAGATGCGCGAAACGCGCAGACCGTGCTCGATCAGACAGCGCGCCAGGCTCATCGGAGCGGGCGTCGCGGTGTAGTCGATGGCAATTTCCGTATCCCCCAGAAGCGCTTTTGCGTGCCGCAGCGCCTGCTGCGCGCGCGCTTCGTCTTCTGCCGGGTCATAGGTTACGTCGAGCGCCGTGCAGAGGGTTTGAAGATTTCTGCGGATGACCTGCGGCGTGTAGCTCAGGGGCAGATACAAGAATGTTCCGCCGAGGCGGTTTGCAAGCGTCTGCCCGCCCGCCTTTGCCGGAGGATTGTAGGCGATGTGAAGCGTGGATGCCGCCATCTGTTGATAGTCTTCATAGGTTCTGCACTGCGTGATATCGCGCAGCGGGCGCTTCGCCAGACGAATGATTTTGACAAGCTCGGAGGTTTCATCGGTTTCAAAGCAGTTTCCGAGGATGTTGACGCCCAGATCCTGCGCGCGCGGCTTTAAAAGAGAATACAGCTGCTTTCGCATCAGTTGGTCGGGCGTCAGCCCGCTTTTTCGCATGATGGGGTTCATGTAGCAGTCGGTAAAGTCGACGGTGGGGAACCGTTTTCGCAGCTCGCGGTAGCACAGGGCAAGGTCGCAGCCGAGAAAATGGTGGATGCAGCTCGTATAGACCAGCACCGCGGGCGGAAGCGACGGCAGGCGGGTTAAAATATCCGTCACGCCGTCAATCAGAAGGCGCTCCATGTCGCCGTCGAGAACGTTGTTTTCCTTGATCGTGATGGTGGAAAACCGGTTCTGCGCGCCCATCTCCGCCGCCGTCAGCACCACGCCGCGCAGGCAGTTTCCCGCGCAGACATAGATTTCGTGTGCGCCGGGGATGAGCATGCCCACGTGCACAATGTTCCACACGCCTCTTGCCGGCGCGCCGTATTCCAGACCCGAGACGAAGGGCGCGGGCGCTTTGGCGTCTGCAATGCGCACCATGGCGCCGTCTTCCGAGACGGGCGAGACACGTTTTAACATACGCCCACCTCGCACGCACGCAGGACGTTTTCAGCAAGCGCCCGGTATTCTGCTGCCATGGGGCTGTCCGGGAATGCTTCGATCACCGTTTTTGAAAACTCCTCCGCCTGATGGACGGTGTCGCTCAGAGACAGGCTGCCCACAATCTGCGACGAGATATCGCCCGCCAGCTCTACCACCTTTTCTTCCTCGTTCTTGACGTTCCGGCGGTTCAGAATCAGCCCGCCGAGCGAAGCGTAGCCGCGTCCGCGGAAGTTTTCCACCGCCATCGCGATGTTTGCCGCCGCGTGCAGCGCCATGTTTTCGCCCGAGGTCACGATGAAGACCCGGTCGGCATAGCCTGCGCGCATCGGCATGGAGAACCCGCCGCACACGACGTCGCCCAGTACGTCATAAAACACCACGTCCGGGCGGAAAGTTTCATACGCGCCCTTTTCTTCGAGCTTTTCCAGCGCCGCAATAATCCCGCGCCCGGCGCAGCCGAGTCCCGGCGTCGGACCGCCCGCCTCGACGCACACCACGCCGCCGAAGCCCTCGCGCGCCATGTCAGACAGCGTAAAATCATTTTTCCGTTCGCGCATGAGCTGCAGGGCAGTCGGCATTTTTTCGCCGTGCGTCAGAAGAACGGTCGAGTCTGCCTTCGGGTCGCAGCCGATCTGCATCACGCGCAGCCCCTTTTCACTGAGCGCCGCCGAGAGATTGGACACCGTTGTCGATTTTCCGATGCCGCCCTTGCCGTAAACCGCAATTTTGATCATTGCTTCGTCCTCCCGTCCGTATAGTCGCCGCGTCCGACCGCGACCTCGTAGCCAATTTCCTGCATCTGCGCGCGCAGCTTGCGAAGGCTGCTTTCTCCGTCGTCGCCGACGCCCGCCTTGTTGTCGTAGAGCAGATATTTCTGCCGCACTGCCATCGGAGACAGGTTCGGCATGACTACGTTGCACCCGGACAAAACGCCCTGCTGCCGCCCGCTTGCGTCCAGGGTGCCGAGCGCGGTCGTTGCCGGAAGCAGCGCATCCGGCAGCAGCAGCCGCACCAGGCTCAGAAGGTAGAGCGTCAGCTCGGCGCTTCCATGGGGGAAATCGCGAAACGGCGTATCCCTGTGCGGAAGAAACGGACCCATGCCGACCATCTCGGGGCGAAGGTCTGCCAGAAATTCCATGTCCTGCGCCAGCGTCTCGGCGGTCTGATAGGGCGCGCCGATCATCATGCCCGCGCCCGTCTGGTAGCCGATGTCTTTTAAATCGCGCAGACAGCGGATGCGGTTGGAAAGCGTCTGGCGCGCGGGATGAAGCTTTGCATAGTGCGCTTCATTTGCCGTCTCGTGGCGCAGCAGATACCGGTCCGCGCCGGCATCGAAAAACGCCTGATACGCCTCGCGCGATTTTTCACCGATCGAAAGCGTGATGGCGCAGTCGGGATACTGCGCGCGGATGCGCCGGACAAGGGCAGCGATTTTTTCATCCGTCCAACAGCCGTCTTCGCCGCCCTGCAAGACGAACGTGCGGTAGCCGAGGCGATAGCCCTCTTCGCAGCAGCTTAAGATCTCGTCCTCCGTCAGCCGGTAGCGCGAAAGACATCGGTTCGAGCAGCGGATGCCGCAGTAGTAGCAGTCGTTTTTGCAGTAGTTCGTAAATTCAATGATGCCGCGGAAGAACACGCGACGACCGAAGCGCGCCTGCGCGCGCTTACAGGCAAGGTCGCGGGAAAACCGGCGGTCTTCCTCGCTCGCGTCCGTGATCAGCCGGAGCCAGTCTTCATGCTGAAGCGGCTCGCCCGCAGACAGGGCGGTGATCATGCGCTGTATCTCGTTCATGGTGCTTCCTCCGATTGTGCCGCCGAGACGGGAATCACGTCTGCATACGCCCCGTCCGGCGTTTCGATCGAACCGATGACGGCGCGCACGCCGAAATAGTCCGAGATGTTCTGTTCGGTGACGACGTCCTGCGTGCTGCCAAAAAGGCTTTTTCCGTTTCGCCCGAGCAGCAGCGCTTTGTTTGCCCGCCGCAGCGCGTGGGCAGGGTAGTGCGTGTTAAAAACGCAGGTGAGCCCGGCCTGCGCAAGAGACTGCATGGTGTCGAGCACCAGCAGCTGGTTTTTGAAATCAAGGTTTGACTCCGGCTCGTCGAGAATCAGCACCTGCGGCTCGGCGGCAAGCGCTCTTGCAATCAGGACCATTTGCAGCTCGCCGCCGCTCAGTTCGCAGCAGCGCCGGTTGGTCAGCGGTGCAAGCCCCAGGCGGTCCATGGCGTCGTGCGTCTGTTGAAGGTCTTTTTGCGTCGGCGCGGAGAATGCCGCGATGTGGCTGGACCTTCCGAGCAGGACCATCTGCTCGACCGTGCAGGAGCTGGCGGCAGTCTTTGCCTGCGGCACGTAGGAGATCATCTGCCAAAGCGTGCGCGCCGGAATCGCGCGCACATCGCGCCCATCGAGCAGCGTCTGACCCTTCTTCCAGCGGCAAAGATTCAGCATGCAGCGAAGCAGCGTCGTCTTGCCCGCGCCGTTCGGACCGAGAATGGCGAGCACATCGCCGCCTTCTGCCGTAAACGAGATGTTTTCCAGCAGCGCCGCGCCCTTTTTATAGGAAAAGCTGCCGTTTTGGACCGTCAGCGTCACAGGCTCCAACCTCCCTTCCGCCGGACGATGGTGATGAAAATCGGCGCGCCGAGTATCGCGGTCAGAATCGACACCGGTATCTCCGCCGCGCTGATCGTGCGCGCGAGAGTGTCTACAATCATCAGGAAGCACGCGCCGCAGCTGATGCACGCCGGAAGCAGCCTTGCGTGGCTGTTTCCGAACAGAAGCCTGCACACATGCGGCACCAGCAGTCCCACCCAGCCGACCTGCCCGCACATTGCGACGCACGAGGCGGTCATTGCCGCGCAGCAGACGATGCACACCGCGCGCAGGCGGGGAATGTTCGTGCCGAACGTGCGCGCCTCCTCGCCCGGCAGCGGCAGCAGATTGAGCTTCCAGCGAAGAAGAAGCAGTACGCCGCAGGAAACCGCAATTGCGGGTGCGCCGAGCTTTAAGGCACCGAAGCCCGCCGCGCTCAGGCTTCCCATCAGCCAGTAGGTGATGGCAGGCAGCTGCGACTCTGTGTCCGCCGTGAATTTGACAAGCGAGACGAGCGCGGAGAACAAAGACCCCATCATGATGCCCGAGAGAATCATCGTCGTGCGTGCGCTGCCCTTTCCGGAAAGGCACGTCAGACTCACGGCTACCATGCCGAAAAAAAACGCCGTCAGCTGCACGCCGATCAGCCGGAACCCCAGAAGCAGCGCCAATGCCGCGCCGAAGCTTGCGCCCGAGGCGACGCCGAGCGTGTCGGGCGTGGCGAGGGGATTGGCAAAGAGGCTCTGGAACACGCAGCCCGAGACGGACAGCCCCGCGCCGACCAGCGCCGCCAATAACACGCGCGGCAGCCGCATCGACCACAGAACTGCCCTTGCCTGCGCGCCGACCTCGCGCCCGAGCAGCAGCGAAACGAGGTCTCGCACGGGGACGTTCATCCGCCCAATGCAAAGGCACACGAGCGCGCACAGAACCGGCGCGATCAGAAACACAACCAGCTGCCACAGACGCAGGCTGCCGGGAATCGGCTGTTTTTTCATGCTTCCTCCTGAGAAACAAAAAGACCGTATCCCTGAACAGGATACGGCTTGCCCGCCCATGCACGCACGGCGGAAAACGCATCGCTTTCGCCGCAAGGCAGGAACGTCGAGCATTCCCGGATTTAGGCGTCAGGGAGCGGGGGTGTTAAATTTAGGCTTCGCTTTCGTAGATGTTGCCGGAGTACATGGTCTTCGCGCTCACGCCGGGGAGTCTGCCGAGCTTGCCGGTGAGGGCATTGATGGCGTCCTGCGGCGCTTCGATGGCGACGGAGATGATATTGATGGCGCGCGCGCGGTAGGGGATGCCCATCCGACCGAGGATATAGGGCGCAAACTCGTGCAAAAGTGCGTTGACGCCCGCAACGTCGCTGCCCGCCTCTAAAATCATACT
>ENA-UONW01004237-UONW01004237.1-human-gut-metagenome-genome-assembly--contig:-CS52-NODE-4237-length-10667-cov-4.772333_pt1 | contig 10667 bp, 9 predicted proteins | sample MGYA00242463_ERZ724010 | MGnify/ENA metagenome assembly ERZ724010 | reverse complement strand
GTCCAAATTTTTACTGCCGTTCTGATAATAAGCATATACAATCTGTATAATCTTAAGACGAATAAGAACTCTGTTAATCATAATGTGTTCAGTAAATACGGTTGTTTAACAGGGCACAAAAGTAGGCATTTTTAATGACTTGACATAAATAAATCGCTTTTTTTATTGCAGAAGTTGATAATCCGCCCGTTTTCTTTTGACAGTTGAAAAAAAATCGTCAATTTTGACCCCCGAAACCAAAAATTGGGAAAACATAACATCAGACCTTTTTTTATTATATATAAAGTAGTAGATTATGGAAGAAGAGTGGAAAAAGAAAAACGGAGGAGAGTCTAACGACAAGGAAATAGTATTTTCACAAGCCATCAAGGCTGGAAAGCGCATTTATTACCTGGATGTAAAGAAAAACAGAAAAGACGAAATGTTCCTTGCCATCACGGAGAGCAAGAAAATCGTCAGCGGCGAAGGAGAGGATTCACAAGTCAGCTTCGAAAAGCACAAGATTTTCCTTTATCAGGAAGACTTTGACAAGTTCATGAACGGACTGGAGCAATCCATCCACTTCATCCAAAGCCAGCAGGGATATCACGTCGCTCCCCGCTATGCGGAAAAAGAGAACCTGCAGGAGGGTACGCCAACAGCAGCCAAGGACGAGACATCCGCCTCGACGCTGGACGACGAAATCAAGATTGACATCGATTTTTAACCGCAACCCTTTGATAATTCAAAAAGAAGCAGTACTTTTGCACCGCTTTTTTACAGCATGTGTGGCCAAGCCGCATCGTGTGATGGTGAATTAAGCAAAAACAATTACTTAATTTAGAGTAACACAAAAACATTAATCCAAATGAAATCAATTGAAGTAAAAGGAACTGCAAGAACCATTGCAGAGCGTTCTTCGGAACAAGCAAGAGCCTTGAAGGCCATTCGTAAAGACAACGGTGTACCCTGTGTACTTTATGGTGGTGGTGAAAACATCCACTTCACTGTACCCGCCGATGGTCTGCGCAACTTGGTTTACACGCCGCACATTTATGTAGTAGACCTGGTTATCGACGGCAAGAAATACAACGCCATCATGAAAGATATCCAGTTCCACCCTGTAAAAGACACCATCCTGCACGTAGACTTCTATCAGATTGACGAAAGCAAACCTATCGTCATGGAAGTTCCCGTTCAGCTCGAAGGCCTGGCCGAAGGTGTGAAGGCCGGTGGTAAGCTGGCCCTGCAGATGCGCAAGCTGAAAGTGAAAGCCCTCTACAACGTCATCCCCGAAAGACTGGTGGTAAACGTATCTCACCTGGGTCTGGGCAAGACAGTAAAGGTTGGCGAACTGAGCTACGAAGGTCTGGAGCTGCTGAACGCCAAGGAAGCCGTGGTTTGCGCCGTTAAGCTGACACGTGCCGCAAGAGGTGCTGCCGCCGCAAACAACCAATAAAAGTGCTGCCCTGAAAAAGGGACAATCCTCATAAGGTACGCGGATTAACGCAGAGACGCAGATTTGAATTACACAATCCGCGGAAATCTGCGATAATCCGCGTACTTTTTTATCAGTTCTCGGACATACCACGAAGCTCCTCCAAGGAAAACGGCGGAATGTCCGAAGGAAAACAATGGGATACACCAAGGAAAGCAATGCTTTTCCTTCCCCTGCAAATTTGAAAACAAGATGAAATACCTGATCGTAGGCCTTGGAAACATAGGCCCCGAATATCACGAAACCCGCCACAACATCGGCTTCATGGTGGTAGACGCCCTGGCACAAGAAGCAGGCGCCACCTTCAAGGACGGACGTTACGGCTTCACCACCACCCTGTCGATAAAGGGACGCCAGCTGCTGCTGCTCAAGCCGTCCACCTATATGAACCTCAGCGGAAACGCCGTGCGCTATTGGATGCAAAAGGAAAACATCCCGCTGGAGAACACGCTGATTGTAGTCGACGACCTGTCGCTTCCCTTCGGCACCCTGCGCCTGAAAGGAAAAGGGAGCGACGCCGGCCACAACGGACTGAAGCACATTGCCGCCACGCTGGGCACGCAAAACTATGCCCGCCTGCGCTTCGGCATCGGCAACGACTTTCCACGCGGAGGCCAGGTAGACTATGTACTGGGACACTTCACGGACGAAGACTGGAAGACCATGCCCGAACGCCTGAAAACCGCCGGCGAAATCGTGAAAAGCTTCTGCCTGGCAGGTATCGACATCACCATGAACCAATTCAACAAGAAATGAACGACGCAAGAATAGACAAATGGATGTGGGCGGTACGCATCTTCAAGACACGCACCATTGCCGCCGAAGCCTGCAAGAAAGGCCGCATCAGCATCAACGGTGCCCAGGCCAAAGCCGCCCGCATGGTGAAGCCGGGCGACATCGTGCAGGTGCGCAAACCGCCTGTCACCTACTCGTTCAAGGTCCTCCAGCCTATCGAAAAACGGGTCGGAGCCAAGCTGGTATCTGAAATGATGGAGAATGTCACAACTCCCGACCAATATGAATTGCTGGAAATGAGCCGCGTCAGTGGCTTTGTCAATCGTGCCAAAGGTACAGGCCGCCCCACCAAGAAAGACCGCCGCAGCCTTGAAGAATTTACCACACCCGAATTTATGGACGACTTCGATTTCGAATTCGATTTTGACGACAGCGAAGACGATGAATAACTACTGTAATTGTAATTGTAACTGAACCCTAAAACGTCTTATACAATGAAAAGAGAAAAAATCAGATGGGGCTTCATCGGTTGCGGAGAAGTGACCAAATACAAAAGCGGCCCTGCCTTTCAGAAGATAGAAGGATCGGAAGTGGTGGCCGTCATGAGCCGCAACGGTGCCAAAGCCAAAGCCTATGCCCAGGAACGCAACATACCCAAATGGTACGACGATGCCCAGGAACTGATTGACGACGAAGACGTCAATGCCGTCTACATCGCCACTCCCCCCTCCTCGCATGCCACCTATGCCATCATGTCCATGAAGGCCGGCAAGCCGGTCTACATCGAAAAACCAATGGCCGTCACCTACGAAGAATGCTGCCGCATCAACCGCATCTCCCAAGAGACAGGCGTTCCCTGCTTCGTGGCCTACTACCGTCGCTACCTGCCTTACTTCCAGAAAGTGAAATCGCTCGTGGAAGAAGGTGCCATCGGCAACGTCATCAACATCCAGATACGTTTCGCACAACCTCCGCGCAACCTGGACTACAACCGCGAGAACTTGCCGTGGCGCGTACAGCCCGACATTGCCGGGGGAGGATATTTCTACGACCTGGCCCCTCATCAGATAGACCTCCTGCAGGAAATCTTCGGATACATCCTTGAAGCCAGCGGATTCAAGAGCAACCGTGGCGGGCTCTATCAGGCCGAAGATACCATCAGTGCCTGCTTTCAGTTTGACAGCGGCTTGGTAGGAAGCGGTTCGTGGTGTTTCGTAGCTCATGACTCTGCCCGTGAAGACCGCATCGAAATCATCGGAGACAAAGGCATGATCTGCTTTTCGGTCTTCACCTACGATCCCATTGCCCTCCATACAGAAAGAGGACGCGAAGAAATTCCGGTCGAAAACCCTGTTTACGTCCAACAACCACTCATCCAAGCCGTGGTAGACCACCTGCTGGGCAAGTCGGTCTGCACCTGCGATGGCGAAAGTGCCACACTGACCAACTGGGTAATGGACAAAATCTTAGGGAAAATCTAAGGAAAGGCTGTCTGTAAAGAATGTATCGAATTAGAAAAAGGAAGTAAATGCAACGTCATCCCGGCCTCGAGCCGGGATCCATTGCCTTACCAGCAACAGGCAGAATATGGATTCCGCATCAAGTGCGGAATGACAATAGATTAGTACTTTTTGTTACAGCCCCTCACGGATTAATCATCTTCCGTCTCAGCGCTACTGTTCACCAGCCTATATACATCGTTATTCTCACCCACTACCCATACGACATCGTCGACCATGAAACGTTCATGAGGATCAGGGGCATGAAGGGTTTCATCGCCACGCTCCACCCCTACAATCAGGCAATGGTACTGTTCCCGAATGCCTGCTTCACGAAGCGTCAGCCCGAGGAAGGGAGAATCGTCGTCTATCTTAAACTGACGGAGAATCATTTCGCTCTTCTCTACCACATCCGTATCGAGTGCAGCCGCCTGCTCCATGTCTTTACTGAAAGCCGCCAGTTCCTCGTCTGTAGCAATCACCTGAATCTTGTCCTGTGGAAACAGACGCACATCGGCACCAGGAATGTTGAAACGCCGCCTGCCACGCAAGATGGAGACGACATGCACTCCATACTTGCTGCCGAACTTCAACTCCCCTAACGTCCGACCAGCCCAATCGGCCTCGGCGGGTATCACATAATCCGTCAAGTGCAGGTCGCGCGACAACAGACGGCCGGCATATTCAGGTTTTTTCTCACCCATATACTCTGCCCGCATGTCACGATAGCGCAGGTTCTGAAAGAAAGTGCGTTCTATCAGGATGGACTGTTTCTTCAGTTGGCGTGATATAATCATCAATACCAGCAACAAAGCCGCCACACCAAACACCAAACCGATGGACAGCTTGAACAATCCGCCGATGACAAACATCACGAAACCTGCAGCTACCAGAATGCGCAATACAACAGTGGCCACCAGCGGAGCACGGTTGGAACGGCTTTCTTTCCACAAAGTCGTAAATTCGACTGAATGGTTCTTCTTAATCATGATGGCACGCAGAAAGGGAGAAATGCAGAGAATGATGATGACAGCCGCCGTCAGCGAACCCCATATACCTGGCAGAGCTTCACGCAACAGAGGTACCAGCAGGCGGAAAGCAATCGCCACGACAGCCACACTGACAATGGAATAGACCACCGTAATACGCACCAGCGCAATGATCAACTTCTTCCATAAACTCTCATGATTTACCGTGTGCGAACCGTTGGCATAACGGTCGAGCCACATGTGCCAGCGCTTGGGCAGATGGCTGTCCACGAAGTTGGAAGCAGGTTCTGCCAGCCGGATCATATAAGGAGTGAGGAAAGTGGTGATGACCGACACCGCCACAACAATCGGATACAGGAAATCGCTCGTAACCTTGAGCGACACACCCAGCGAAGCGATGATAAAGGCAAACTCACCGATCTGTGTCAGGCTGAAGCCGCACTGCATGGCCATCTTCAACGGCTGCCCTGAAAGTAATACGCCCAAGGTACCGAAAACGGCCTGCCCCACAATGACAGCCAGCGTGATGACAAGAATAGGAACGGCATATTGGACAATCATGCCGGGGTCGACCATCATGCCTACCGACACGAAAAACACGGCACCAAACAGGTCCTTGACAGGGTTGACCAGCCGTTCGATGGCCTCAGCCTCAGCTGTTTCAGCCAAAATGGAACCCATGATAAAGGCACCGAAGGCAGGCGAAAAGCCCGTCTGCGAAGCGATGACCACCATGGCAAAGCAAAGCCCCAGAGAAACAATCAGCAACGTTTCGTCGCTCATCAGCTTGCGACAACGCTTCAACAAACCCGGAATGAGGTAGATGCCCACCACGAACCACAATACCAGGAAGAACATCAGCTTCAGAATGCTCTCCATCATCTCAGCTCCCTCGAAATTGTGACTGGCGGCCATCGTCGAAAGCATCACCATCAGAACGATGGCCAGGATATCTTCCAGAATCAGTACACTGAGCACCAAGCCTGCAAACTGCTTCTTGCGCAAGCCCATGTCATCAAAAGCCTTGTATATAATAGTGGTAGACGACATGGCAATCATACCGCCCAAAAAGAGGCAATCCATCCGCTTCCATCCGAAACCCGAGCCGACAGCCATACCCAGCAAAATCATGCAGAAAATGATGGTACAGGCAGCAATGATGGCCGCCCCTCCCACCTTGGCGATTTTCTTCAGGCTGAAGTCCAGTCCCAAGGCAAAAAGCAGGAAGATAACCCCAATGTCGGCCCACGTCTGGATGTTGGCCGTATCGATCACCGAGGGCGTATAGGGCATGTGCGGACTGGCCAGGAAGCCCGCCACCACATAGCCCAGCACCAGCGGTTGCCTGAGTTTCTTAAACAATAACGTCATCAGCCCCGCACAGACCAATATCAGGGCCAAATCACTGATCAATGTAGCCAAATGTGACATATTTCGCGCTTATTCCGTTTCGCGGACAAAAGTACGGAGAAAAACGGAAAACGGCTACAAAAAATCATTCTTTTATCCCCAAGGTCTGACGGGCGTCGGCCTGTTGCTTCTCGGAAAGTTTGTGTTTGTATCCGTCGTAAAGATATTTACCCACCACGCTGTTCGAATGTTTCACGATTTCGGCCATCAGCAGGTCGGCAAAGGCCGCTTCAATCTGCTCCTTGGTCTGGTTGGAAAAGTCGCGTTCGTAGAAGCGGTCAAACTCCATCAGCAGCTCCATCATCTCGTCGTTCAGCTTCGTATTTCCCGTATAGACACGGTCGCCCAGGTCCACCTCGATGCGCCCGTTCTCCAGCACGAACGGCAGGGTGACGGGAAAGCGGTCGCTGTCGTTCTCCTGCACCATCAGTTCGCGCACCTCGGGTACGGCCTGTATGCCTTCGAACCTGAACTTACCGTCCGCCACCTTCACGCTATCCAGGCGGATGGCCGGGTTCAGGGCATCCTGCATATACACCGTCCGCCCGTCCAGTTTGGGATTCGTCACTTTTCCATCTATCACATAACCCTTGGGGGCCTGGTTACAGCCCACCAACAAAAGTGCCGCACAAGCGGCACAGGACAATAAATAGTTCATAAATTTATACGTTTCTTCCAAATTTACACTTTATTCCTCACATAACTTTTCTATTTCTTCGGGCAGAAGTCCCGTGGCCGTCACAATGTTCTCGACCGGTACTCCCAAAGATTTCAAATTCCGGGCAATAGTCATTCTTTCTTCCGCACGGCCTTCCGCACGGCCTTCCGCACGGCCTTCCGCACGGCCTTCCGCACGACCTTCCGCACGACCTCTTTCATGCCCTTCTTCCCAGCCACGCTGCTCGGCCGTTTTGGTGATGCTGTACCAGTCCCGGTATATTTTCAGACTTTCCTCATAGTCCACCCGTTCCTGCTGACTGAAGTGCGCAATCTCGGCCGCCTGGAAGAATTTCTCAAAAACGGCTTCACGAAGCGCCTTCGGACGTTCAAGCAAGGAAGGCAGGTGGCGAATGGCATACATCCATTTGTCGAACAGTGTTTCCAGTTCGTCCTCCGTCTTACGGAATTTGGGCATCTCCAGATAGATGAACGTCAGCTTATCATAAAAGACCTTCATGGTCTTCATGTCCACCAGTTTCACTTCATGGTGATAATAGTTAGGATCATCTTCGTCGAACGTAAAGTTCAGGATGCCGATCGTATAGACCGACTTCAGCTGATAGTCCCAGTTCCCTTTCATGGCCTGCTCACGGATAGGAAAGGTGGAATAGAACACGCTGCGGTCTTTAAAGAACCGCTGTTCCGCTTTCTGCATTTCCACCAGGAAGCGCTCGCCACGTTCATTCTCACAATATACGTCGAAGACAGCCTTACGCTCCCGTTCCAGTTCACCCAGATGTTCGGTATTCAGGTACGTGATGTCCCGTATCACCTCCTCGCCCGCCAGCAAAGCGTTCAGGAAGCTGATAAGCAGTTCCTTGTTCACTTCCGTGCCGAAGAGCTTCTTGAAAGCGAAGTCGGTGTAGAAATTCACATATCGTTCTTGCAGTCCTTCCAGTGCCATAAGCCAATCAGATAATTCGTTTAGTCCATACAAAGGAACAGATTTTATTCCGAATACACAAGTGTTTCAGCGTGAATGCGAAGCAAATCTTAGTGTTTACGACGCCAACTATGGACATTACGCCCGCCAAGTCCATAGTTAGCCGACCAAAGTCCCTCTTTAAGCAGCGAATGACGTAAAAACAGTCACACAAAAAAAGCACCCCGCTTCCTTGCGTTCGGGGTGCTTTTTAAAATCGAGTATTATAGTTGGACTTCTCTCAGCTATCAGAAGCGGAAGCCAATCTTCAGGTTAGGCGTGGCAAAGAGGCCGATGCTGTGATGGCCCACCTTGTAGGCCGCCTGACCTTTGGGACAAATCTGAATGTGGTCGTAGCGGTAGGACACGGGCTGTACTTCGAAGCCGAAGACCAGACCCTTGGCGATGCTGTACTCAATACCGGCTACACCGCCTACACGGAGGCCGAAAATCTGACCGGCACGGGAATTGGGCAAGTAAAGCTGCTCATCTTCTTCCACCGGTTCATCGCCACCAGTGGTAATGTCACTTTGGTCATCACCTGGCACAGTAGGAAGCCCCGGCAAGTCCGGATTGTTCAAATCATCACCCGTCACATCCTCATCCGAAGGTGTGAACGTCACACCGGTGTAGGGAGTGTTGGTCGCTACACGACCCATCTGCCAGCCCAAAACACCGCCGACATACAAGTTGATACGTTCGTTTTTTGTGTTGAAGTAATAGTTGGAACCTATTGCTACCGTCCAGGCATTTTCAATGCGACCCTCCAAATATCTGGAACTTTGGATAGGCATGTCGGTCACAGAGAAGTCACCTTCCACAAAATCCTTTTTGGGAGTAGCATTGATATTCATGCTGAACATCAGGTTCACATCCCAGCGGTCGGTCAGGAAATACTTCCCTTGGATACCGATAAGGTTCACCAAGTCATTACTGTTCAATTCTCCCAAGCCAAGATACATCCCCGGATCACTTGATTGGTTAATGTTGGAGCCGCCCGGCAAGCCTATTGGGCTATTGAAACGGCTATAGGTAGGCAGCAGGTAGTACATATTCTGATCGAACATCTGGTTGTTGCCGATGACGGCCGACACCTGCCACTGTCCTTTCTTGGGAGCAAACGACGCATCAACTTTGCTGTGGTGTTGCGCCGATAGCGGCGCAACCATTCCCACAGACAAAAGTAATATGCATAGTTTTTTAATCATACTCACAAATTTAGTCGTTTAATTATTCAGCGGAAGCAGCATAGGATTCAAGTAAGTTGTTCAACAGACCTTCTGCTCTTGCCAAATTAGCCTTATCCTCTTCAATTTGCTGTTCCATATTAGCAATCTGTTGTTCAAGGTTAGCAATAGTAGTACGATAACTTCCTTCTTCAAGGCCTGCATCAAATCTCTCAATCTCAGCTTTCTTTGAATCAAGCGCTTGTTGAACTGTATTTATTGAGGTTTCAAGACTTAAAATCAAGTGTTCTTTATCATCGCTTACATCATCCCACTTATAAGTGTTAGTTGTAGGATCTTTTACATAAATGTACACTGTGTAGTTAGCTGTAGCTGTTGAATTTGTAATAATCGCACCTCTCAAGGTTTCCAAAGAAGATACCTTACTAATTACTGAAGTAATGCCACTGATATATGGATTTCCTGAAGTAAAATTACGAGTTCCATCTAAAGCATAACGGTCGAACTCAAGCTTATAAATCTTGTCTTGTTGCTCTGCGATCGATGCTTGTTTCTCTGCTACACGCACTTCTATAGCATCAATAGCAGCCTGGTATTTATCGGACTGTTCAACTAATACCTCTTCCAAAGCCAACCAACTTTCTACATTGGCAAAAATTTCATAATCAGCACTAATACTCATATAAGTAAACCAAGAGCCACTAGTAATAACGTTATTATCATACTCTTCTTCAGTAGCAACTGTTACTCTTGCTTCACCAAGGGTTGAACCTGTGCCCCATACCTTCTTACTGGCACGTACATAAGCCTGCAAAGCACCATCATCATCAGCATCCGAAGAAAGAGTAATTGTTTGATCTTTATCTTCAGCCAAATTAAAATCACGACCCAAGAGAGAGGAAATAGAATTTTCACGATCAATAGCACTACTATGCGCATAAGAATCCAACAATGTACCTAACATTGCATTTGTATACTTCGTTGCATCACCCAAAGCATCATTCAAAGCAACTGGTTCTGTTGCACCGGTCGGAGTTACTTGTGGCAAAGTCGGTTTATCCAACGGAACGCGAACTGCATAATAAGAAACAAGTGCAGTTCTAGCTGCAGTAAGAGCTGACTCTTTTTCAGTTGCTACAGTTGCATCCCAATATGCTTCCACTTTAGCTTGGGTATCTGCATATGAATTATATTGATAGCCATAAGCATCGGCAGCAGCCTTGTAAGCTTTATAAGCATCGGCCCATGCAGTACTATCAGCCTTGAACACATCATAAGCCTTGGCAGCATCCTTATCCAATTCAGCCAACTTGGTCTTAGCCATAGCAATCACCTCGGAAGTAATCTCAGAATAAGGAGCCGAAGTAGAATAAGAAGTTCCAAATTCAGTATTATATGTACTCCAAAACTCTGCAGCATACTTATCTTGGAAAGCTCCAATCAAATCGTCAATCTTACCATCCAATTCACTATTAGAAATTCCAAAGGAATTCTTTAAAGAAGTTGTTGCAATAAAATCTGCCGTCATTTCAGTCGCAGTTTCATTATAGAAAGTCGAAGACAAGCTACTCCAATATACCGAACCAGGTCCATTTACATTCGTTGATGTCAAAACATCAATTACATCTTTTTGAATTGTCTCAGGAACTTTTGCTACAGGAATTTCTACATTTTTATCCTGAACTGCATACTCTGTTTCAATTTCAACAATTTCATTCGTAACAGGAT
>ENA-UONW01004235-UONW01004235.1-human-gut-metagenome-genome-assembly--contig:-CS52-NODE-4235-length-10668-cov-3.113634_pt1 | contig 10668 bp, 7 predicted proteins | sample MGYA00242463_ERZ724010 | MGnify/ENA metagenome assembly ERZ724010 | reverse complement strand
GTATGAGTTATCTGTAACGATAAATGCAGGAGAATAGAAGGGAGGTCCGCCCTGTGAGCTATTTGGAAGATTTTGAGAAGACGCTGGCGGAGAAATGCCATCAGAACGAGCCGCCGTTCTGCCAGGCAGCCTGTCCGTTCCGGCTGGATATCAAGGGGCTGGAAGAAAAGTGGAAAAAAGGACGTTTCAACGCGGCGTACCGGACCTATCAGAATACGGTGGGATTTCCGGATATTGTGTCGAAGCTGTGCAGCCATCCGTGCGAGATGGCATGTCTGCGTGCGAAGCTGGACGGGGGAATCGCGATCGGGCTTTTAGAGCGGGCGACTGTCGAGTACGCGAAGCGGAAGGCACCGAATGCGTATAACCTGCCGTCGAAAGGAAAAAAGATCGCGATCGTCGGAGGCGGTCTTTCGGGGCTTGGCTGTGCACTGCGTCTCTGCAATAAAAAGTACGAGGTAACGGTTTATGAGCGGGAAATGGTTCTGGGCGGTCAGGCGAGAAACCAGATGGATCCGGCGGAATTTGATGCGGAGATCGAGGAACAGTTCCAGTTTGAGGAATTTTCACGCCATCTCGGTGAAACGGTAACGGATCTGGAGGCACTCCGGGCGGACTATGATGCCGTGTATGTGGCAACTGGGGCAGACGGCGCGGACTTTGGTCTGGAAATGGACCCGGACGGCGCATTTGCAACTCGGACACCGGGCGTTTTCATTGGAGGTTCCCTGACGGGCGGCGACAGCATGAAGGCGCTGGCGGCTGGGCGGGCGGTTTCGCTTGCGATCGAACGGTATCTGAAAACGGGCGGCATGAATGAGCCATTTCGAAAGGAAGGAACGCTTTTAAAGCTTCATACGGAGGGGATCGAGCGTGCCGATCGGGTGGCCCCGGCAAACGGGGAATCGTATACGGAGGAAGAGGCGATGCAGGAGATCGCGCGCTGCCAGAAGTGTTCGTGTGATGCCTGTATGCGTGCCTGTGATCTGATGCGCCTGCATGAGAAAACACCGCGCCGCCTGTATGAAGAGGTTTACATAACAATTCATCCCGGCACGTTATCGCGTGATGGTACGTGGGCGACCAGGCTGATCAGCACCTGCGATCACTGCGGGCTTTGCAAGGAAGTCTGTCCGCAGCATATCGATTTCAGCCAGTTTCTGCTTGACAGTATGCGGGCAATGCAAAAAAAAGGCGCGATGCCGTGGCCATTCCACGATTTCTGGCTGCGCGACATGGCATATGCCTCCGGAAAAGCGGGGCTTACGCGGAAACCGGAGAATGTTAAGAAGAGTTCCTATGCATTCTTTCCGGGATGCCAGCTCGCCGGTTCGGATCCGCGCTATGTGACGCGGACGTATGAGTGGCTGCGTTCCAAAAAGCCGGATGCGGCGATCTGGATGACCTGCTGCGGTGCGCCTGCCGAGTGGGCAGGCGAAGTGAACATCCACGCGGCACATCTGGAGGAAATGCGGCGGCAGTGGAGAGAGCTTGGCGAACCGACAGTGGTTTTAGCATGCCCGAACTGCCGGAAGATGTTTGAAGAATACCTGCCGGAGCTTCCGGTTGTCTTTCTGGCGGAAGTGATGGAAGAGTGGGGCGTGGAGGAAGATGCTGCTTTGGAACCGGACAATGCTGAAAAGGGTGAAATGGAAGCAGGAAGTGCCCAGCAAGCGCAGTCGTATGCCTTGTTTGATCCCTGCGCCAGCCGCTATTACCCGGAATTGCAGGAGAGTGTGCGGCATCTGGCGGATGCAGCAGGGATTACATGGGAAAATCTGCCGTATGACGGGAAAAAAGCGCGCTGCTGCGGATACGGCGGGCATATCGGGATTGCTTCTCCGAGCCACACAAGCTATATGACAACTTCCCGTGCAAAAGAGGAGGAACTGCCGTATGTGACCTACTGCGTCAACTGCCGGGAGTCCTTTGCCGGACAGGGTAAGGAGGCGGTTCATATCCTCGACCTGTTGTTTGGGTTAAATGGCGCGGGGCGCCCGGCGGCGACGGTGACGGAGCGCTGGCACAACCGCCTGGCGGCGAAACGGGAACTGCTTAAGACGTACTGGAATGAGACGATCGAAGAGGAAACACATATGAAATTAGAAGTTGAGAAGGAGCTGGAACGCAAATTGTCAGCGGGTCAGATTTTGATCGAAGATATGGAGCAGGTCATTGAACACTGTGAGCGGGAAGACCGCGGTATTATCGACCCGGAGACGGGACATCGGATCGGGCATCTGAAGATCCAGCATATGACCTACTGGGCAGAGTACGAGGTGCTGCCGGACGGCGGTTATAAGCTCTGGAATGGCTACAGCCACCGCATGAATCTGGAAGGAGAGTGATGAGTATGCCGACGATCGATGGAGGCGGAAGAGATCAGCGGATCAAAGAGGCGTTGGAGAAAAAAGTTATCTGCCGCCGGTGTCAGGTAGAGATGGTGCCGAAATCCACATTTTTTGACTATCTGGGGCACAATTTCCACACCGAGATCCTGTGCTGCCCGAAGTGCGGCGAGGTATATCTGCCGGAAGCGCTGGTAAAAGGGCGTATGGCGGATGTGGAGAGAGAGCTGGAAGATAAGTAGATAGTAGATATAAGTATGATTCATGAGAGATGCTTTTGGATCTGAAAAGGATAGGTGAGACAGGCTGGCTGCGGGGATTTGCCATGTGTGAACATGAGAACACAGCCCATTTGCGGCTGGCTGCATCATGGGAGAACTGTAATGAATTGAGATAAGGGGATGAAAGACGATGGTAATGAACGTACAGGACAGAGGCGTCCTGCCGGAAGAAATGCGCTATACATACAGTGTCTGCCCGGTCTGTTTAAAACGCATTCCGGCAAAGCGGGAAGAGCGGGACGGGCAGATATATCTGGTAAAAACCTGCCCGGAGCACGGGATATTTTCCAGTGTAATCTGGAGAAATAAGCGCAAGTTTGCCGACTGGCGCGGGGAACGTCCGGCGGTGGGAGAAAATGAAAATCTAAATTGCCCGGCGGGCTGCGGTCTGTGTGCGGAGCACAGGCGCGCCACCTGCTGTACCCTGCTGGAGATCACAGCGCGGTGCAATATGAACTGTACCTTCTGTTTTGCGGAGCCGGACGGGACGCAGGATCCGTCCTTAGACACGGTAAAACGGTGGATCAACGATCTGACGGAGCCGGGAAAGACACTTTTGCAGCTTTCCGGCGGGGAACCGACAGTGCGGGACGATCTGCCGGAGATCGTGGCGTATGCGAAGCAGGTTGGCTGTAAATATGTGCAGTTAAACAGCAACGGTCTGCGCCTGGCGGAGGACGAGGCGTTTGTAAAGCGTCTGGCGGATGCGGGACTTTCGTTTGTATTTATGCAGTTTGACGGCGTGGACGATGCCGTATATGAAAAACTGCGCCGCCGCCCGATGCTGGAAGTGAAAAAACGGGCGATCGAGCAGTGCGGCCGGTATGGAATCGGCGTGACGCTTGTTCCGGTCATTGTTCCGGGCGTCAATACGGAGCAGATCGGGGACATCATCCGGTTTGCCATTCAGCGGTCGCCGTATGTGCGCGGTGTGCATTTCCAGCCGGTCAGCTATTTTGGACGTATCCCGGAGCTTCCGGCGGATGATGACCGCTATACGCTGGATGAGCTTCTGGAGGCGGTTGTCAGCCAGAGCGGCGGGCTTATCAAAGAGGAACAGATCGCGCCATCCTGCTGCGATCACCCGATGTGTGGGTTCCACGGGGATTTCATCGTGATGCCTGGGGATAAATTGATGCCGCTGACAAATTATAGTGGAAAAACCGAGGCAGAACCGGAGGGCGAAGGCTGCTGCTGCGGTCCGGATCCGGCGGAGAAGAACCGTGAATTTGTCGGACGGCGCTGGGAACGGCGCGATCTGGAAGAGACGTGCTGTTGTGGAGAAAGTCAGCCGGAAAAAGAAAGCTGCTGCTGCGATGCCAATGCAGATGCGTATCTGTTGGAGAAAGCACAGCCCGAACCAGGAAGCTGCTGCTGTGGCGGAACTCAGCCCGAACCAGGAAGCTGCTGCTGTGGCGGAACTCAGCCCGAACCAGAATCCTGCTGCTGTGAAGAAGAATCAGTTGACATAACAAATATGGAGGACTTCTTAAAGCGTGCAAAAAGCCACGGCTTCACGATCACATCCATGGCGTTTCAGGATGCCGGAAATCTCGATATCGAGCGCCTGCGCCAGTGCAGCCTGCATGTGTATAAAGACGGGAAGAAGATTCCGTTCTGTGCATACTACTTGTCTCCGATGGAAAGAGGCAGATAATAGAAGCGCAGAAAGGAGAGGTGCAAAAAATGGATACAAATGAGTGCAGTCTCTGCCGACCGGGCGGATTTGCGCTGACGAGGCAGATGTTCCAGTTTGCGGGAATTGAGATACCGGAGGCGGGAGCGGCAGAGACGGAGTCTACAGACCCTGCAGTGCCGCTTCGCGTCATCGACATCGGCTGCGGAACCGGCGGCACGATGCGATGGCTTTCTGAGCATTTCCCAGACTGGCAGATTTCCGGCTTGGATAAGAATCCGGATGTGCATGAACCTGGCTGGATAGAGACTGGATGTGCGGAGAAACTGCCATATCCAGATCAGACGGCAGATATCATTCTGATGGAGTGCAGTTGTTCCAAGGCTGCGGAACCGGCGGCGGCGCTCCGGGAGGTGTACCGGGTGTTAAAACCGGAAGGATGGCTTTTGATGAGCGATATGTATGCCCGGAAGAAAGAGCTTTTCTTAGACGGGATGCTGGGACGGCTGGAGTCTGCTAAAACAATCCGTGACCGGCTGGCGGAGGCGGGATTTGTGCTTGCAAAGATGCAGGACGCGTCGGGAGCATTGGCGGAGTGGATCGGGCAGCAGATCTTCGATGGAAATCTGGAATTCGTCTGCGCGGCACTGGGGGCGGAACGGAAGATTTTAAAAGAAGCGGCCTGCGGTTATTTTATTGCGGCGGCGCAGCCGTCCGGGTTATGGCGGACACTTTCGTATGTAAAGGAGAAAAGTCCATTTTATCAGAAGAAATTTACATCCGTCTGGGGACAGCTTGGGGAAATGGCAGGTTCCGATGTACGGCTCGCGCCGGATTCGTTTTCATGGGCGGATTTCCGCACACTTCCCCTCACAACCCCGGAGGAACTGAAAGCGGAGCCGGAAACATTTTTATGTGTTCCAGCCAAGGAGATCGCGCGGATCATCACGCTGAAAACCTCCGGCAGTACAGGGGCACCGAAGCGCCTGTTTTTTACCGAAGACGATCTGATGCAGACGGCGGATTTCTTTGAAACAGGGATGCAGTACATGGTAAAGCCGGGCGATCGGGTCACGGTTTATATGGAAGGACCGGGATTTTTTTCGATTGGAGGACTTTTAAAAGAAGGATTGGGGCGCATTCAGGTGGAGACGAAGGTTCATGGACTGATTCACGATATGGAAGCGGCAGCGCGGGACGGCGAGGGGGCAGACTGCCTGATCGGTGTCCCAAGCCAGATGTATGCGCTGGCAGCCCATGCGCCGGGACTCTGCCCGAAAACAGTGCTTTTAAGTGCTGATTATGTGCCGGTCAGCGTGCAGCGTTTTTTGGAAAAAACATGGAACTGCCGGGTCTTTACACACTGGGGGATGACGGAAACTGGTTACGGCGGCGGCGTACAGTGTGGGGCGCGTGCGGGTTACCATCTGCGGGACCGGGACCTTTTGATTGAGATTCTGGATCCGGAGACGGGACAGCCGGTTCCGGAAGGGCAATACGGCGAGCTGGTTCTGACAACGCTTCGGCGGCGGGGAATGCCGCTTGTGCGCTATCGGACCGGCGATCTGGGGCGGATGATTGCAGAACCGTGTGCCTGCGGATGTTTAAAGCCTAGACTTGATAAGGTTGAGGGACGGCTGGATGACAGCGTCCGGCTGTCCGGCGGCAAAGTACTTTCCATGCACATATTAGATGAGCTTTTATTTGCCCTGGATGAGGTGGAAGATTTTCAGGCATCTTACAATGCGGCGCAGAAGCATCTGACGGTGGCTGTTATGAAGAAAGCAGGTTATGCAGATGCGGTAGGAAGCAGAGTGAAAAATGTCAAAGCAGCATTAACGGAATACTTTGGGAACTGCCTGACCGTCGCAGTGATAGAAAAAGAAATTTCCCCCTATATCGGTTCGGGAAAAAGACGGCTGATCATCGAGGAAAAATGAAAAATGAGTGGTAAAATTCAATATCATGAAAAACTTGACGATAAGTTTTAATTGCAGTATCATAAAATTAAAAATAATCGAGAAATTTTGAAAAAAATTATTAAAATTTGACAAGAACAAGGAGAAAAAAATGAACATAGCGATTGCATCAGAGACAGAGGAGATCGACGGACTGGTGCCGGCGACTTTTAAGGAGAGTCCGTTTTTGATGATTATTGACGCGGACAAGAACCAGATTTTCCATGTCTATGGAAAACAGGATCCGGACAATCTGGTATTTGCGAAGAAGGTGGTAGAACATGACTGTGAGGCAGTCATCTGCGGACCGATCGAGAAAGAACCGTTTGAGATACTGGTAAAAGCGGGCGTGACCCGTTATCTGGGAAGCGGGCATACGGTTCAGAAGGCATATAGCTATATGAACCGTTATAAACTGGAGCTGATCCGCGACTACATCGGCGGACCGGGACCATTTGGACACAGCCATGATTTCAGCTGCGAGTGTGGGGAAGAAGAGGAACACGAGCACTAGGAAAGGACAGAATGCGGACGATTTATTTGATCCGGCATGGGAAGCCGGAATTTCCAGATGAACGGAAATATTGCATCGGGCGGACGGATCTGCCGCTTTCAGAGGAAGGGCGGACACAGATTCGGGCGCTGGGGGAGACATTTGCGGGACGCAGAATTGAAAAGATTTATACCAGCCCGTTAAAGCGCTGCCGGGAGTCAGCCGCGATCCTGCAGGAAGTGATTGACAGAAGTATTCCGATTGAGGTCGTAGATGATCTGGCGGAGATTGACATGGGGGAATGGGATGGTCATTCCTTCGATGAAATCCGGGAACAGTTTCCAGCGGAGTATGTGGCACGAGGGGCAGATATGTACGATTTCCGACCGCCGCAGGGAGAGAGTTTTGCAGATTGTGCAGGGCGCGCCAGGACAACCTGGAATGAACTCCGGATGAAGAGCCGGGGCGATATTCTGGTAATCGGGCACGCGGGGTGGTTCCGGACACTGATCAGCGGCTGGGAGAAGCGGAAAAAGACAGAACTTCTGCAGATTCCCTTTGGCTACGGACAGGTGTATGAAAGAAAGGATTATGTATTTGACGCCTTGATCTCGGCGGCGGGGCGATCTTCGCGGATGGGGGATTTCAAACCGCTCATGAAGCTCGGCGCCCAGACGGTCCTGGAACGTGAGATACAGACGCTGCGGGCGTGCGGCGTACATGAAATCACGATCATTACCGGGCGCCGGGCGGAAGATATACGCGCGGCGGCTGCGGGACCGGGAATCCATTTCATCCACAATCCGGCGTATGCGGAGACGAAAATGTTTGATTCCGTCTGCCTGGGGCTTTCCTATTATGAGGAAAAGCGGAAAACGGCAGGAAAGGAGACGCTGGATGGCATTTTCTTTTTCCCGGTGGATGTGCCGCTGTTTACGCCATTTACGCTGGAATATGAAAAATACCGGTTTGCGGAAGGCGATGGGGATGTCTATCTCCCGGAGTATGAGAAAACACCGGGGCATCCGCTTCTGATCCGAGCAGATGTGATCGAAAAACTGCTGCAGCATGACGGAACGATGGGGCTTAAAGGTGCCTGTGAACAGCCGGGAATCCGCCGGATTCCCCTGGATGTGCCGGATCCGGGCTGTGCGTTTGATGCGGATACGCAGGAAGAGTTTCAGAAATTGCGTGATTGGGAGAGAAAACGTCCTGTCCCGGACAAAGAGGAGTGTGAACATCTGCTTGCATGGTTCCACACGCCGGAGGCGACAGTGCGCCATAGCCGGGCGGTTGCGGAGCTGGCCGTGGAATTGGCGGATAGAGTCCTAAAGCATAGGGCGGAAACGTGTGTGGAGATGACATATAAAAGCCCTCCAATCGATAAACACAAAATCTACGCGGCGGCGCTTCTTCATGACATCGCCAAAGCATACCCCGAACATTCGGAGACAGGGGCGGGATGGCTGCGGCTTCTGGGACATACCGGGATCACGGATATCGTTGCGGATCATATGGATCTGCCGGAAGAAAAGCTGGGATATCTGAACGAAAGCCTGATCGTGTACCTGGCGGACAAGCAGGTACAGGGAGAACGGCGTGTAACGATCGAAGAACGGTTTGCGGCAAAACGGGAGAAATTTAAGGATAACCCGGAGGCGCTGGCGGGCGTGGAACGGCGGTATCAGCTGGCAAAGCGTGCGGAGGCATTACTGTAAAAAAGAAAAGAGGAAAATCATATGAAATTAATGAAAACAACCGAGGCAGTCGGACAGGTACTCTGCCATGACATGACGCAGATTATTCCGGACGTGACGAAGGACGCTGTATTCCGCAAGGGACATATCGTGCGTGAGGAGGACATCCCGGTACTGCTTTCGATTGGAAAAGATCATATTTATGTCTGGGAAAGGGACGATACAAAATATCATGAGGACGAGGCGGCGGACATTCTGCGCGGCATCTGCCAGAATGAGTATATGCGTGCAACCGATCCGAAGGAAGGCAAGATTGAGCTGATTGCGGAGTCGGACGGTCTGTTTCAGGTCGATGAAGAACGCCTCTTAAAGGTCAACAGCCTGCCGGAGATGATGATCGCGACCCGCCGGACGAATTTCCCGGTAAAAAAAGGTGATAAGTTAGCCGGAACCCGTGTGATCCCGCTGGTAATTGAAAAAGAAAAAATGGAAGAGGCGAAGAAGGCAGCGGGTTCAGAGCCGCTGTTAAAGCTGCTTCCGTATAAAAATAAGAAAGCGGGCATTGTGACGACCGGAAATGAAGTGTTCTATGGACGGATTGAGGATAAATTTGGCCCGGTCATCCGGGAAAAGCTTCAGGAATTTGGTGTGGAAGTTCTGGGACAGAAGATTATAGGGGACAATCCGGATAAAATCACGGAGGCAATCCAGGAATGGCTGGATCAGGGCGCCGATTTTGTTGTCTGTACCGGCGGCATGAGCGTCGATCCGGATGATACGACACCGAACGCGATCAAGCAGACCGGGGCGGAGGTTGTCTCCTACGGCGCGCCGGTACTTCCGGGAGCGATGTTCTTGCTGGCATATACGAAGGACGGAAAGCCGATCATGGGACTTCCGGGCTGCGTGATGTATGCGAAGAGGACCATCTTTGATCTGGTGCTGCCGCGTGTGATGGCAGATGTGCCAGTGACAAAAGCGGATCTGGCGAAGATGGGCGCAGGTGGTCTGTGCTTAAATTGTCCAACCTGTATTTTCCCGAACTGCGGTTTTGGTAAATAATCGAGCCAGAGAGCGGCGATGAGGAAGCAACCGCGATGGCGCAACTGCGAAATGAGAAATGGATGGCTCATGCAGTATAAAAGAGAGGAAGTGCGTGATATGAATCTGTATGGGGAGATTCTGAAAAAACTGGAAGGGACGCCGTGTCTGGCGCTCGAGAGAAGCTTTGTGGGAGAAGAGGGAAATCTAGCAGACATGCGCTGTGAACTGAGAGAAGGCGCAGAGGCGTCAGAGATTGGAAAAGAAGCCCTGACACAGGGGCAGCCGGTCTGTGGGCGCGCCGGAAGCAGTTGGAATGTGGCGGAACCATTTTTCCCGAAAGAGCGCCTGATTATTCTCGGAGGCGGCCATGTGGCTCTTCCGGTGGCAGAATTTGGCGCGCGCGTCGGATTCCTGGTAACTGTGGTGGACGACCGCCTTTCCTTCGCGAATCCGGGGCGTTTCCCGATGGCAGAGAAGGTGATCTGTGATGACTTTGGGCATGCGATCAAAGAACTCAAGATTCAGGAGAGCGACTATATCTGTATCGTTACGCGCGGACACCGCCACGATGCGGACTGCCTGCGGATGATTGGAAAAGGAAAAGAACCGGCGTATCTCGGCATGATTGGTTCGAGACGCCGCGTCGGTATCGTGAAACAGGAGCTTCTGGAAGAAGGTTACGATCCAGAGCGGATGAGCCGTTTAAAGAGTCCGATCGGTTTAAAGATCGGCGGTGTGACACCGGAGGAGATCGCGATCTCGATTTTGGCGGAGATCATACAGGTAAAGCGCATGGATCGGGAAGACAAACGTGTGAAAAACCGTTCCGATCTGGATTTTGATGTGCTGAAACGCCTGGCAGAGGAGCCGGATGAGCCGAAAGCAGTGGTCACGGTGATTGAATCAAAGGGTTCCTCCCCGCGCGGGGCAGGCGCGAAGATGATTGTCTACCGGGACGGACGGATTCTCGGCAGCATCGGCGGCGGCTGCAGCGAGGCGGCCGTGCTGGGCGAGGCACGTTCTCTGATCGGAAGCGGCAGGTACAAAGTAGTTCATGTAGATCTGACCGGCGAGGCGGCGGAAGATGAAGGAATGGTCTGCGGCGGCATTATGGATGTGCTGGTGGAAGACTTTGCCACGGATCGGGAACCATGTGACCGTTAAGGAAACCGAAGCACCGGTGTATTTGGATAAAAAAATTTCAAATACAT
>ENA-UONW01004234-UONW01004234.1-human-gut-metagenome-genome-assembly--contig:-CS52-NODE-4234-length-10668-cov-11.962122_pt1 | contig 10668 bp, 7 predicted proteins | sample MGYA00242463_ERZ724010 | MGnify/ENA metagenome assembly ERZ724010 | reverse complement strand
GCCTTCTTCTTCGGCGGACGCGCCGAGAGCGCGGAATGCCTGCAGGTGATAGTCGATGGGGCGCGCGCCAATGGGGCAGCCGCCCGGAAGCGTCAGCGCGGCCGCCCCGGTCCGGGCCAGGAGCGCGCCGAGAAAGAGGCTCGAGGCGCGCATGGAGCCTGCGAGCGCCGGTGGGACTGCGTTTTCCGCAAAGCCGCGCGGGTCTATGGAAAGGGTCGAGCCGCTGCGCTCGCAGCTGCAGCCGAGATGGCGCAGGATCTGCAGCGTGTGGGTCACGTCGAGGATATCGGGGCAGTTATGCAGGACGCAGGGCGTCCTGCATAGCAGCGTCGCGGCCAGAATGGGCAGGACGCTGTTTTTCGCACCGTGGATCGTCACCTCGCCGCAGAGCGGCGGCGACTTGGAAACGAGCAGCGCTGCTGGCATGGGCATTCTCCTTCATACCTTGGATTTTGCCCATCCTATGCGCGCCGGAGGCGCTTCGTGTCAGCCCCGGGCGAGCTCGATCGCGGTCTGGTAGATGCGCTCGGCCGCGTCGACCACGGCCATGCCGCGGGCGGCGGTGCGCATGCCGCCGGTCCGCTCGGGATCCGAGAGGATCGCCTTTGCGGTCTCGTAGAGGCTTCTGCCGTCGCAGTCCGCTTCGCGGACGACGGCGGCCGCGCCCGCGTCTTCGAGCACGCGGGCGTTCTTTTCCTGATGGTTGCCGGTCACGTTCGGGCTCGGCACCATGATGCAGGGCGTGCCGCTGGCGCAGACCTCGGCAATGGTCGCCGCGCCTGCGCGGCAGATGATGAGGTCCGCCGCGGCGAGCACCTGCGGCATATCGTAGATATATTCCCGCATGTCCAGCGCCGGGTGCGCGGCAAGGTCGACGCCCTGCTCTTTGACGTAGTCCGGCATCCAGCGCCAGCCGAAGGAGCCGGTGGCGTGGATGTGATGGAAGGGCGTGCCGTCTTCGCATTCGCAGCGCATGAACTGCGCGATCTTCTTGTTCATCTCCCGCGCGCCGAGGCTGCCCCAGCACGAGACGATCAAGGGCTCGTCGCCGAGGCCGAGTGCCTGCCGGGCCTGCTGGCGTTTGGCGTAGAGGAATTCCTCCCGCACGGGCGTGCCGGTCAGGAGGACCTTTTCGGGGTCGGGATAGTGCTGGCGGCTGGCGTCGAAGGAGACCATGATGCGGCTGGCCGTGCGCGCGACGAGCTTCGTGGTGAGGCCCGGGACGGCGTTCGACTCATGCACGCAGGTGGGGATGCCGAGCTTCGCGCCCATCTTGAGCGCGGGGAAGCTGGCGTAGCCGCCGGTGCCGACGATGACGTCGGGGCGGAAGTCCTTCAGGATCCGCTTCGTTTTGGCAAACGTCGCGGACATGCGCTGCACGGTCACGAGATTGTGCCAGATGGCGGCGGGGGTCAGCTTTCGCTGGTAGTTGGAGATCTGCACGGTCTGCAGCTCGAAGCCCTCGCGCGGGACGAGCTTGTTTTCCATGCCGTCCTCCGCGCCGATGAAGAGGATCCTGCAGTCCGGCTGGCGCTCGCGGAACATGCGGGCGACCGCGATGGCGGGATAGATATGTCCGCCGGTGCCGCCGCAGGTAAAGACGATGTTCATAGGCTCTCCTCTTTTGCTTTACAGGAGTTTATTGTCGTTCTGCCGGGACACGGCCAGGACGATACCGGCCTCAAACAGCTGCATGAGCAGCGCCGTGCCGCCATAGGAGAAGAACGGGAGCGAAATGCCGGTGGCCGGGAGGAAATTCGTGACGACGCCGATGTTGAGGAAGGTCTGCAGCGCAAAATGCGTGGAGATCCCCGCGGCGAGCAGCGCGCCGAAGCGGTCACGCGCGTGCATGGCAATATAATAGCCGCGCACGATGAGAAGAATAAAGAGCAGGATCACGACGACCGCGCCGACAAAGCCCAGCTCCTCGCAGAGGATGGGGAAAATGTAGTCGTTGTGCTCCTCGGGCAGGTACAGATATTTCTGGCGGCTCTTGCCGAGGCCGAGGCCCATGAGGCCGCCGGAGCCGATGGCGTAGAGCGACTGAAGGATCTGATAGCCGTTGTCCGTTGGGTCGGAGGCCGGGTCACGCCAGGCGGTGATGCGGCTGCCGGCATAGCCCTGCGTTTTGAGATAGATGAAGGCGAACAGGCCGACGGTGATGCCGCCGAGGGCGAACCATTTGAGCTGCACACCGCCGAGAAACAGCATGGCGGCCGCGAGGAGCAGCATGATGAGGATGCAGGAGAAATGACGCTCGAGCGCGACCAGGCCGCACAGGACGACCATGATGACGGCGAACGGCAGGATGCCGTAGCGGAAGGTCCGCATTTTGTCGCGGTAGGTGGAGATGAGGGCGGAGAAGGTCATGATGATGGCGATCTTCGCCAGCTCGGAGGGCTGGAAGCGGATGCCCGCGACCTCGATCCAGCGCTTGGCGCCGTTGGCCGTGGAGCCGATGATCGGCACGAGCATGAGAAAAAACACCGAGACCAGCAGGATGATGAACGAGGCGCTGCGCCAGAGCTGATAGTTGAGCCGGCTGACAAAGAGCATGCCGGCGATCCCGGCGACGGCGAAGATGGCCTGGCGGGCAAAATAGTAGGTCGAGTTGCCGGTCAGGTAGTACGCGCGGGCGTAGGAGGCCGAGAAGACCATGATCACGCCGATGAGCACGAGCAGAACCGTCAGCGCCAGAAACGGCAGATCCAGCAGTCCGCGCTCGTCAAGCAGGACTTTATCCTTATCCTTTGTTTTTTCCGGCTGCGGCAGCCGCTCCGGTTCCCCGCCCTGCGGGAGATCATACAGCTGCGTGACGCCGTCCTGACGGCTTGCCATAGGGGGTCGCTCCTTTCCGGGAAAACCGGGATCAATACCGGTTCATAACGCCAAGATAGGCCAGTACGCACATGACGAGGGTGATGGCGGTGAAGACGAAAACGATCTTCTCCTCTTTCCAGCCGCACAGCTCGAAGTGGTGGTGGATGGGGGTCATTTTGAAGATGCGCTTGCCGTGGGTCAGCTTGAAATACGTGACCTGGAGGATGACAGAAAGCGTCTCACAGATGTAGATGATGCCGACCAGGATGAGGATCAGCGGCATATCGAGCGCGAATGCCATGCCGCAGACCATGCCGCCGAGGAACAGCGAGCCGGTGTCGCCCATGAAGACCTTGGCCGGATGGAAGTTGTAGCAGAGGAAGGCTGCGAGGCCGCCCGCGACCGTCGCGGGGAGCAGGGCCAGCGTCGTGCGGCCGTAGATATAGGCCGTCGCGGCGAAGAAGACCATGACCGGGATGGTCACGCTGCTGGACAGGCCGTCGACGCCGTCGGTGAGGTTCACGGCGTTGACGCAGCCGACGATGACAAAGGCCGCGAAGATCATATAGACCGCCGTCGGGATCTCGAGATCGAGGTTCCAGAACGGGATATAGAGGTCGCAGCTGAGGTCGCCGCTCTTTTTGAGCACGAACAGGAAAATGACGGCCACAACGAGCTGCAGCAGGAACTTCTGGCTGGCGGTGAGGCCGAGATTGCGCTTGAGCTTGACCTTGACGAAGTCGTCGGCGAAGCCGACCAGACCGTAGCACATGGCAAGGCCCAGGACGTACAGGTGCGTATAGTCGCCGTTTTCCACCATGCTCTTCCAGCCGAAGCCGACCGTGCAGAGGAGGATGGCGGCGATGAACATGATGCCGCCCATGGTCGGCGTACCGGCCTTGGAATTGTGCCACTGCGGGCCGACCTCACGGATGGACTGGCCCGCGTGCAGTGCGCGCAGCATGGGGATAACGAAACGGCCGAACGCAAGCGTCAGCAAAAACGAGACCAGCGTCGCGCCGAGAACAATAAAAAACATTGCATCCATTCTGGATCCCTCCGAGACTCTCTCTTGTAAACTACAGGCCGTGCAGTTACGACTCTTCTTCCTTCAAAAACAGCGACAGGGCCTTTTCCATCCGCATGCCGCGGCTGCCCTTGAACAAGATCACGTCGCCGGGCCGGGCACGCATCTTGAGCATGTGCGCCAGGTCCTCGTGCGTGTCGAAATGCTCGACGAATTTCTGCTTCATGCCGCCGGTGATCGCGCCGGAGACCATGCGCTCGGAATTCGTGCCGTAGGTGTAGAGCATGTCGACCTTCGCCGCGGCGATGCGGCCGATGCGGTAATGCTCCGCAGCCGAGCGGTTGCCGAGCTCGAGCATATCGCCGAGGACAGCGATGCAGCGGCCCTTGGCCCGCGCGCGGAAACCGGCGAGGATATCGAGCGCGGCCTCGGTCGACTCGGGACCGGCGTTGTAGCAGTCCTCGATGATGGTGAAGCCGTCGCGCTCGTAGATCTTCTGGCGCATGCCAGTATTCTGGAAGCCGGAGATCTGCGCCTGGATGGTCTCGGGCGGGATCTTGAGCAGGAGCGCAGCCGTGACGGCGGCCAGCGCATTATAGACTGTGTGGCGGCCCAGCACGGGGACAAACAGCTCAAAGCAGTGGCCGAAGCCGCTGACGACAAAGCGCATGCCGTCTTCAAGCTCCTGAATGTCCGTGGCGAGCACGTCGCAGGTGTGATTTTCGATGCCGAAGTAGTATTTTTTGTGGCCGCCGTCCGCACGGACGTTCCACAGCAGGGGCTCGTCACCGTTGAAGACGCCGACGCCGTTTTTCGGCACGCCGCGGAAGATCTCGAGCTTGGCCTGCAGGATGCCCTCGCGGGAGCCCAGGTGCTCGATGTGCATGGTGCCAATGTTGGTGATGATGGCGATATCCGGCCGCGCGATGGAGGTCAGGTAGGCCATCTCGCCGAAGTGGTTCATGCCCATTTCGAGCACGGCGACCTCGGTGTCGTCCGGCATGTCGAGAATGGTCATGGGAAGGCCGAGGTTATTGTTGTGGTTGCCCTCGGTGCGGGCGGTATGGAAGCTGCGCGCGAGCAGGCAGGCCGTCATTTCCTTGGTCGTCGTCTTGCCGACGCTGCCGGTGATGCCGATGACGGTGATCCCGGCGTGCTCACGGTAGGCTGCCGCCAGATCACCGTAGGCGCGGATGGTGTCGGCGACGAGGATGGTGGGGATCGGCGCTTCCACGGGTCTTGCGACCAGCGCGGCCTTCGCGCCGAGGCTCGCGGCCATGGCGACAAAGTCATGGCCGTCGGCCTTCTCTCCCTTGATGGCGACAAAGAGGTCGCCGGGCCGGACTCGGCGGGAGTCGGACTGGACGCCGGTGACGGTAACGGTCTCTGCCTCCGGTGCGACAGTCCCGTGGCAGGCCTCTGCGATTTTCCTGAGTGTCAGTTCTTTCATCTTTCCCTCTCCAGATACGCACGGACGACCTCGCGCTCGTCCAGATGGCGTTTTTCGTGTCCGATCTCCTGATAGGTCTCGTGGCCCTTGCCGCAGAGGACGATGATATCGTCCTTCCGGGCCAGATCCATGGCGCGGAAGATGGCGGCCTCGCGGGTCTCGATGACTTCGTAGGGCGTCTCGGCTTCCTGCATCCCGGCCAGGATCTGCCGGAGGATCTTATAGGGGTCTTCTGTGCGGGGATTATCCGAGGTGACGATGCTGAGGTCGGCGAGCTGCGCCGCGATTCTGCCCATGACGGGGCGCTTGAACGGGTCGCGGTCGCCGCCGCAGCCGAAGACCGCGATCACGCGGCCGCGGCAGAAGCCGCGCACGGCTTTTAAGATATTTTCGAGGCTGTCCGGGGTGTGGGAGTAGTCGATGAGGACGGTATAGTCCTTTCCCGGCGTGGGGACGACCTCTACCCTGCCCTTGACGCTCTGCGCGGTCCGCAGAGCGTCGGCGATGGCGGGCAGCGGGATCTCCAGCGCGAGCGCCGCGCCGATGACGCCGAGGGCGTTATAAACGCTGAAGATGCCGGGGATGCCGAGCGTGACCGGCTGCGTCTGCCCGTCGTATTCCGCGTCAAACTCCACGCGGTCAGACAGCAGCTGCAGGTGCTTTGCGCGAAGGCTTGCCGGCTGCTGCGCAGAATACGTCAGGCAGCGGCAGGAGGCCTGCGCCAGGATGCGGCCGGCGTAGGCATCGTCCACGTTGACGACGCCGGTCCGGCAGCGGGTAAAGAGCATGGCCTTGGCGTCGCAGTAGGCGTCCATGGTCTTGTGGAAGTCGAGGTGGTCCTCGGTGAGGTTCGTGAACACGCCGACGCGGAAGGCGATCTGGTCCGCGCGGTGCAGGACCAGCGCGTGGGACGAGACCTCCATGATGACGTGCGTGCAGCCCGCGGCCTTCATCTCGGCGAACAGCTTCTGCAGCTCGAAGGATTCGGGCGTCGTGCGCTCGGTGTGCAGGATCTCATCGCCGATCATGTTCTGGATGGTGCCGATGAGGCCGACCTTTGCGCCGAGGGTCTTTTCGAGCACGTGCTTGAGCAGGTACGTGCTCGTGGTCTTGCCGTTCGTGCCGGTGATGCCGATCATGCACATGCTGTCCGACGGATGGCCGAACCAGTTCGCGCCGAGCGCGGCCAGCGCCGCGCGCGCGTCGGGGACCAGCACATAGGCAATGTCCGTTTCCGGCTTTTTTTCGCAGACGACGCAGACTGCGCCGTTTTCCATGGCTTTGGGGATATACCTGTGGCCGTCGGTCTGGAAGCCGGAGATCGCGACGAACAGATCGCCGGACGTGACCTGCCGGGAATCGTACTGGACGCCGGTGATGTCCAGATCTTCGTCCGCGTGCAGTTCCAGCACGTCAAGGCCGTGCAGCAGTTCTTTGAGTTTCATAGTGTCCTCCTTAGTCGGATGCGCCCGTGGAAGAGAATTCTACCGTAATTGTAGTACCTCTGTCAACCTCTGTGCCAGGATCGATATCCTGGTAGGCTGCGAGGACGTAGACATCCGTGCGGTCCGTGCCCTTGGCCTGGACGTAGAGGCCCGCGTTCGAGGCCAGGTAGTTGACGTCCGCGACGGAGCAGCCGATGAAATCCGGGACCTCGACGCGCGTCGCCTGCTTCTCCGCGCCCATGTAGAGGATGATCTGCGAATTGCCGGGCACCTGGCTGCCCGCGACGGGAAGCTGGTCGGTCACGACGGAGCCGCTGCCGACCACGCGGTAGGTGATGGTCTTCTCGGCGAGCAGCTCGCCCGCCTCTGTCTCGTCCATGCCGATGACGTCGGGGACGGTGAAGTTGACGCCGCGGATATCCTCAGAGCCGTAGTCCGGCTCGACGCCGAGGTACGGGAGGATGTCGAGGAAGATATCGCGCACGGTCGGCGCAGCCATCAGGCCGCCGGAGATATACATGCCGTGGACGGTGTATTTTTCACTGTTTTCCGAATAGGCCGGGGTATCGAGCGCGACAAGGACGACGTATTTCGGGTCGTCGATCGGCGCAACGCCGACGAAGGAGACGATCTTGTCCTTGACCTGCTGGCCGTTCTCGTCGTATTCGTCGAGCTTTTCGGACGTGCCGGTCTTGCCGCCGACGCGGTAGCCGGGCGTCCGGGCCGCGGAGGCCGTGCCCTCGGTGACGACCTGCTCCATGAGCGTGCGCATCGTCTCGGAGGTCTGCTGGCTGATGACCTGCCGCAGGACGGTCTTTTCGTTTTTCTCTACGGTATTGCCGTCCGCGTCCACGACCTCGCTCACGATATAGGGCTCGAGCACGTAGCCGCCGTTGACGATCGCGGCCACGGCGCGCACGAGCTGCATGGGCGTGATGCGGAAGCTCTGGCCGAAGGAGGAGGTGATGAGGTAGGACGTGCCGTAGTTTGCCGGGTCGTTGAGGTATTTGCGCTCGTAGAACAGGCCGCTGGCCTCGCCGGGCAGGTCGACGCCGGTCTTTTCCATGACGCCGAAGCTCTTGAGATAATCGTAGAACGTGTCGCCGCCCATGCGCAGGCCGATGTGGCCGAAGGCGATGTTGCAGGAGTTGCCGAGGGCCTGGGCGGTCGTCTGCGCGCCGTGACCGGCGGATTTCCAGCAGTTCAGGATCTGCTCACGGCCGGTGAACTTTTCCTGGCCGCCGCAGTAGAACGAGTCGTTCAGCGTGACGGCGCCGGAATCGAGCGCGGAGGCCAGCGTGATGAGCTTGAAGGTCGAGCCAGGCTCATAGCCGTCGGACACGCAGCGGTTGCGCCACTGCGCCATGCGGGCCGCCGCGACGTCCTGCTTGTAGGTCTCGATCGCGGCCTCATAGGCTGCGGAGGCCTCGGGCAGGGCGAGGGCCGCCGCCCGCTCGTTTTCGAGCAGAAGGGCGGTCGTGTCGTCGTAGATCTCCAGATAGTTGTTGGGGTCGTAGGAGCCGAGCGTGGCCATGGCCTTGATCTCGCCCGTGTTGACGTCCATGACGATGCAGAACGCGCCGTTTTTGATGTCGTACTTATCGATGGCGTTCTGCAGGTTTTTCTCGACGTAGGCCTGGACGGTCGAGTCTATGGTGGTGATGAGGCTGCTGCCGTCGGAGGCGTCGTAATACTTTTCATATGTATAGAGCATCTCGGAGCCGTAGTTGCCCTTGGAGGTGACGACCTTGCCGGCGGTGCCGGAGAGCTCTTCGTTGTAGTAGGCCTCGAGACCCTCGGAGCCGTTGTTGTCGCTCGAGACGAAGCCGAGCGCCTGCGCGGCGAGGGAGGAATTGGGATAGTAGCGCTTGAGGTCGGTCTCGAGATACACGCCTGTGATGCTGTTTTCGCTGATGAAAGCGCGGACCTCGTCGGCCAGCTCCTCGGAAATTTTGCGCTTGATGACCTTATAGCGGTACTGCTTGTCGGCGGCCTGCTCATAGACGAAGCTGGGCTCGACGTCGAGGATCTCGCCGAGGCCGCGGGCGATCTGGTCGAGCAGGTTGCTGTTTTCCGGCTGCTTCATCTGCTCGGCGATCTCGTTGGGGTCGATGAAGACCGTCTCGACCGTCGACGACGAGGCCAGCACGTTCATATTTGCGTCGTAGATCACGCCGCGCGTAGCGGTGAGGTTCGTCGAGCGCGTCTGGTTTTTGATGGCCTTCTCATTGTAATAGTCATGCTCGGTGATCATGAGATGGTAGAGCGTGCCGATGAGCGGAACGAACGCAACGATGCCGCACAGGACCATCAGGACCAGCGTGCGGCGGAGGATGGTGCGGTTTGCCCGCTGGTTCTGCTCCCTGTTTGCCTGCTTCTGCTCCTTGGTGCGCGGCAGGCGGATGATTTTTCTTGCCATGAAACTGCCTTTCTGCTTAAAAAAGGGGCGGTCTGCAAAGACCGCCCCTGTTCGGCCGGATTTCCAACTGGGAGGTTCTGTCCAAGCTTATGCTGCTGTGGGAGTCAAATATGCGGTTTAGGCTGTGGGGTGGAGATACTCGATGAGGCCGAAGATGCTCTGCTGCATGGCGTCGAGGATCTCGCCGAAGACGCTGGTGCGCTGCTGGGTATAGATCTCCGCCTGGTCGGTGCCGGAAAAGCTCACGTAGACGATCTGCTCCGGCTGGCATTTGGTCAGGCCGATCTCGGCCGCGTGTGCCTCGGCCGCGGCAAGGTCGATCTTGGCGTCATATTTGCTCTGCAGCATCAGCTGCTGCTCCTTGAGGTTGGCGAGCTGGTTTTCGAGCTTCGAGACGCTGCTGCTGGCTTCAAACAGCTGCACGTAGCCGAAGATCACGAGGATCATCAGACAGGCGACGGTCAGCATGCCGACGAGCGTGAAGGGCGCGATGGCTGTGCGGGACTTGACGCGGCGATAGGGCTGCTCGCGGACCTGCTCCTCGGGGAGCTCATATTGCCGGGACCGCTCATAGGCCCGGCCGTCTTCGTACTGTCGGGCGGCCTGATCGTTCCAGGCGTAGACGTCGTAGGCTGCGGCGCCGTTGTCTCTATAGAATTTTCTATTGGACTGCGCCATGGCAGCGGACTCCTTTCAGACTCACACGCGCTCTGCGACGCGGAGCTTTGCGCTGCGCGAACGTGGGTTTTCCTCGACCTCCTCGCGCGTGGCGATGATGGGTTTTTTCGTCAGGATCCGGATCTTCGGCTTGCGGCCGCAGACACAGACCGGGAACGACGGCGGGCAGGTACAGCCCTTGGCCGCGTCCTGGAAGACATTTTTGACGATGCGGTCTTCGAGCGAATGGAAGGTGATGACGGCGAGACGGCCGCCGGGCTTCAGATGGTCGATCGCGGCCTCCATGCCCTGGCGGACAGCGCCGAGCTCATCGTTGACGGCGATGCGGATGGCCTGGAAGCTGCGCTTGGCCGGATGCTGCTTTTCCCGGAGGGCGCTGGCCGGCATGGCCGAGCGGATGATATCGACGAGCTCGAGCGTCGTCTCGATGGGACGGTCGGTCCGCACGCGCTCGATGGCGGCGGCGATCTGCGGGGCGTAGCGCTCCTCGCCGTATTCGTAGAGGATGGATTTGAGTTCTTCGCGCGGCCAGTTGTTGACGATCTCATAGGCGGTCAGCGACTGCTCGCGGTCCATGCGCATGTCGAGCGGCGCGTCGGCCATGTAGGAAAAGCCGCGCTCCGCGTCGTCGAGCTGCGGAGATGAAACGCCCAGATCGAACAGCATCCCGTCGATCCGGTCGAGGCCAAGCGCGGTGAGGATCGCGCCGACGTTTTCAAAATTATCGTGTACCAGCGTCACTTTTTTCGCGTGCCGGTACAGCCGCTTCTTTGCGGCCTCCAGCGCGACCAGATCACGGTCGACGCCGATGAGCCTGCCGGTGGTGAGG